>Ga0208565_1000479_pt1 | contig 29725 bp, 60 predicted proteins | sample Sb_taG_7_FD_187706 | JGI IMG/M metagenome (GOLD analysis project Ga0208565, IMG submission 187706) | Peat soil microbial communities from Weissenstadt, Germany - Sb_50d_2_FS metaG (SPAdes) (version 2) | ecosystem: Environmental > Terrestrial > Soil > Wetlands > Peat | place: Germany...
GGGCGGTACCCATCGCCGCGGCCTGGGTCTTCAGCGGGATGATGGACGCCGAGAGCCACACGCTGAGGCTGTCGTTGTGCTCTCTGATCTCCTCGAAGAGATCCGGCAGCGTCTTCTTCTGCGCGAGCACGAGCGCCTTCTTGTATTTACCGAGGTCCTGCTCCCCGGAGCGCAGCGCGAGCGCGCGCACATCCGATTGAGCGTTCTCGGCGAGCACGCCCATGCCCGTAAGCTCGGGACCCGTCGTGATCGCGAGCTGCGCCGTGACGTCCCGGACCTCGGCCATGAGCCGCTTCACTTCTCCCTGGTGGTGCGCGACCTTCTCGCCGATGACCTCTTCGGGGTTCGGCACGTGCTCGCACTCGTCCCAGAAGTCGCTCGCGTGGACGCGCGTGCCGTAGCTCGACTGGCGGTCCGCAGGCCCGGAAAGCTCGACGTAGTTCGAGCCGATGTGCACGACGCACCCGAGCCAGCGGTCGTCTTTCTTCACTTTGATTTTACCCTGCTTCGTCTTCTTGGGGCCGACCCAGTACCAGCGTCCCACGCGCGGGCTCGCCGGGTCTTCCCTCTCGGGCAGCACTTCGGTGCGCGCAGGAGGGGCGATCTGGGAGACGAGGGCGACGGTCTTCATGCGGGCTTCATTCGGGCTTCATGCGTCGAATTCGCGGCCACACGTGGGGCACGCAGTGAGCGTCGCTCGCTGTCCATCTCGGAAATCGCTGAGCACCTTGTTGTAATCGATACTGCCCCACGACATGTCAAGCTCCATGACCCGGATGAAACCTGCCATGACGAGCCGGCAATTCTGGTTTCCGGGAATAATGACGTCGCCGTTCGGCATCCTGGTGAGGCGGTAGGCGCCGTTGATGACCCGGAGAACCCGATCGACGAGGAGCAGGTGGTCCGGATCGCCGTCCACTTGGTAGACCGAGAGCACCCCGGCCGACATCGTTTCAGTTTTCATGAGACAGGTCCTTTCTGTACCGAGAGCATGACGCGCGCCATGCGGGCGCGAGCCTCCCGCCTCTTCTGCGCGAAGGCAGGGTCGTTCCGCATCAGGCACTCCTTCGGGTGCCCGCACGGGCATCCGCCGTTCTCGGAGCCGCCGATGCCGTGAGTCGGCACCAAGCTCCCCATTTGTGGGCATCGTTCATTGTTCATGACCCTCCTCGCGGAGGGCTTTCACGATATGGATGACGAGGTGGATGTGGTGCCAGATGGCGATGGGGGCGATGATGAACATGAGGATGACGGTGGGCAGCGTCGCTTTCGGACCGAAGAAAGCGATCATGGCGTTCATGACGCGCGCCAAGCGGAGTGGAGCTTCCGAAGTTCGTCGGCGCTGAACGCCTCGCCGGGATAGTTCCCGCCCACCCACGCCATAAACTTGGCGAGGTCGCGGAACCGGTCCAGGAAATCCATCGAGTAGTTCCCCGCCTCTTCGTAGTGGGCGACGATGCGCGAGGCCCGGACGTCCATGTCGTCGGTGTCGAGGTCGCGCACGTCCCACCCGCATTCGCACGGCGTACCCTCCCACTCGCAGTCGTGTTTCTCCGTGTACGGGCACATCCTCTGCGGGCATTCGAGCTTGCCGAGCCGGTGCCACGCCGCGAGCGGCAGGTCGTGGATGGGGCACTTCTTGTCCTTCGAGAAGTGACCGTGGCGCACGTAGACGTTCGGGCGCGCCACGCCGAGCGCCCTCCGGCACGTCCTGCACGGCAGCGGCTCGCCGTGGGTCTCGCACTGGATGTCCATCGTTATCCTCCTGCGTCGATTTCCCACGCCGACTCCGGCAGCGAGCAGAAGCAGTTGCCGTAGCCGTAGCGCTCGCCGCACCCGCCGCAACGGCTGCCGTCCTCGATGATGATGTGCTCGGGCGGTTTTTCTTTCTTTCGGAAATTCGGGAACTTCGTCCCGCAGAACGGGCAGAACACGATGACGAGCGACCTCGAGATGCCGTCGCCCTCGAGCCCGTCGCGGAAGATCGACTTCCACACGGGCCTGCCGTCGTGAAGCATGGTCTCGGAGCGGAAGTTCACCTCGCGCTGCGGCCAGATGTATTTCTTCGCGAGGTCGCAGCACTGGGGATGTGCAAGCTCGTCCTGGATTTCTTCGCGCCGGAGGCGGCGAAGCTCATCGGCGTGGGCGCTCTCTTCTTCGTCCTCGTCGTTCAAGGCATAGAGATCCTTGAGCTGCTCCCAGAGCGACTTTTCCGAGAGAAACGGGTAGCCGGCATGTCTCGCGCACGGGGTCGTGTACTGGGTCTTGTGCACGGGCCAGCCGCAGTAGTCGCACTTCTTGAAGAGGAAGTTCATGGAGCCTGGAATCTCGCGAGCAATCCTTGCATCTCCGAGATCTTCGCGGGCGTGTTCTCGGACGTGACGCGTCGGTGGAACGCGTCGGCGCAGGGCGAGACCTCGCCTTCGAACTGGACGGCGGGGTGGAGGTTCGGCTTCGGTGAGTTGCAGGTCGGGCATTTATTCATGATGCGATCCTCGCAGCCTGGGTGATCCACTGGTCGGCTCGAGGGCGCCTGATGAAGTCGTCGTCATACTTGACGCCGAGCTGCTCGAAGATCTCGCGCATGAAGGTGCGCCCGTGATCCGAAATGCTGAGGTCACGGTCATCCGTGTAGCCCCAGTGTTTTTTCCCCTCCACGAGCCAGCGCGCGAGAAGGCGTTCGCCGACGCCGGGCGCTACGAGGAAATCCCAGACCGTGAACTCGGACCGCATGACTCTGACGTAGGGCTCGCTCTTGTGACGCCAGTTCGGGTAGGGCAGATGAAGCCGTCGATCGATCTTCCACTCCCACCGGTCGCTGTAGAGCAAGTCGAGCACGACGATGTCGTCGTCGATCGGCACGTCGTTCTCGTGCTCGCCGCTCATCGGTTTGCCAGGATAGAGTAGAGGAGGAACGCGGTGCCGATCGCGGGCATGACGACCATGAACCCGAGGATCCAAATGAGATCGAACCGCTCCGTCCGTTCGCATTTTGGGCACGGGCCGTCCGAGGCGACGTTGTGGGCGAGGCAGATCGGGGGCGGTGGGATGACGGGTGGTAGAGATTTCATCGAGTCTCCGTGAGTCTGCCCACGATCCTGACGAATCCCGTAATGAGCACGATCATCATGAAGAGGGGCAATGGGTTGTCGGGTTGCGTGGCGATGACGAAGCTCGTGAGCGGGACGGTGATCATGAACACCGCCCAATGAAGGAGAGACAGCTCGTGGAGGCGCGTCTTCACGGTCCCGCTTTCGCCTGACGTTCGGGCGCACTGTAAGCGCCGCATGTGCAGTCGCATTCTTCACACGCGTCCCTCCCGTGGACCTCGCACGAGACAATGGAGATCCACATGCTCACGGCTTTCACGTACATGCAGGTCTCTTTGTGCTTTCGTTTGGCGGTGCAGACGCAGTCGGTGATCGGGATGCCTTTGTAATCCTCGCGAACGATTCCGCACTTCGAACAGAAGCCCACCGCGGTGAGCGGCGGAATGGGTTCGGTGGACACGGGCGGCGGCTTGGCCTCGTCAGTCATCCTCGTGCCTCCTCCCACGCCTTCTTGCGGATCTTCTCGTCCTCCATCTCCTTCTGGTGGGTCTCCCTCGTGTGCCACATGAACGGCTTGATGGCGCCTACCGAGCGCATGATGAGGAGCACGGCAGTCCACATGGGCTGATCGCCCCAGATCTCTGCCGAGAACTTTCGCTTGTCATCTTCGTAATAGCGGTAAATCCGATCTTTGGGAAAACCCTCGAAGTAGACGCCCGCGAGCGGGTCGCCCGTGTAGGCCTTATCGATAGGCGGCGTCGTATGGAAGAGCCCAGTGAAGTCCGCCTCGATCGGTTTCTCGGAGAGCACCGAGAGTTTCCAATTGAAGAAGTTCTCACGCATCGTGAACCTGAGCCCGAGGTCGTCTCGCACGACCTCCACGACCGGGAGCGCGATCGACTTGCTCGTGTGCGTCGAGATGACGTCAGCGATCTCCTGCTTCTCGTAGTAGATGAGCCCGGCGGCCATGAGCGGCACGAGGCTGTCGCGGATGAAGTGCATCTGGTCGCCGAACGCGCCTTTCCAGAGCATCTTGTCCTCGACGATCTGAGCGCTGATCCACTTCTGGAGCTTGTTGTCGGGTTCCCTCACGGCTTTGCCTGCTTCTCGTAAGGTTTCGCACCGGGAAGCGCGCATCCTCGCTCGCGCGCATCCTCGATGCCCGTTGCGACGATGGGAATCCAATTTTTGCCCCAGTCCTGCGTGAAGCCGCCTTGCGAGCGGAAGAAGTCTAGCGCTTTGACGAATACGCACCCCGAGAACTGGTTGACGTTGACCATGTACACGTCCCGCTCGACGTGTTCAGGCACCGCGAGCACCGCGACTGGATCTTGATTCATGCGTACTTCTCCATGAGCTTCGTGCCGAGGTCCGCGAGGTAGTCGCGCCCGTAGTCGCCGTTCTCGAGCCCCGTGTCGAGCCATGCGGGGAGTTCTTCCTTCATGCGCGCGCTCGCGATGCCCCATGAGACGGCGATCACGGTGTCGGTGTCGCCGCCCCACTCGAGCGCGCGTTTCGCGATGCCGAGCAGCGTCTTCTCCTCTAAGATGAGGGTCATCACGGCACGCGCCGTTTTCATGCCAACACCAGAGCCCGCGACAGGACCTCCTCCCCACGACGAGAGCAAGGATAAGGGATCACGATCGCTCTCAGAGACGTGCAAGATTGATGCGAGGAATTCTCGGACGCCCGAGAGGGGAGCGTCATGATAGAGCGCGAAGTAACTCATGAGCGCGACCATCTCGGACGACACCCTCCCGCCGTACGTATCGTGCGTGATTCTCGCCTGCTCGCGCGCGACGTGGAGCACGAGCTTTGGGTCCGGTAGGACGCCGATCGGCACCGAGCGCATCGCGGCGCCGTTCTTGTCGGAGTGAGGGTAGCAGCGGAGGAGGAATTCATCCCCGGTGTGCACGCTGTCGAGGAAGGCTTGAAAGTATTTCGAATATCCGAGTCGCCGGTCTCGCTGGTAAAAACGAACGAAGTCCTGGGCGAACGCGCGGCGTATCGCGATGATCTTCTCCCATTCGCCGGGCCATTCGGAGCGGGGATCGCCCTCCTCGTGGTGAACGGTCGTCCCAGGAAGGGGACGGATCTCGCGGACGGCAACGGTCTCGGGCAGCGCGAAGTCGTGGAGGTCGAGCGTCCTCGCCACCGCGATCGACATCTGCGTGTCGTCCGTGTAGTGGCCGGCTGGGATGTCCCACTTCGGATGCTTGACGTAGCGCTCGAGCTTCAGCGCTTCGGTTTTCGCGGCCAGGTGCTCGGGCAACCCGAGGTCGAGGTACTCGGTCGCCATCCCGAGTGCGTCGCCCTGCCCGATGCGGAGGAGCATGTTTGGATTCGAGTGCTTCATGGTGTTTGTTCCACGCCCCACGTCCACTTGTCGTGCTCGCCGCCGAGCCACGACGGCGGGCTGTCGAAGTTCCACACGAAGTGCCCCGCCTCCACCATGGGTTTAGTGGTGGCGCAGTCTTTCGGCATCGGGGGAGTTTGGGCTTCGAGATCCTCGTTCGGGGGAATGTCATCGACGAAGAACCCCACAGCCCCGCAGCCGGAGCATTTCCGCGCCGAGAACATCTCGTAGATGCACACCGGGTCGCTCCACACGTGGCCCTTCATCACTTCATCTCCTTCAAGAGCGATCCCAGTCGCTTGTACTTCTCCTGGAGCACGCGCTCTTTGTTCTCGACGAGCGCGTTCATCTCCGGGCCGAGATCATCCGTCGATTGGATTGCGCAGATCCCGTCATGGATGATCCCGAGCTGCGCCTCTATCTCTACCCTCGTCCCAGGCTCGGGGAGCGCGAGCGCCGTGTCCGCGTCGCGGAGCCTGCGCTCGTCGAGCTTCGTGATCGTCTTCGGCTCGACGAGCACGCCCCACGACGCCCCGATGGGTTGGGTGTCGAAGCCGCACGCGCGGAGTTGCTTTGTGACCCACTCTGCGCGCTCTGCCTGCGTCATCTTGGTGAACGTCTTTACGTAATCCCGGTCGAGCACGGTGAGCACGCACTCGAAGCAGATGTCCACGAGCTTCTGCTTGTCGCTGCCAGTGCGAGAGATCATCGGGTCCCCACTGTACCGTTACTTTGCCGTCACGGCTACCGGAGAGAGCTTGTACACGACGAACCCGTCGCCTCCCGCGCCGTGTTTCAGCTCGAAGCCGATGCGCTTCAGGACCTCGTTGATTTTCTCCAAGATGTCCTCGGGTTGATCGTCGTGTTCGATGCGGACCTTCATGGGATCACCTCTTCCCTCTTCATCTTCTTCGTCTTCTCCGCTGCCCCTCTCGGCGTCGTTGTGAAAATGATGCTCGGACTCGGCGGGAGTTCCTTCGCGCTCCTCGACGCCGTCATCTTCATAGTTCCTCAATCCTGCCGGTTCGGTCGCGCGCACGAAAGCTTTCGCATGAGCCCATCGCGTACTCTCGTCGAGCTTCCCGAACGCCTCCCACGCTGAGACATGCTCGGACGGGAGCCGATGATCGATTGGACCCCCAAGCCCGGCGAGGAGTGCGATCAGATCGTTACCCCACCGATCAGTGAGAAGATCTCGCCATAGGAAGAGCGGCTCGTACCTTCTCCAGGGTTCATCGCGTGGAGCACCGGACGATTCCGGTCGGACCGCGTACGCCCCGGTCTTTCCGAGGAGGAGATCGAAGACCCTGCGCTCCAGGTGGGCGCACTTCTGTTGCAAGACCTCCAGGCACTTGTCCCTCGTGTGGAAAAGACTGTCGTCGGGATCTGTGATGTCCGCGTCGCAGTGCGGGCAGAGTTGCGGGAGCTTCACGGTCGTCTCTCCTTCTTTCCGCTTCGACCACTGGCAGGTCCTCATGGAGCGCTCATCCAGATCCGGAAGCCGTCCTTGAGCAGGTTCTCGATGGGCAGAAACAGCGGGTTCGGCGGCGCGTCCTGCCAGCACCACGCGTCACACTTGTCGGGCTCGAGGAGCTTGGCGTTGAGCTTCAGGAGACCGGGTTCGGGAGCGACCTCGACGTAGAGCGTGACGTAGTGTTTTTCTTCATTCTCGAAAATATCGTTGGTAAACGTAAGCTTTTTGAAACGCTTTGAGTCGATCTCGATGCCGGTCTCCTCGGCAAGCTCGCGCGCCGCGCACTGCTGCACGGTCTCGCCGGGCTCGAGGTGCCCGCCGGGGAAAGACCATGCGCCCGCGCCGTGGCTCCCTTTCCGCAGGCCCATGAGCACTTCACCGCCGCGACGGAGCACGACGGCGACGCCGACGCGAACATTTTTGGCTTGAGAGCCCATGGCGCGCTCGGCGTCCTCAGCGCGCTTCGTGATCGAAGAGAACAGCTCGCCGGCCTTGCAGTGGCAGGGTCTGTTCTTGTAGACGTCGGTGCTCCAGTAGCCCTTGCCGCGGCAGAGCGGGCAGGCGATCCGGGCCTCCTTCAGAATGAACTCAACCTCGGAGAGCCTGCCGATCACGATGCGGGCTCCGGCGGAGAGCTTCAGAAGGTACCCAAGGACGCGGTCACTCTCGAGCGCGGACACGGGCGTTCGGCCGAGGTAATCCTCGATCTCCTGGAAAAGCGGGTCCAGCGCGTCTGGCTCGTTCATGTAACCTCCGCGAAGATTTCGTCGAGCGCTCGCCACATAGCGATCTCTCGCGAGTCTGCGCCGCTGTGAGGCTTGAGTATCGCCGAGAATAACGTGTGCTCGCGCCGGTACATCTCGAAGAGCTTGTCCGGGCTCGTCTGCTTTGACGCGCGGGCATTCGCGACGCGATCGGCGAGCTTGAGCGGGATTGAGTCTGGGTAAGAGGACATCTTGCAGTAGGCGTCATCGTTTCTCTCGGCCCTGCTGCTTCCCTGCCCAGTCACCGCCCACACGAGGTTCGATACGCGCGCGCCGAACTCCGCCTGGATATTCGCCGCGAGCACGGTCGTGTCCTCGACCACGTCGTGGAGCCAAGCGGAGACGAGGAGATCGTTGTCATTACCCCAGCCGAACTCGACGAGCGTGTCGCGCACCTCGGCGAGATGGACCACGTAGGGCTCCGTGCCGGAGTCGTACTTCTGGTCGGCGTGCATCTTCGTTGCGAAGGCACGCGCCACTCTCTCCGCCATGTTGGTTGGCGTTTTTGTCTGGATGAGGCTCGGGTCCGTGAACATCGCGAGCGCGTTCTCGAGGCACCGCCTGCACACGGAATGCACGCCGTTGTAATGACCGGAGCCTGGGGTCCTGGCGCAAAAGTTGATGAGCGCAGGAGCCGTGGTCGTGCCGCACTCGTCGCACCCGTAGGAAGAGTCGGTGTCACCGCGACTGCGTCGCGCGACTTTCGGAGGAAGGTTAGGTTGATTGGTCATCGAGAATCCATTGCTCTGAGCGCTTCCGCCGTCTTGTTCTCGGGGATCTGGACGCAGAGCTTGTCGAGGAGTCCTCGCGATAGGACGGAGCGCAGACCTCCCATCGCGTCGATCTCCCTGCCCGAGAACGGGTTACGCGCGAAGTCGTGGAGCAACTCGCGGATCTCTCTCACTTCGTCGTCGTCGAGCGTCACGGGCATGATCTCTTCCCCTTCTTCTTCGTCTTCTTCGACAGCTTCTTCTCGGGCACGTAGATGCGGATGTCTTCGTCGTCGAACTCCTCGTCGGACGGGTCCAAGATGGACATCTCGCTCGGCGTCCGGGCGGGCGTGCTGCCCCTCCGCTTCTTGAGCTGCATGACGCGGATCTTCTCGGGCCACTTCATCGCGGCACGACCTTCACGTGGACGCGGTGCATGTAGCGCGCGGTCCTGAGCCAATCGCCTAGCTCGCGGTCCTCGACCTCGATGCGCGCTTCGTGCGTCCTCGAGAAGTGCGTGAAGAGCGAACAGAGGCTCGCGTTCGCCTGGTCGTACGACTCGCCCGCGATGCTCCTCGCGCGCTCGCTCTCGTGGAGGACGCCCACGAGGCTCGCCACGGTCGGATCGTAAGGCATCGCCTCGTAGATGTAGATCTCGGCGGTGTCGCCGCCGAAGCTGTTCTTGCCGTAGTAAGCCGCTTCGAGGTCCGACCAGATCGAGAGCGCCTGGGTCATGCTGAGGTCGTGCATCACTTTTTCTCCTTCTCGTCTTTCGCGAGCGCCGCGAGAAGCTCCTCGGAGAGAGTGATGGGTAGGCCGCTCGACATTTGGATCACGGGGCGGTCCCTCAACAAACCGCGCAGCCACTCCTCGAATTTGTCGCGCGTCTCGCCCTCCCCGAGCCACGCGCGTACCTCGGGCAGGTCTGACGGGTCTTCCGACAGGAGCGACGTGAAACTCGCGAACAGTTCGTGCGTCGTGAGGTTCTTGCTCTTGTAGAGCGTCATCAAGGCGTTGAAGACTTTGAACGGCTCCGGCAGGTCGCGCTTTTTCATGAGCAGACCCTGCTTCGGGTAGGAGCTGGGACCTGGGAGGTGCGCGACGTACTCCCACCCGTCCTTCCACTGCATGTTCAAGTAGCCCGTGAGCCCCACGTCCGTGAGGTCGCGATCGACGTAGACGACGACGTACGGCAGCTTCCTCACGAGGGTTTCCCATTCACGAGGTCCTTGAGCTTCTGCGCGACGTCCACGACGAGGTCGTCCCTCTTGAACGGCACGCCGAGGCTCCTCCGCGCGTCGCGCAGGAATCTCTCGTTTCGTGCAGCGGCGCGCATGTCGCGCCGCGGACCGTCGGATCCGTCGGGCTCGAGGAGGTCTTCGATGGTGGCCGTGTCCGGCGCGTACAGGTTGTCGCAGCCGAGAGCAGACCCGACGCGCATGACCCACTCCTTGAGCATCTCGTATTTGGCGTCGATGGCTTCCACGGTCACCTCTTCCTCGCGGAGCGCGACGGTGCTGACGGTCGCCTCGGACACCATGGTCTCGATGTTGAAAGCTTTGCCCTGTCGACGGTTTTCCATGAATGTGCGCGTGACGGAGACCTTGTGGCCCGCGTGGCCGGGCCAGAGGCTCTCGCTGCTCCGCTTCGATTCGGGGATCCCGACGACGGAACCGACGGGCATCGCGCCGGCGATCTTGCCGCCCTTATAGTCCCTCACGTCGAAGCAGGACGTCGTCAATTCGAGCACAAGGGCGTTCATGCGGTTCTTGGGATGACCGCTTGGCGAGAAATCGATCAGGATCCCCTCGATGGTGTGGGGCTCTTTGTCGTCGTTCGGGACCCACCACCCGTCGATGCTCTTGTCGGATCTGCCGCGCAGGACCTTCATGACTTGTTCTTCTCCGCGTTGTATTCTTCGTTCGCGTCCTTGACCCACTCGAGGCCCGGCACGTACCAGATCTGGGCGACGTCGCTGCGCTTCTTGAGGAGGCGCACGCGCTCGGGCACCGTGTCCGTCGGGATCGGGAAGACGTCGGCGCGGTAGATCGTCGTGCCGCCGAGGTAGCGGACCCAAAGCGTGCCGCGCTGGTTGTGGATGTGGATCATGATGACGGCGCCGCCTTCTCCCACTTGAGCCTTTCCATGCCGCACGCGACGCGCCATTCGTCGAGCGTCCCGAGCAGGTCGTCGCAGAGCATGTCCCAGTAGATGTCGCCGGCGTCAGTGCTGTCGTGCTCGAACGCCGCGACCTTGAACGCGGCCTTCATGACGTCTTTCGCCGGTCGGAAGACGTCGCTCTCCTCGATCTCTTTCTTCGTCACGCTGTCCTTGATCGGCATCACTCCTCCTTTGGATATTCGTGGTCGCAGCCGTTCTTCTGCGACGCCGGGTTCTTCGCGTGCAAGCCGCACTTGGTGCACAAGCCTCGATCGAGCTTTGCGACCTGCTTCGGTTTTTCCAGCTCGGGATACTCGTGCTTCATACCGTACGAACACCAGGCGATGTCGCGCGAGGAGTGCGTGAGGCAGAAGATGCAGACGCTCACAGGTCGCCGTTCCGGAAGGCGTCGTCGATCGCCTGAGCCCAAACGGCTTTGATCTCTTCCTGGATCTCGCCCGTAATGTTCTCCCACCCCTGACGGAGGCCGCGCCTATCCGTGAGATCTTCGACGATCTTCTCGACGGCCTTCGTAGCTTCCGCGCTCGGTAACGCGTTTGCCACTAGTCCCACCTCTGTCCGGGAGGACCCAGCAACCAGCGATCGTTACGGTAGATAGTAGAAAACGGCTTGACGCTCATGCTCGTCTTCGAGCCGTCGCCTCTTCCGCACGGGGAGCCCCACGCGCCCGCGGCGCCGAAGTGCCGGTGGCTATGCGCACAGTGCGGGCACGAGACCCAGTCCCCGCCCGTCATGTAGTTGTGGTGCACGTCCTCGCGCTCGTACGTGAACGCCGTGCCGCACTCGCTGCACGTCGCGCGGTAGGTGTCCGTTCCCTTGGTGATGATCTTCTTCATCCGGTTCTCCTCGCCTCGTTATCGTTTCGTGAATTGCGGCCAAAGCTCGTCTTTTTCGTGATCGACCTCGGCGGGCTCGATCTGTTCGCTGTTCACAGCCTTCATCTCGCCCTCGCGTTTCTTCTTGAACGCTCTCGCCGTCATGCTTCCGATCTTCCACTTCTCGGGCCCCTCGCCCGGCATCGTCATGCAGGCGGTAAAGAGCGTGGCGAACTTGAGCACGATGTCCTCCTTGCGCTCCATCGTCAGCTCTCCCCGGACGGGGATCTCGGAGACGATGTCCTCGTCGGGCGGGTCGTCCAGCTCGCTGCAGAAGAGCACGACGCGCTGTTTGTACTCGACGCCGACGTCGCGGAACGTGACGACGAGCGGGACGCTGAACCCGCCGCCGTGTTTCTTTTCTTCCCTGGCCTCGACTCGCCTCTTGTTGCGCGCGTCTCCCATCACCTTTTCCTTCTCACTCCCTCCCGGCGTGCACGATGAGGCTTTTGCTTTTTGACCTCACGCTCGGCTTTCTTGTACGCCTTGAGCCACACGCGCTTCGATTCCCGCAGCACGGCGATGAGCGCGTCGAGGTCGTCGCCCCTGAGCCACGCGGAAGGATACTGAATCGACGGGCACGAGCAGGTGTGAGGCTCGCCTTTCTTTGGGCGCGGCGGCAGAACGGAGAGCATCATCGCGCCCTTGTAGTGCGTGATCTCGACGCGCGCGCCAAGGTAGGCGCCTGAAAGCTCGCGCTCGAATCCCTCATCGACGTAGCAGCCGAAAATATACGGATACTTGTCGGGCTTCTTCATGCGTTCGCGAGCCAAGCCACCCACTTCATGAATTCTCGAACCTCGTTCTTGTACGTCTTCAAGAGAGGGATCCCGGACCCCTCATGGAGGAGGTACTTCAGCGTCTTCGACACTTCCACGATCTCAGCCTTCGTTGGTGGCCTCGGACGCTTGTTCGGTCGGCCATCAATGATTGCAGCGGCGCCGGGGATCCAGACGATGGCCCACCCACCTTTCCGCGTCTCGCGCCTGATACCGCTGTTACAGACGAGCCCCGCCTTCACAAGTTCGCGCGTGCGGGGCGAGAGCGTCTGCGAGTTCTCGCGCGTCACGACCTGCATCTCATCGTTCGTCGCGCCGACGGGCTTCTTGCCGTTCAGGTCGCTCTTGATCAGCTCGAAGACGACGCCACGGAGGAACTTCGCTTTGCCTTTGCGCCTTCTCATTTCGACGCCACCGGTTCAACCTCGATCGAGACGCAGGTGATCACGCCCTCCGAGAAATTTGATTTCCAGGTCGCGCCTATCTTCGCGGGGTCCACCTTTACCGTCTCGACGCTCACGTGCGCCTGCCAACCGCCACCGCCGTCGGGCGAACCAGGGTAGTGCCTCTTGACGACGTACTCGCTGCAGGCCGTCGCGATCTCCTCGAGCGTGAGCACGTGCTTCATGGTTCCTCCCGCGGCAGTTCCTGGATCCGGGGCTCGTGGGATCGAGTCGGTTTCGGAACGAGCTTGAGTTGGTCGAGCGGCACGTTCTCGACGAGGAACCGCTCGAGCTTCTCTCCGGGTTGGAGCAGGCCGCGCGCGCGACGGATCTTCTGCACGATCTCCCCCGCGAGCCCGATCCCGTCGTCGTCCCCGAACTCCTGGTAGTAGGTCAGCACCTTACGCTCTCCCGTCGCGAGTGTGAGGACGACAATCGCCAGCGAGATCGTCGCGGGCTCGCTCCTGGCGTCCTCCAGCATCCCCTCGTGCAGCTCCCTTTCGAACTCTTCGTGCATGGTTTGCTCGCCTTCAGTCATCGCGCGCCTCTCTTCGTTCGGCCGGTGACGTCGGGATGCGTCGCCATTAACGCGGCACTACGGTTTTTCTGCGCGCGCCTCTGATCGACTGGCAGCCCCTGACGCGGAGTGGGGACGTCGAGCAATCCGCACGCGGCGACGGGTACGGCGAGCTTGTCGCGCGCGACACGCCCGATCCTGTCACCGCATGAAGCGCAAATGCGGACGTAGCGCACGGGCCTCGGCACGCCGCTTTTCACAGGCTTGTCGCGTTCGGCGTTCTCCGCATACCAGATGTCGGCGAGCGGCGACTCGCGCCGGCCGCAGAGGTGGCACCAATCACCTGCCTCGTGGCGACACATATCGGCGTCGATCATGGGCCCACCGGCCTCTTCATGCGCTGCTCGCCCACCTCGGCGTCGGTCCGCCACCCATGGCCGGCGTACGTCGTGCGGAGCTTCTTGTAGAGCCATACCTCCGTCTCGCCGAGGGTCCAGTCGGCAGGGATGGTGATGTCGAGGGTGACCTGGATGCGCTTGGTGTTCTTCGTGGTCGTCATGATCCTAATTCTGCTTTCCGGTTTTTCCGAGGCCACGGGCGATGTCCTCGTTGAGTTGAGTGGTCATGAGATCCGCAGTGGCATCGAGTTCCGGCCCTTCGGGCATGGAGGAGGCTGGCTGGATAAGCTCATACACGCGCCCGATCTCGTCGTCCGTGAGGAGCCGATCGATGAACTGTTCAGGGATCAGGGCCGCGGGTTCAGGGCGCACCTCGGACACAAGGATCCGTCCGTGGGCTGAAAGCCCTACTTGGCCACCAAAATCAGCCTTCCTGATTTTGGCGAGAACTTCTTCTTCGGAAAGGCCGCGCATGATGCAGCCCCCGAGTTCTTCGTCTATGTCGTGAAACGAGATGAGAAAAAGCGTCATGTCACGTATTTCCGATTTTTGTGAATACTGATCCGAGCTTCGCTGCAACGTCGCGCATGAGCTTCCGTTCGCCGAGCAGCGTCTCGGCGAGGACGCAGATGGCGACGTCCCGGCCGTCGGTCACCGAGTCGCCCGTCATCTTCTTCGGCATCAAACATCCCCGCCTCGCCGAATGCACGTGGTTCTCGTCGCAGAAGACGCTGACGTTCTTCTTCGCGGCTTCCCATACCTCGATCACTTGCTCATCCGTCATGGCTGCCTGCCTCATTCGCTACTGGATGGGCGCACGCGATCGCCGCGCGCACGCGCTCTACCACCCGGCTCTCTTCTTCGTTCTGCGTCCCCGACGCTACGAGGTGATGGAGCAGGAGCGACGAGAGCGTCTTCGCATCCAGCCAGTCCAGCTCGATGCTCACCTTCTTCATCATGGCGCAGGCTCCTTCACGATCTTCACGAAGCTCGTGATCTTCGAGAGCAGGTCCCCGCCGCCCTTCACGGCCCACTCGTCGGCGCCGCATTCCTTCGCGAGCTGCTCGACGCTGGGGTTGCCCGACACGAGCATGAAAGGCGTCGGGAGGCCGAGGCGGCGCACCGCGAAGCAGAAGTCCGAGCCGAGCATGCGCGGCATCTCGAGGTCGCTGACGATGGCGTCGGGACGGAGACCTACCTCGATCGCCTCGAGTGCTTCCGCGGCGTCGTCGAAAATCCGGAGGACGTGCCCGCGGAGGAAGCGCGCGTACGCCTTCTGGACCTGCTTGTCGTCTTCGGCGATGAGGATCATCAGTTGTCCGCCCCCAAGATCACCTCGATGAGGTCCGGGAGACTTTCCTCGACCTTGTTCGTGACCTGATCGAATACGAGCCTCATGAGCTTCATGAGGTACAGCCTCGTGGTCTCGATATCGAGCTTGTCGCCGGAGAGCCGCGCGATCGAGAGGAAGATCGCCGCCGCGTGATCTGCCGCGCTCAGCACGATCTGACGGGACGCGAACATGCTCGCGTCGAGCGGGGTCTTCCCGTCGGCCTCCCACCTTTCGGTCAGGGCCGTGGTGTAGCTGTTCAAGGCGTAGTTGAGCGTTTTTTCCGCGTCAGCGATTTTCCGCTCTTGCGGGGTCCTGGGTTCTCTGTCCCTCAGCATCTCTTTCCGTCCTTTCTCATACGGGCCTGAGCCCTTTCTTGGGCGCGGGGTTCAAGAGGCCCCTCACGCCCTTGGGGCGCCTCGCCTTCACGACCGCCGCGAGCTTCTCCACCGCTTCGACCATCGTCTTCGCGTAGCACCAGTCGTTTTCGTCCTCGTCGACGCCGTCGCTGCAGAGGCCTACGGAGTAACGCTTGGAGTCTTCGTCGTAGTGGAACATCAGAGTGGAATCCGTGGTGTTCTTCTTGACCCAGGCTTGGAGGTCGGCGAGAGACACGAAGTAGATCGGTCCCGGCGGATCCGGCGGTTCGATCTTCTTCACCACTTCTTCCTCCTCGTCTCCTCGCCAGTGTTGTTTCAGTTCTTGAACTTCGGGAAAGATTCCACGTCCGCGGGATCCGGGGCGGTGTCGAGCGTTCCGATGCAGAGCTTCAAGTCCGCCTTGGCGACGAGGTTCATGTTCGCGACAAGCTCTTCGTAGTTGTCGCCGAGGACCCACGGGGCCGCGACGAGGAGGAGGCCAGCGTTCTTCTTCTTCGCGTCCTCCAGCGCTTGGATGAGGGTCTTGTACTTCTGCTTGTGCGCTCGCGAGACCGGGGCTGCGCGATCATGTTTCCCGGTCGGCTCGCGAAGGACTTGCACCATCCTCCGATCCCTCGGAGTCTCCGCGGAGGCTGGAAGGGCTGGGACATTCTTCGTCAACGATCGGGATCCGGTTCCGCCTGTAGGCCTGCGCCAGAAGAACGAACTCATCGAACCCTTGAAGGGCCCGTCGGCCGGCGCCACGTGGTTCGGGTCGTCGTAGTAGTGCAGCTCGATGCCGGCGTCCTCGAGGCGGCCGTCTTCGGATGCTGCGATGTAAGGCGCCATCCCGACATGCTCGACGTGGCCGATGATCACGGGACGCTTGACGTCGTCGATCTCGAAGATCCAGTCGAGATCTACGACAGGTTCCCCGACCTCGCGCAAGAACTCGCCGGGCGCCGTCGCGGCCGATTTCAAGCGTTCGCGCGCGACGGCGATGGCGTCGTCCTTGGTCGGGGCACGGCACAAGATGGAGAACGTCCCCTCCGTGCGCTCCGCGTCGTCGCGCTCGCTGACGTCATAGTAACTGAAGCGGAGTTCGAAAATTTTGGTCTCCATCACTTCTTCCCCTTGTCCTTGTCCTTGTCGTTGTCCTTGCCTTCCTCGCCCGGCGGCAATAGGAGCCGCGCGAGCCTGTCGTTGTGCGCCGCGAGGACTTTCGAGACGCCCTGCTCGACCCAGTCGCGCAGCTCTTTGTCCTTCATGGTCTTCGTGTCGACGCGCGCGCGGCTCGCGACGAGCTTTTGGCGCGCGCCCTCGTACTTGTTCGCGTCCTGGCGGAGCTGCGTGTTGGCGTAGTCGTCCGCGTCGGTCGTCGCGCGCACGCCGTGGCCCCGGATGGACACGAGCCCGCGGTTGTAGTCACGGCCGAGGATCTTCCGGATGGCGGCCGAACGGCCCATCATATCCACGACGATTTTGGAGTCGGGGTGCTGCATCTTGCCTCCGACCACGCATTTCGTGATCCAGCCCCACGAGATGGACTCCTTGGGCTTCTTGCGCGCGGCGTACTCGAGGAGCGAGGCCGCGTTTGCAGCCAGGCCTTTCTTGCGGTCGGGCTCCCATTGCTCCAAAACTGACATCACATCAAGGCGCGGGCGCATCGGATTCTCCAGATCGGTTCGGGTTCGAATTGAGGCTGTCGTTGTAGGCGACGATGGTGTTGTAGGCTTCGTTGATGGCCTGGTAGGCGTCGAGGCCGCCGTCATGACCGAGGGTGTCGGGGTGCGTCGACTTCAGCACCGAGCGCTGGTTTTTCCGCGCGCGCTTCTCGTCGGCGGGCTTGCCCCAGCGGGGGCGAGGGATGTTGAGCAAGTCGCATGCGGAGAAAAGCTGATCACGATTGGGCTTCGCCATCGACAGGCGCTGCGTGAAGGACTGGAGGACGACCTCGATCTCGCGCATGAACTCGGTCGTGAATGCGGGAACCCGAGGGTCGTCCTTCGGCAGGCGCGCGGCGACCCACGCGGCGATCGCCTCGCGCACGATGGTCTTGTGCCCCGTGAGCACCGGGTCCTTGTTCTTCTTGGACGAGCCCTTCGCGGCGGCTTGGTTACGGGGCGTGGCTTCGCCTTTCGCGATGCGCATGGCCCGGTCCGTCGGGGGCGTCGAGCGGTACATCTTGCCGTTCACGGTCCGCACCATGCCCTGAGCGTCGTAACGCTCGAGCCTCTCGGTCGCGATCTTGGTGAACAGGGCGAGCCGCTCCGTCTCTTTGGAGCCGCGCTCCTTGGTCGATTTCTCCGCCCACGCCTTCTCGCAGTTGCGCATCAGGTTGACCGCGGTGGAGAGCGGCATCCCGGCCTCGATGCGCTCCCAGAAAATCGCGGCGCGCTCGCCGGCGAGGTGGAGCTTGCCACGGACGGAGACGGCCGCCGACGATCGCTCCGGGTACTTGGCCTTGATGAAGTCCGAGAGGTTGTGGTGAGGCTTGCGTTCCTCGGGCGAAGCCGTCTCGTACTCGCGCCTCTCGGCGACCGCGAGCTTCTGCTGCTCGGACATCGGCTTGTCCATTTCCGGTTCCGGCGTCACGGCTTCGCCTCCTTCTGGTCAGCCTTCGCGGGGAAAATGATCGGCCGCATATCTTCATTGGCGATGGGCCTGATGAGACCGCCCCCGAGCGAAGTCGAGCTGCTCCCGACTTTCTCCCCTGCCGCCGCGAGCCGCGTGACGGCCTCGTCACCGGCGTCGAGGACGGCTTCGAGCGGGACGTCCCTCATGGCGCGGAGCTTCGCGAAAGCGATCATCTCCCTCGAGACGGCGTTGGCCGCGTCGAGGACGTCTTGCGCCGCGCCGGACACTTGCTTGAAGCTGTCGACGATGATCGCGCCTTGCCGCTTGAACTCCGCGTGGCCCTTGTCGAAACCATCGGTCACGGCGTCGACACGCTCGGCGAGGTCCTGGGTGTCGGCGCTGACGGTCGCGAGGGTGTCCTTCAGCTCCTCGCACGCCCCAGTGACTTCGCTTTGGAGCTTCTCCGATAGCTCGCGCATCGCGAGAGCGTCGGGAGCGAGGGCTGAAATGCGCTCTTCGATGCTCGAGGCGAGCGCCTCGAAGCGCTGCTCGATGATTTTGGTGATGACTGCGCCGTGCACCGTGGCGCGCTGATCCATGACGGCCGCCGTCTCCGTGATTTTTTCTGCGGCAGCGTTGATGCCGGAGCCGATCGCCTGGATGCGAACATCGAGCTTCTCGAACGCGCCTCCGAGCTTCTCCCCGAGAGTTCGCTCGACGTGCTTGTCCGAGGCGTGAGCGAGAGCCTTCGTGTGGGCTTCGGACTTGTCCTGCGCCCGGACGATGGCTTCGATCACGGGCGTGAGGCCAGGACCGATCTCCTGGGCCAAGGCCTCACGGACCACGGGAGTCATCGCCTTCGCCACGTCTTTCGCGAGCACGCGCGAGACCTCTTCGGCGATGGCGACGCGAACGTCCGCGCTCACCTTGGTCTCGAGCGCCGCCAAGCGCTCGTCGATCTTCTGCGAAAGCGCAGGCTTGATCTCCCGCGACACGATCTCGCGCATCGTGGGACCGATGATCTTCGAGAACGCTTCCTCGCTGAAGGCTGCGTCCTGAGCGCTCGCGAGCTTCTCGTGAAGCTCCTCGTGCTTCTTCAGCAATGCCGTGAACCCCACGTTCTGGGGGTTGTCGCGCAAAAACGACTGCGTCAGCTCGGCGAGCGCCGTCGCGATCTCGTCGCGCGTCGCGGGCGCGTCTTTTCCGTCCTTGGGACCCCCGACCGACATGAGCCGCGTGGCTTCCACGAGGAGGTCTGACTGATCGCGGGTCTCGCCCTCGACCTTCACGAGGCGATCGTTCATGCGTTCGAGCACGGCGGTGATCCGCTCGAAGAAGACCGGAAGGCCTTGAAGCTCACCGAGCACGCCCCGAAGATCGCTGAGCGCGCCCTGATCGGCCCCACTGGTCCCGCCTCGCTCTTCGCCGGGGGCATCGCCCTCTTCGGAAGCGGCCCCTTGAGTCTCTTCATTCTCGCTCTCGTCATTCGATGGCGAGGAGGAAGAAGGATCGCTCTTGGTGGGGACGAGGCGGAGACCCTTCGATGCCGTGAGGCGGACAAGCTCCTGCGGCCGGTAGAACTCCGCTGCCCGGTTGGCGGTGACCTCCGTGCCCGCCGTGCGGCGGTTCTTGATGTAGAAGGACGCGAGCGCGGGCTCCGTGGAGATGCGCTCGAGAGCCTCGCGCCCGAGCTGGAGAAGGGTGTAGGTCCGGTGCTTGTTCAAGCCCGTCCCCGAGAGGGTCTCGTGCATGTACCCGGCCCTCGCCCACGTCCAGGCGAGCTGCCACCTCCACGCATATTCTGGAGTCCCACTTTTGACGCCCTGGAGTTCGGGCGGGAAGATGTCCATGGCATTGAAGCGGGCTCCGCCCACGGTAGCCTTCGAGAGGACGTACCGGGCGGTGCGCTGGACGATCTGGAGACGCTCGGCGTCGACGGAGGGTTTGGTCATGGTGGTCATGATGACGTGATGAGGTGGCGTTCGATGAGTTCGGCCCCGAGGTCGGAGATGCTCCGGTCGTGCTCGATGCACCAGACGCGGAAGCGTTTGGCGAGCTGGGGCGGGAGGTAGATGACGATGCGCTTGGGTTTGTCGCCCGTCTTGTTCTCGGCGCCGCTCGTCTTCTTGCGGGCGCGGGATCGATCGTCCTTGGTCATGCCGTCAACAATAGTCAGTGTGCACAAAGTGTCAAGTGGTCATGATCGTTTCGGTGCCGTCAGACTGCCGTAGGGTGGCGGCGGAGTCAAGGACGCACGAGATCGGTCGTCCTACCTACAGAACGCGACATCCCGTTGCGAAATGCGGCTTTTTCGCGTTGCCAGTTCCGTCGATCAGACCCTAGCGTCAGGCTGTTCCGATTTGTTCGAGCGCGGCTTCGCAGCGATTTTACCAGTCTTTCCCAACTGCCGACGCAGTTCCGCAACCTCGCGTTCGAGAAGCTTGATGCGTTCACGCTGGGCCCTGATCACGCCTTCAAGCTCGGCGATGCGATCGTCTCGCCGCTGCTGTTTTTGTTCGGGGCGAGACCGGTATCCCTCGTCGGGCTCGTATTGACGCTTGTGATTGCCCGCGTGCTGCTCGCTCATCGGCGAATGCTCGCGTGCACGGTACGCCTCTGCGTCGCGGACGTACCGCTTGCGGTTCTCGGAGCTGCGGATCCTTCCGGCGTACCGGGTCGCGTAAGGGCCGATCCGCTCGATGGTGTCATCATCGAGGAATTTACGCGCCGCGCAGAACTCCTCGTATTCCTCAGCCTTGCAAAGCTTGTGGAACACCAGGAACTTGCCGAAAGTCGCGATGGCTTCGCCGCTTTGCCAGGTTCCCGACGCCTCGAACTCAGTCAAGAAGAGCAGGTAACGCGTCCGGGCTGCGATGCACGCGTCGCGGAGCTTCTTTGCCTCCAGGAGCCATTGGTTCAATGTCTTTCTCATAATCGTCCTCTCTTTCGTTTGTATTCTCGTGATATCGCAATTCTAGCTAACACGAGATACGTGATAACTCGAGATCGCCGATGCTGATCTCCTGAGTGATGGGATCTCGCACTTGCTTTCCAATAGCCACGTAACCAGACAGTTCGCACTTGCTCTCCAGCAAGGGGACTAAGTCACCGGTCTCGCACTCGCTCTCTAAAGCCTATGCCTTCATGGCACTCAACTACACGTCGGACTTGCTCTCGCACTTACTCCCAATTCAATATATAACCCCCAGTGGCTCGCGCTCGCTCTCCAAACATCAATGGCCACGCGTTTTGCTCGTCGCACGTAGTAGACCGCGCTGGTCCCCTCGCGCTTGCTCTCCAAATCGATAGCCGTCTCCACACGCCGAACCAACGACATTCGGCTTCCTCGCACTTGCTCTCCAAATCGATAGCCGTCTCCACACGCCCGGTCCGATTCCTCGCACTTGCTCTTCAAACCGATAGTCGCTTCCACCTCTTCGGCGCGAGTGGTCTTGGTTCGCACTTACTCTCCAAACCGATAGCCGTGTCGTGCTCGCCCTTGCTCTCCAAATCGATAGCCGTTTTCCACTACATCTTGCACTTGCTCTCCAAATCGACGACCACCCTGCGCGCCGTCCCCGATGAATCTCGCACTTGCTCTTCAAACCGATAGCCGTTTCCACCTCTTCGGCGCGAGTGGTCTTGGCTCGCACTTGCTCTCCAAATCGATAGCCGTCTCCACCAGCCCGCTGGATACGCGCGCGGGCTATCCACTCCGGCGCTCGCGCTTGCTCTCCAAATCGATAGCCGTCTCCACTCTTGCCGGTGCCGGGATTACCGGCGAAGATTGCGTGCTTGCGCTTGCTCTCCAAATCGATAATCGTCTCCACTACGGAGAGGCCCTTGCCTCGCGCTTGCTCTCCAAAGTGCCCAAGGAGAACAGTAGCGTCGTCATCGGACGAGCGTTTCTCGCGCTTGCTCTCCAAATCGATAGCCGTCTCCACCAACGGTAGGATCGCGCATGGGCTCGCGCGCAAACCGTACTCGCGCTTGCTCTCCAAATCGATAGCCGTCTCCACTTACCAAGAGAAAGGTCTAATCATGCGTACCAGTTTCCCCTCGCGCTTGCTCTCCAAATCGATAGCCGTCTCCACCTCGACGTTGTGCCGAGCTGCAATTGCTTGCACTCGCGCTTGCTCTCCAAATCGATAGCCGTCTCCACCGCTCACTGGCCCGGCAGACTCTGCCTGACCTCCACCCTCGCGCTTACTCTTCAAATCGATAGCCGTCTCCACCTCATCGTCGCGGCGAGCGTCGCGACCGAAGTCCCCGTCTCGCGCTGGCTCTCCAAATCGATAGCCGTCTCCACCCGGCGCGCGCACAAGGACGACTTCATCCCCACGGCGCTCTCGCGCTTGCTCTCCAAATCGATAGCCGTCTCCACGACTCCCACGGGGCAGAGTGCCCGAAGACCTGTTTCTCGCGCTTGCTCTCCAAATCGATAACCGTCTCCACTCAAGGCGGCGACACCCGCTACGCTCGTCGGGATCACGTTCTCGCGCTTGCTCTCCAAATCGATAGCCGTCTCCACTTACCAAGAGAAAGGTCTAATCATGCGTACCAGTTTCCCCTCGCGCTTGCTCTCCAAATCGATAGCCGTCTCCACGACCCCAAACATCGTCACGTTCGACCTCGAGACGAACTCGCGCTTGCTCTCCAAATCGATAGCCGTCTCCACCTACGTGGCGAACCCGTCTGCATGGGTGGCGGGCAAGGGACTCGCGCTTGCTCTCCAAATCGATAGCCGTCTCCACTGGCCGCACTTGGCGAGTCCACATCCCGTGACGACGCTCGCGCTTGCTCTCCAAATCGATAGCCGTCTCCACTCCGGTGTCGCGACCCGCACTGCCAGCCGAGCATGCTGTTCTGTGGCTCGCGCTTGCTCTCCAAATCGATAGCCGTCTCCACCTGGGGCTGAGGCGACAAGGTCGCTACGACCGGGTATTTCTCGCGCTTGCTCTTCAAATCGATAGCCGTCTCCACGACGCGGATTCGTTGGCGGAACATGTTGTGGTCGCATCCCTCGCGCTTGCTCTCCAAATCGATAGCCGTCTCCACATCGCAGACCCCACCGGACGAGGGGGAGATGGAATCATCTCGCGCTTGCTCTCCAAATCGATAGCCGTCTCCACGAGTAGATTGCCGCTCGTCAGCAACTCGATGATCTCGTTCTCGCGCTTGCTCTCCAAATCGATAGCCGTCTCCACAGAAAACAGCGATCTGTCGCACGGTCTCGACGCAATTCTCGCGCTTGCTCTCCAAATCGATAGCCGTCTCCACACGTCCGGAAGTGCCGCAACGCTCGACGACTCGACCTCGCGCTTGCTCTCCAAATCGATAGCCGTCTCCACAGCATCGATTACGTCACAATGATTTCAAAGACCTAGCGAACGATATGCGAGCGGTAACTACTTCTTGCCCGATCCGTTCCTCTTCCCACGTATCCCGTTGCACATCTTCGCGCGACTCTTCTCGTTTTTGCCCGCGAGAGGTTCCAGGGGTTTTTGACTCACGGTCGCTCTCGCGACGATCTTCGCGACGGCCTGGCGCTTGTCTTCGGCGCGCTCGACCGCTTCGGGCCTGCCCGCGTCGGCGAGCATGTTCAGCACGACGATGCTTTCTACCGAGCGCTTCACCCCGCACGACTCGCACTCCCAGCGACCGTAGCTGTCGACGGGCTCGACCTGGTGCTCGCGCTTGCACACCGGGCAGCGCTTGCGGTTCGACGCGACGGACAGCTCGCGGAACTTGAGCCCGGCGTTCTCGACTGCGGTCTTGACGGACTCTTTGGTCAAGTACCACGGCCAGCTCTTGACCTCGCGCCACGCGTCCTCTTTCCACGGGATGGTGAAGTCTTCGATGACGACCTCGCTCGCCTTCTGCTCCTTGGCCCAGTGCACGACGGCGGCGGCGATCTGTTTGCAGCGCTCCTTGACCCACGCTTGCTCCTTGCCGCTGAGCGAGATGAGCGCCCCCACCCGGCGGCGCGTCCCGTGACCCGTGGCCCCCTGCCCGGCTTGCCATGCCCGTGCGCGCCGTCCGATCGAGCGGCGTCGGCCGAGCATCTGCCTCTTGAACGCGAGGATGTCCCCGCCGTCCACGAGCGCCCGGACGTCTCCCGTAGTGGACGCGGTGACGATGAATGATCTCATGCCGCGCCGGATCGCGATGACGCCGTTACCCTCGGCGCGGGGGACGCGCTTCGTGTACGAGAAGCGGAGGAACCATCGCCCTCGCTTCTCGTGATGCCTCGAGACGACGAGCTGCCCGAGCTTCCAGTCGCCGGCCGCGAGCGCGCGAAGCTCCTCGCGTTGCCACGCGTCCCTCGGGACGATGTGAACATGGATGGGTTTCGCATCTTCGGCCTTGAGCGAGAGCACGCGAAACGCGACGTCCGCGCTCCCGTCCTCACGAAGGGCGAACTTCACGGCCTTATGTGGGATCGCGATCGGCTGGTGGGGTTTGTAATGGAGGAGGGCCTCGGTCTGGCGCACGAGGATGTCCCAGCGCTTCTCGGTCCACTTGCTCACGACGTCTTTGCTCGCCCAAGCGACGACGTCTGAGGAGAGGCGAGCGACGTCTTGGGATGAGATGGCCTGCCTGTACGCGAGCGTGGTGAGCGCGATGGGTCCGGTCGTTCCGTCGCGGCGCGGCCCGACGGGAGCCGGCGACCACGCGATCTTCTTCGGCCACGGCAAGGGCTGTGCGTAGAGCCAGTCGGAATCCTGTCCGTAGAGCCACCGCGCCACGCGGTTACGGCAGCGGGCGACGAGCTGGGAAGCTTCGTCGAGGGCGTGAAGCGTTTCGAGGTTCAGTGTGTGCGGCGTCCCGTCCTCATGCTTGGGGCTTAGGCGGATCTCGAAGCGGGTCGAGGCGCGAACGAGGTCCATGTCATCGCCCTCTGCGGCATCTGTGGACACGTTCCGGATGCTGTCAGGGATCTCTTGTTTCTTCGACTGACTCTCCAGCATCACGTCACCTCGTTACAGTCCGGCCTCGCACTTGCTCTCCAAAAATCAGAAACCGTAGAGGACGGACGCGACGTCCTTCGTAGCTCCCTCGCTTTAGCCGGCTGCGATACCAGCGGTCCCTTGGAGAAAGGACGTTTCCGCTCGCGCGGATTGGAGAGCTGCATCCTGTGAGGGATGCTGTGTAGCGAGCGCTACGCGGGTTCTTCCCGATCGGCATCAAAGCCACGCGTCCGTCCACTACGATTTCTGATTCTGACTCTTCGATTCCCTCGCTTTGTGATCGATCGTGCTCATGCTCGCACTTGCTCTCTGCTCTCCAACACAACTGCCGTCAGATTGCCGTACCACTTGGCGAAAGTCAAGCGGGCCATTTCCAGGCGTAAATCAGCTATTTGGCTCGCGGAATAGGGACTTTTTCGCGATCTCGAAATAAGCGCTCTCCCACGCGTCCAAGTACGCCGTCATCGGCAGCTTCGGGTCGAGCTTGTCGATGGCGTCGTCCGCGGCGCGCCTCGCCGCGGCGTTCGGGAAAACTTCCTCGACCGTGCGCTCTTTACGCTTCTTCTTCGACATAGTTGGTCACGAACGATCCTTCGAAAACTTCGAGGACGTCGCGCACGACTGAGCGCGACTCGGCTTTCTCTCGACGATCGTCGTCCTCGATCTCGATGGGTTGATCGTAGAACTTGCTCGGGTCCGCGAGGTATTCAGCCCGGTAGTTTTCGCACTGCTCGACCAATTCTTCCGGGTACCGGTCAGCCCAGATCATCATCGCGGTCCGGCACCACCGGCCCGTCCGCGCATAGAGGTCCACGACGACGTCCCACGATTTCGAGTCGGGCGTCGGGCATTCGCGCTCGTGGTCGCCGCCGAACCCACCGAAGCCGGCCGGCGCCTCGAAGCTGATCGGCGGCCCGACGAACGTGATCTTCTTCGCGGCGGGCTTGCGCGACCTCGACTCCTTCACGAGCACCGCGACCGCCTGCTTGAGCGTCGCACCGGCTTTCAAGACGAGCCGGTACTTCGGCGCGGCGATGTCGCAGGCCGTGTCGATGACCGCGAACTGACCCGTGAATTTCCCCCGCGCGTAACGGACGAGGACGAGCTTGCCGACGAAGATGGGAACGCCTGCGAGGTCGTGACACTGCACGGGGTCGGGTGACAAGCCCGCCTCCTGGTCGCGCTTCCTCCGGGCCAAGATGCTCATGGCGAGCTTCGCGCGATCGAACGAGTGTCGCGTCTCGTAGACCGGGCGGCCCATGATCGGCGCCGTACGCCCTTCATCGTCTTTGGCGTCACCTTCATCGCTTTCACCCGCAACCGGTTTGAGCGCAGAGAGCGACCAATCGACGATCCGGTAGACGCCCTTGGCATCCCGGACGATCTGAAAGGGTCCATCCTTGATTGGACGGCCGTGGGAATCAACGAGTGGTGGAATAATCCGGCCGGTAAATTGCGGACCGCGAAACGGCGGCGAATCGATCTGCTCGCCGCGATCGTTTCTCCACTGCCGCCAATCTTTCTTCGGCGCACCGATCAATTTCTTGTAACCAGGAATAATCCCCTGCTCGGGCGGCGCGTAGACGGGCTGCGGTTTGCCCTCCTCCTTCTTGTCGTCCTCGCTCATGTTACGCCCGCCACCTCGACGACGCCGTCTGCCTCTCGAGCTTCGCGACGCGCTTCTCGAGGGCCGCGAGCCTCTCCTCCGCGGTGCCGGGGCACTCGTGCCTCTCGCACCACCCGTCCTCGTCCTCGCCGACGTCCTCGGCTTCGAGATATCGCTTCTTGCATTTTTCGCACGTGACGTACTTGCTCATGATTGCACGACACGAAAATCTTCGCGCCAACAAAACCAGATCTCTCCGTTTTCAGTCTCAAGCTTGTATCGAGCACCACGATTGCTCTTCACGTACGCCGAAACGCTGCGCCCGCTTGGCGTAACCGTTCCTGAGACTGCTACCAGCGTGCCTGCTGGGATCTTTTTAGATTTAGTCACGACTGCGCCTTCAGCGCCGTCTTGTACGCGTCGTAGTACCTGGACATCAAGTCGATGAACGCCTGCTTCGGGATGTCCGTCGCGGAGGCTCCGCTCGCCACAAAGAGCATGAGCGCGGTGAGCGCGAGGCTGTGATCGACGCCCTTGCCGGCTGCTGTGGCAAGCCACTCGCGCAGGCCATCGCGCAGATCGTCCAGGATTTTGTCCTGCTCGGGCGTGGATACTTCTGCCCGATACGTCTCCCTTTCATTACGCATGCTCACTCCTTCAATTCCTGATCAGCCTCGGCGCCTCTACGCCGACCTTCTCTGCGAAGATCAAAAGCTCCTGCTCGAGGTATTCGTGAAGCATCGCGCCCTCGACGTCGTCGCACACTGGCTCGCAGTGAATGCAAAAATCGACGTGCGTCGACCCCTTGCGCCGGACTTCGATGCGACTGATGCGGCCTGTGGCCCAGCCCATTCTCTTTTCGAGGTTCCGGGCGATCTCGTCTGCGGGCAGGCTGTCTTCGTCCGTGACTTTCATGACGACTCTTTCCGCCATAACTCGCCGCCATCTCCTTCACCCAGAAGATCGTTGCAGGTATCACGGAGGATCTCGAGCTTCTCCCTGTCGAGCTGCAGTGTCACGAGGTAGCCGCCCGGTACTTGGTTCACCCGTTTCGATCCGGCGATGAGCCCGTACTCCATCTGGCCGGGCGTGTTCGTCCGGCAGACGACGAAATCGGCCTTGCCGCGCTTGATCGCTGCCATGATCTTCGCCGCGATCTGCTCGATCCCTGCATCGTTCTTCGAGGTGGTCATGGCCTCACGTTTTTCCCGTCGCACGGTTCGGTCTTGAAAGATCTCGTGGACGCGACGGCCCGCTCGCGCTCCCGGTGCAGCTTCACGAATTCAGGATCGGCCCCGAACGGAAGCTCGGACACCGTCGTGCTCCACGGGGTGTTCACGAACACGTGCATATGATCGTCCGTGCGGTCGCAAGTGTGGAAACCGAGGACGCGCATGCGCGTGACGAGCCACGAGAAGATCTTGAACGTCGCGAACCCGCCCACGACGACGCCGAACATGAACAAGAAGATGATGGGTAGCGGGTTCATCGGTTATCTTTAGAAGCGTGGATCAAGCAATCCGGAGAGAAGACGTACTCGACAATCTCGCCCGACTCCGCGCGGCACGGTCTGCAGGTACAGCCTCGCGGCACCGGATGAAACCACCGGATCATGTCGTTCTTGAAGACCCCGCCGACGAGCCGACTGTGGTGTTCGTGTCTCTTCCACGAGTGCTCTCCCCCGTGATCCGGCTCGTAGGTACACCGCAAGTGGGTCCCGCCGCGAATGGGCGCGCGGCAAGGGATGCCGCAGAGACCGTCGTAGGGCGAGTCGCTCAAGGTTTCTCCCTCTGCCCGCCGCCGCAGACGTCGCAGTACCAGTACTCGTGGTCGTAGAGATCACCGGCACCCCGGTAACGCAGCACGGACTCTCCTCCGCGCGTCCGATGCGTACACCGACCGACGAGCCGCGCTTTCAGGTTCTCGAGCTTGGCGATCCCCTGCTCGGCGTCCCAGAGCCCCTTGCGCACGTCCTCGGTCACGAGATTCCGCTCACCCATTGATCGGCCCCAGCTTCCGTCCGCCCGCCGCGAGCCCGGCCGCATAGCCAGCGTTGTAACCCTCTTGCCATTCGGACGAGTAGAACGGGCTCGCAGCCTGGGCTGGAGTCACGAAGGTCGCCGGATGGAAAGAGACCTTCGGCCTGAGCGGGCAGTTGATCGCGTGCTCCGTCATCCCGCCGCCCGTCGTCAATTGGATGTTGCAGTAGCAGAGGCCGTCGCCCATGACTTCTTCCTCCGTCTCAAGGATCGCTTGGGTCTGCCGAGTACGTCGTCCAGAACGGCTTCTCGCGGCCCTTACAGTGGTAGCGCGCGTGGATGGTCATGCCTGGGCCTCTTCTCCTCGCGACGCGCGGGCGAGGTCGAAGCACCGCCGCGCGAGGTCTGGCGTCAAGCGGAGCACGATCCCTTCCGACGTCGCGGCCCCGTCACAGTGGTACGGCTCCTCCGGGTCCTTGGTCTCGAATTGGGTGACGAGGATGTGCCAACGGCCCACGTCGGCTACCGACTCCCACTCGTCCCATCCCCCACGCTTTCGGGACTCCCACTTCGCCATCGCGATCCCGTCCGAGATCTCTTTCAGCATCCCGCGCATGTCTTCGACGCTCACCCCGCTCACGCGGCACCGTTCGTTTTGCGCGCAGACCCTCCGCCCCCGTCGCTGCCCTCGCGCTGGATCTTCCTCTTCGCGCGCGGCAACGCGCTTTCGAACCGGATGAGCATGCGAAGGTACACCGACGCGGGGACTCCCTCGCGGTCCGCAAGCGCGTGGAGCTGCACCTGTTCGTCTTTCGAGAGGAGCATCGTGAATTTGCTGCCCCGTACGTTTTTCTTCTTCATGTCACGCTAGTCCTCTGTCTTCTCGGGCTCGACGAATGATGTGCCAAGGCAGCGCGTCGGCGGCGCACCAGTGCTTGTCGCCCCTGCCTTCGCAACCTTTCGTCCCGTGTTCGCATACCACGGGTTCATCGCGCTTGATGCTTTCGGCGCGAGAAGGAACACGTCGTTTTCGTTGGCTCCCTCGGAGGATCTTACCTTCCGTGCGGGCCGGAAGCCGTGGCGGCGGAGCCTCGATGCGCGAGAGCGCCTTGATGAACATGTCGCGGATGAACTCGCAGTGCTGGACGTCCTCAGGGTTCAGTCCGTCGCCCTCCGTGAGGATGAAGCTCTGTTGCTCCACCGCGAACACGGTGCGGGCGACCACGGACACGGGTCTTCGGAACCTCAGGATCTCCACGTGGCAGGACCACGGGACGCTCTCTCCGGGGCTCTTTTTAGGCCTCTCTTTGGTCATTGGGGCGATGATACGGTGAAGTGACGGCACAAGCAAATTCA
>Ga0208565_1000480_pt1 | contig 29715 bp, 24 predicted proteins | sample Sb_taG_7_FD_187706 | JGI IMG/M metagenome (GOLD analysis project Ga0208565, IMG submission 187706) | Peat soil microbial communities from Weissenstadt, Germany - Sb_50d_2_FS metaG (SPAdes) (version 2) | ecosystem: Environmental > Terrestrial > Soil > Wetlands > Peat | place: Germany...
GCGCCTGCCCGGCCAGACAGCGTAATCGTAATGCTCCCGCGATCCCGCGGTGAGCACCGCGATGCCGCACGCGCGACGGGACGGATGACAGGACGCACCGCGCTCGCCCGCGAAATTCGCGAAGCCACGAGTTTCGGTCGGGCCGGGGCTGACCGCGTTGACCCGGATGCCGCGGCCCTTCAGCTCGACGGTCAGCGTACGCGCCAGCGACCGGACCGTGGCCTTGCTCGGCACGTAACGGTCAGCGGTCACGGTTCCGGTCCCTTCCTGCCCGCACTGTTCCTGCCCGCACTATTCGCCTGCATCTCTTTGGCCTGGACTGCGTTCGTGAGCGGACGCCCAGGCACCTTGATGCGAAACTTTCAGCAAAAGTTACGGCATGTTGAGGAGTCTCAGGCAACGTATGGCGGATGGCGCCAGCGTGTCAAGTGCTCACGCTCACCACGGGAAACGGGTCCTGATGCAATCGGCGGGTAAGCCGGCGTGCGCTCCGGTGAGCGTGCCTCCTCGCGCGACATAGCCCCACGGACGGGATTCCAGGTAGAAAGCTTTCGGGCGCGCCGTCCGTAGGTGTCATAGGGTCGTCCTCACGTGGCGTCTTCCCCACCGAAAGAGGTGAGTCCTCGTGCACATCATCAGGTATCACACGAGCGAATCCCCCGCTCCCCTGGTCGGCGTGCGGGACGAGGGGGTAGGCGTGCGGGACGAGGGGCAGGTGTACGGCCTGCCGGGCGTGGGCTCGCTGGCCGACCTGTGGGCGCTGCCGCTGGCCGAGATCAGGCAGCGCGTGGCCGAACGCGAGCGCGTCCCGGCCGGGGACCTCACGCTGCTGCCGCCCGTCGACGGCCGGACCGAGGTCTGGGCCGCGGGCGTCACGTACTTCTCCTCGCGCGAGGCGCGGGTCGAGGAGAGCGAACGCTCGGCTGACGTCTACCGGCAGGTCTACGACGCCGAACGGCCCGAGTTGTTCTTCAAGTCGGCGGCGTGGCGGGTGGCCGGCGACGGGCAGACGATCGCGGTCCGGGCTGACTCGGCCGTGGACGTCCCTGAGCCGGAGGTCGCCGTGGTGATCAACCGGTTCGGCGAGATCGCGGGCTACACGGCGTGCAACGACGTGTCGTCCCGGTCGATCGAGGGCGAGAACCCGCTCTACCTGCCGCAGGCAAAGATCTACCTGGGCGGGTGCGCGCTGGGCCCGGCCATCCGGCCCGCCTGGGAGGTCGCGGACCCGTATGACCTCGGCATCGAGCTGACCATCCGCCGCGACGGCGCGGTCGCCTGGCAGGGCCGGGCCAGCACCTCGGCGCTGCGGCGCAGGTTCGACGATCTGGCCGGCTACCTGATGCGGGCCGACATCCATCCCGACGGCGTGGTGCTATCCACCGGGACCTGCCTGGTGCCGCCCGCGCCGTTCAGCCTGGCGGACGGCGACGTGGTGACCGTGACGGTGGACCAGGTAGGCGCGCTGACCACCGGCGTCGTGCGCGGCCTGGACCGGATGCGCGAGGCTTTCGAGCGGCAGGCGCGATATTGACTTACCGAAAAATCTCGAAAATTATGCCGCAATTCAACGTGTCCTTTGGGGTGACACGCGGGCGGCCGTCCCCGCTACCGGCAGATCTACGCCGAGGTCCGCGCCCGGCTGGAATCAGGCGAGGCCGCGGCGCAAAGCCTCGACGCGGCGCGCCCAGATCCGCTGCGATAGCGCGGCGTCCGGCGCGAACACTTCCGCCGCGTGGTAGGCACCGGGATTGACGTGCAGCTCGGTCGGGACGCCGGCCTGCATGAGCCGCGTGGCGAACGCGATGTCCTCGTCGCGGAACAAGTCGACGGTGCCGACGTCGATGAACGTCGGCGGAAGGCCGGCCAGGTCTTCGGCGCGAGCCGGGGCGGCGTACTGATCGGGTTTGCCGTCGCCTAGGTACCATTGCCAGGCTTCGATATTGCCCGCGCGGTCCCACAGGCCGATGTCGGTAATCTCGTGGCTCGACGGAGTCTCGTTCCTGTCGTCAATCATCGGGTAGATCGGCATCTGGAACCGGAGCGCCGGGAAACTGCGGTCGCGGGCGAGCATCGAGGTGGCGATGGTGAGGCCGCCTCCGGCGCTGCCGCCGTACACGGCGAGGCGGTCCGGGTCGAAGCGGAGTTCGCCGGCGTTGCGCGCCATCCACAGCAGGCCGGCGTAGCAGTCCTCGACCGGTGCCGGATAGGGGTGTTCCGGAGCCAGGCGGTACTCGACAGAGACGACCACCGCGTCGACCCGCTCGCAGATCTCCGTGGCGACCGCGTCCTCGCCGTCGATGTCGCCCAGGATCATGCCGCCGCCGTGGATGAAGTAGATCCCGGGCAGCGTCCCGGTTGCCTCCGCCGGCCGGTAGATCCGCACCTTGATGTCCGGCGCACCCTCGGGTCCGGGAACCATCCGGTCCTCCGAGGTGACGTTGGGGTTGGGCGGGATCTCCAGAGCGGCCAGCAACTGGGTCACGGCGGCCCGGCGCTGCACGATGTCGGGAATGGAGTTGAAACCGCCGGGAATCACCTGGAGCAGTTGGTCCAAGGGTTCGCGCACTTCCGGGTCGATCAGATCACGGCGGGACATGAACCCTCCTTTGGGCTCGACCGATGCAGAATGCATCCTACGTAGTGATCGAGCTCACATCAATTCCCCTCGATCAGGCGGGGCTTTCCTTGGTGGCTAGCAGGGCCCACAGGAAATCCTCGCCGAAGCAGGGCCCTGCCCGTCGGTCTTGTTCATCTACGCCGCAGCCCCGGCTGGCCAGGTAGACGGCATTGCGCCCGTGCCCGCATCCCAACTCCAGCACCCGCCCGGGCGCGAGCAGGCCCAAATTACGCGGCCCAATTTACCCGGGAGCCGAAGGACCCGGATTCCCGGGACCTCAGCCCGTTGCCAACGCCCCTGCAACGGGCCAGCGTCGGGTGCAGGACCCGATCGCATCCGGGTGCCGCCCGGCAGTCCCGGGCTAGCGGCGGCCCACTTCAGGGGGCGTGAAATGGCAAGGTATCCCACCGATCACGCAGGGCTTGAGATATTGCCGTTCGACAGGTGCCTGCAACTGCTGACCACGGTCCCTGTCGGACGGATCAGCTTCTTCGCCGATGGCGAGATAGTGGTCCTGCCGGTAAACCACGTCGTGGACGGCCAGGACCCGATCTTCTGCACCGCCCGCGGATCGAAGTTGTCCGCGGCCGAAGGCCAGAATCTGGTGGCGTTCGAGGCAGACGACTACGACGAGCGAACCAAGTCTGGCTGGAGCGTCCTGGTCAATGGCCGTGCTCAGGCGGTCTACGAAGACGCCGAGATCCAGCGCCTGAGCCACCTGGGCCTGCACCCGTGGGTAACGGCTGTGGAACGCCCGTTCTGGATCCGGATACGGCCCACCTCAATAAGCGGGCGGCGGACGCCAGGGCCTGGCTAGCCCGTCCCGCCCACGTTCGCCCGGCCGGTCAGCTGGTCACGGCCCGGCCGAGTCCGTGCCACACGGCGCTGACGTCCGCCTGTCCCTGAGCGGGGGCGTCCCCCAGGCTGATAGTGCTGCTGGCCTGCCGGCTCCAGTCTCACGGTCGCCAGATATCGGTGATCGGCGTCGCGGTGGCCGCCTGGCCGTCGCGCGGCAGGGCGTAGGCAGCCTCGATAGTGGCTAGGACGCTGTAGTGGGTGATCCGCTCCGCATAGCTGCCGGGCCGCACCGGCTGGCCCGCGAAAATGGTCACTATCTGGTTATCCTGGCTGCCGTCGTCCTCGTCCCAGGTGAGGATCAGCAGGCTGTCGTGGCTCATCGCCCAGTCCGCGTACCCGCCGATGTGGGCACGCAGCCAGCTATCGCCTGTCGCGATGCTGCAGTCATGCATGTCATGACACAGGTCAGGGATCACGAAGGAGACCGCCGGAAGTCGCGCGAAGGCAGCGGCAGCGAAGCTGGTGAAGGGCAGGCTGACCGAGCCGGGCACGTTGCTGAAATCTGCCCATGGCACGTGCTTGCGTGCGTAGGCACCAGCCGAGCAGGCCGGCGATCCCGCGCCGGGCAGGTCCTCCGCGTAACCGGCGAAGCTCCTGCCCGCCTTGATCAGGTCAGCGGCCAGATTCGGCGCGGTGAACCGGTACGGGCAGCCGTCATCGGCTACCCCCTGGGTACTGCCGGAGAACAGCGCCAGGTAGTTCGGCTCACTCGGATGGGTAATCGCGTAGGAGCGGGTGAACAGCGCACCGCGGCGGGCGAGTTCGTTGATAAAGGGCGCGGCGGGGTTGCCGATGATGTCCGCGTAGGAGTGATTCTCCATCACGACCACGACCGTGTGCGCTGGTTCCGGGATCGCGGCAGGCTGAGTGCCCGTGGTCGTAGTCGCCGCGGCTGCCGACGAGCCGGTCTGGCCGGCTGGACTGCTGGCCGCAGGACCGGAGCCGCCGCACCCGGCCAGCACCAGCAGCGCAACCCCGGCGAACAGGCCTCGCGTCATCATGTCCCTTCACCGAGGCCGAAGACCCGTTCGGCGTTGCCGTGCAGGAACAGGTCCGCTGTCTGGTCATCGAGCTGGAGGCGGGCGAGGTCTTTAAGGCAGTCGGCCGCCGGCCAGGCAGGATGGTTTGACCCGAAGAGCACCTTGTGCCGACCATGGCCGCGGAGGTAGTCGACGAGTTCGGTGGGGTAACGGCTGGCTTTGTAGGCGGAGGTGTCGATGTAGACGTTCGGGTACTTGGTGGCCAGCGAGATCATCTCCGCGGTCCATGGGTAGCCGATGTGGCCGCCCACGATGACCAGTTCGGGGAACTCCAGCGCGACGGTGTCCAGGTAGGGGATCGGCCGACCCGGCTCGGACGGGCATAGCGGCCCGGTGTGGCCGACCTGGAGGCAGAACGGGATTCCGAGCTCGATGCATTCCGCGTACAGCGGATAGTAGCGGCGGTCGCTGGGTGGCAGGTTCCACAGCCACGGCACCACCCGCAGTGCCCGGAAGCCCAGGTCACGGACGCAGCGCCGCAGCTCCCGCACGGCATCCATCGGATGGGCCAGGTCCACGGCGGCGACACCGGCGAACCGACCCGGGTAGCTGGCGACGATCGCGGCGACAGCGTCGTTGGAAATGAGCGGCCCACGCGGCCCCCACCAGGCGCACAGCATCCCGGTCCGCACACCCGCGGCGTCCATCGCCGCGACGGTCGCCTCGATGGGAACCTCGTCTCCGGCCAGCTTCCCGTGGGCCCAGCGACGTAGGGAATCGAACATCGGGTCCGCCAGGAACTCCGATGACGGATGCTGCATCCAGGCATCGATGATCACTGCTTCAGCCGCCGCGGGCTGAGGCGGCACCGCCGGGATCAGGCTCGCCACTGGGTTTCCCCGGGACGGGACATGGTTACCAGGGGAATGACCGACCTGGCCGACATGCGGGTCAGTGCGAGGACCAGCTCGGCGATGTCGGCTGGCGGGATCATCTCGGCGGGATCGATCCTGTCGTGCACCCAGGCGCTCATATCGGTGTCGACATAGCCGGGCGCGATCGCGGTCGCGGTCACGCCAGCGGGCGACTCTTCGGCGTTGACGGACTGGCAGAGCGAGATCAGCGCGGCCTTGGCGGCACCGTAGGCGGCCAGGCCGGGCTCAGCGGCGATACCGACCATCGACGCGATCGCCGCGATCCGCGCCCCGTGGGCGGGGCGGGCCGCCGCGGCCCGGCGAAGCGCGGGAAGGCACTCTTGCACGAGGGCGAAGGGCGCGCGGACGTTGACGGACATCTGCCGGTCGAAGCGCCGCATCGGGTACTCGGCGAGGCGGCCGCTGGTCCCGGTCCCCGCGCTGAGCACCAGCAGATCCATCGAACCGAACCGTTCGGCGTGACTGCGCGCCAGCGCCCGGACGTCTTCTTCCGCGGTCATATCCGCCGACACGACGTGCAGCTCAGCATCGCTGTCAGCCAGGTCGCTGGCCACCTTCGCCAGCGCGGCCTCGTCCCGGCCGCTGACCGTCAGGCGGTAACCGGTGCGCGCGAGCCGGCCGGCGATCGCGCTCCCTATTCCGCCAGTGGCACCGGTGATCATCGCGCTCGGCGCGGCATTGGCGCCGGCTCCGGGCATGGTCAAGCGGGGGCTCGCTGGATCCTGGCCACCGCCCGGCGGGCGACGGCCGCGCGGTGGGCCTCCGAGTGTGCCACGAAGCCTCCAGGACACGATCAGTTCAGTACTCGGCTGGCCAGACGGCTTCTCCTGAAGGGCATCCAGCCCGCGGCCGACTGCTTGCAGCGGACCAGAGGCAGCGTTCGTCAACCCGAACAGCCGGAACGCATAGAGCGTGTCGGTGTAATTGTACGTGGGAAGCGGCGCTGGCCGCAGAGATCGTTAAGCGTCATGCTCACCGGACATGGCCTTCCCCGGCTCGCGGCCGGGCCTCAGTGACGTATGCGGTCATCTTGCCGGCGACAGGGCCATCGCCAGGCGCTGGACATGCCGGAGCGCCGACATCGCGCGCACTGACCTAACTACTTGGGAGGAAGCACCTCGAACGCCGGGTGTTTTGGCGCGATGGCGCGGATCTGCTCATCGCTCGAGTCTGGCCCGGTGCCGTCGAAGAAGATCCCGACCTCTGCCTTCCACCTTTTGAGATAAGCGCGCAGGACCGGTACCTTCTCGTCGTCGCTGAGTTCCCGGCAGCGAAAGCTCTCGGTACGCCTGCCCACTCGCAGTTCGCCGGTGCCGGCGGCACGCAGGTTGCGCACCCACTGGGTTTCGCCGCGGGGCGCGACGAGGTACCGACGGCCGTCGTGGGTGAGCAGGTTCACCGGCGTGGTACGCCACTCGCCACTTGTCCGGCCCTTCACCACAAGGACCCGCGAGCCGAGAACGCTGATGCCCTGCCTGGTAAGGAATGCCACCAGCTGGTTGAAAACGTTACGCGTGAACCAGCCCGGCGCGCGGTAGTGATCGGACACGCCCCCCAGCCTAGCTAGCGCCATCGCCCAAGCCACCCGCAAGTTGCCAGGATTAGCGGACGGTGAAGCTGGGGTAGAGCACCGGGTAGTAGCCGAGGCTCCCCAGCCCGGCAGGTCCATACCGGTACATGCGATTGGTAACGGCGGCCACGAGGACGCCGTTGATCTGCGCTGAGATGGTGGTGCCACGGGTGGTGAGGCTCAGGGTGTAGGCGCGGGCGGCGGTGACGCTTCCTGATGCGAGCGTCACGGCTGCCGGGCCGCTGGCCACGATCTGCCAGGCGCCGTTGCTGCGGATCTTCAGCTCGTAGCCTCGGAACTGGCTGACGGTGGTCCCCCGGAACCCATGGAACCGTGCGATAAGCGTGGCGCCGGGCGCCGAGACCGCCGTTCCGGACGCCGGGAGGATGACGCGGGCCGAGACGGTGTAGTCGCGCCAGGTGCTCTGGCCAACGATCGCGTACGGGGCGGGTGACCGGCCGGGGTACTGCCATTCCACGGGCTCCCCCGCCGCCGTCTGGGTCAGCACGCCATGCACGTACCCGAACGACCCTTCTATCGGGGCGAGCATGTTCGCCATGCCGGCGCTGTCGGGAGTGGCGGTGTACTGCACCGGCATCGGCCCGGCGTCTGGGACCGGAGATGGGTGGCCGTCCGCCCGTGACTGCCCGGTGGTCGTAGTAAACGTATATATGTACCCGGGTTGCAGCAGTGCGGCGAAGGCACCGTTGTGAGGGATGATGTCGCCGCGCTGGATGAACTGGCCGGGCCCGCGCAGGTTGGTACTCCACACATGCACCACCCGTGCCGACAGGCCGCCGGTGAGGTGGATGGTGACCTGCTGCGCCGCGGTGGCTACGGAGGTCTGCGCCACCATGGACCAGGCGGAACGGCCGGGCGCCAGGTAAGTGTCGTACGAGCCGCCGGCAGGCAGGTCGCCGTTAGCCCCGGCCGCGTGACGCCAGCCAGGAGCGGTGAACTGAGTGGTCTGGGCGATCACCCAGGTCAGGGGCGTGACGTAGTAGTAGCCGTCCCAGGGGAGGTCAGCCAAGACCAAGCCCCGGTTCTCGTGCGGGAGATCCGGCGGGATCGCGTCGATGAGCGGCCACACCAGGATGCCGGTGATCCCGGCCTGGTTGTAGGCGTCGTTTAGCGCGCGGGCCAGGCCGCCCGGCCCCGGAAGTGCGGGGTTGGTTCCGGTGGCGGGGGTGGCCCCGAGCTCGGATTCCCACAGCGGCTTGGCCATGCGGGCCGCCAGGGTCCGCGCCTGGGCGGCTACCACGCAGCGGTACCCGGTAGTGGGCAGCCCGCAGGTGTCGTGCACGCCCAGGACACTGACCGCCCGGCCGAAGGACGGATCGGTAACCATGTCACCGGCGACGGTCTGCCAGGCGAGCAGCGGGGCATATTCCATCCGCCCGCGTCTTTCCGCAGCTAGCGGAGTGTCATCGGCTGCGACGATCTGAGTGCCGGTGAACCCGGCGGCGTCCAGCGCCGTGCGCAGGTTCACGAACCAGGCCTGTTGGGCAGGGGTGCCCTGGTAATGCTCGTTCCAGCCGCCGACGTAGCTGACGGTCAGGCCGTTTTGCCTGGCACACCGGAGCCAGTCGACGACGTAGCCCACGTCAGCGCGGCTCCACAGGCCTCCGCGACGGTCGCGGACCCAGGCCGGAGCCGACCATTGCAGGCCATACAGCTTGATCGCGGGATTACGCGCCAGGGCCTGGCGGGCCAGCCAGAACTCATAGCCGGCACCGCAGTCCAGCTGGCCCTTGACAGCCTCGACGGAGGGCTCCGAGCCATCCGAGGAGAAACCGCCGCCGCCGATCTCCAGCTTCAGCATCTGCAGCGAGGCCCCGAAGTGCGGCGAGAACAGGTAATCGAGGATCTGCGCGCGCTCACGCAGCGGATAGTCGATGAGCAGCCGGGAGTTACCGCCGCCACCGCTGATCGCGCCGATGCCCTGGAAGACGGGACCGGGGTGAGCGCCGTTGATGATGACCGTGGCCCGATATGGCATGGTGGCGGCCACCATCAGCGTTCCGCTGTGTGGCCTGGCCGACGGTGCGGCGGCAACCGTCGTGCTGCAAGCGGTAACTAGCGCTACCGCGGCCACGGCTATCGCCGTGCGGCTCCACACTCTCACGGTCACCCGATCGCGCGTGCGAGGGCTGGCAGACGTGCTGGGCCACCATGCAGTAGCTGGCTACGTGTGCCAGGACACAGCCCAGGGGCGGGGACAAGGCGGGCGGCGGTCAGGTACGGGACATCGACAGTCAAGATCACCAACAGCTCATCCGCCATGTAGGCGACCAAGACCTTCGTCACGTAATGAGGTAACGGGGAACCACTGCGGAAAGTTGCGGCCGGACCCTGCCAGACCTGTGCTGTCCCTTAACTGAGGTAACCTCCCCGCGGGAAATTGCGGTAGAGACGGGTCGAAGACCCGGACGGTTTTCCTGGACGCCGAAAATCGGCGTGCCCGGACCCTCCGCGCCAGGACGCGTATGGGTGTCAACCAGGCACGTAAGCCCGCCGGGCGGTGGCTGATCCGGACAAGGCCGAGGGTGGCCAGGCAGGCGGCCGCGAGCAGCGAGTAAGGGACCAGGTCCGACGTGGCCTGGGCCAGGGCCCCGCTGCCCGCGGCCGCCACGGCCTGGCCCGCGGCCCAGACCAGGTTGCCGAGGCCGAAGGCCAGCCCCTGGTCGAGCCGCTGGTGCTGGGCACCTTCGCTCACCAGCGTCATGGCCGGGGTGAACAGCGTGCCGAAGGAGGGCATGCCTACGATCAGCACCAGGACGAGCACCCACGCCGACGCCAGCGCGGGCACCAGCAGGCTGACCGCCACCGCGCCGGCCAGCGAGCACCTGACCGGCACGATGGCGCCCCGCCGGTCCGCCGCCCGCCCCGCGACCGGTGACAGTGCCGCCTCCACCCCGGCCGAGGCCAGGAACGTCCCGGCGATGACCAGGGCCGTGACCCCGAGGTCTGCCATCCGCAGCGGCGCCAGCACATCCAGCACGCCGAACGCCAGGCCCGCCAGCATCGTCAGCCACAGCCCGGTACCCAGCCGCCGGTCCCCCACCGCGGTGAACGCCTCCCGCAGCCCCTGCCGCACCGCCTGGCGCGGCGCCGGCACAGCGAACGCCACCGCCATCAGCACCCCGCCCGCCACCGCGGCGCTGGCGAACGTCGGCCCCGTGCCTACCTCATCGGCGATCGCGCCCACGACCGGCCCGAACAGCGCCCCGCCCACGGCTGCGCCCATAGCCGTCCCGATCATCTCCCCACGCCGTTCCGGCGGCGCCTCGGTCGCCAGCCAGGCCATGCCCCCAGCCCAGGTACACGCCCCGCCCAGCCCCTGCACGAATCGCGCCGAATCCAGCACCGCCGCCGCCGGCGCCCACCCGAAGACCAGCGTCGAGGCCCCCATGAGCGCCAGCCCGAGCAGAACGGTCGTCCGGTAGCCCAGGCGGCCGGTGAGCAGCCCGCCCGGCAGCGCCCCGACCAAGGTGCCCAGCGGATAGCTTGCGACCAGGATCCCCGCCCCGGCTTTGGACAGGTGCGCGACATGCGTGTAGTGCGGCAGCAACGGCGTCAGCGCCGTGAAGAACATCGTGTCGACCAGCACGAGCACGCACACGAACAGCAGCAGCGCCCGCAGTGGCCGGGTCAGCGGCAACCGCCTCACGCCCTGTTCCGGCAGGCGATCAAGGTCGGCATGCTGTGATCTTTACACAGGCAGGCAAGGTCCGGGCCGGCGTGCCATCGCAGCAGGGTCCGCGGGGAACTGATCAAGCGCAACTCACGCAGATAGCTGCCGGGCAGCAGCCCGGGCCAGAGCCGCCAGGACCGCGCGGTCGGCCTAGGACAGCCTCGGTGTCTTGACCTACCGCTGAAGGACGGTGACCTGGTGAACTCCGCGACTACTTCGATCTCATGACCATCGAGCAGCGGACAGGACGCATGGTTGATGAAGGCCTAGCTCTCTTTCTCGAGCGCTTCCAGCCTGAATACCCGACCAGGCGATCAACCACATCCTGCTCGGCCTCGGCTACTTCGACGACGTCGACCCTGACGACGCCCTCCCTGTCTAACGTCAGCAGATCGTTGACTACTGGACGCGCAGACAGCGCGAAATCATCGCCACCCGCAGCCGCCAGCCGCACAAACGACGGCGTGCCGCTACTGTCCGCCCAGTCCGAATGCCTCCCCCACCGCAGTGATTCCCGCAATGTCGGCGAAGGGAAAGCTGAAGATCACTTCGTCAGCGCCGGCCTCGATGTGACCTGCGACCAGGCCGGGAATCTCGTCGGGCTGGCCGACGGTGAATCCGGCGATCTCCCCGGCAGAGCCGCCGCCCGCCGCCAGCATCTCCCGCACCTCGGCCGTGTTCTGGCTGGACGTGGTGAGGATCAGCGGGGTCATCCAGGTCACGCCGACCTCGGCTGGATCCCGGCCGACCTCGGCGCAATGGCGGCGAAGCACGCCGATCTTGCGGGCCAGCGTGCTGACGTCCCCGGTCACGTTGCACATGTCCGCGTAGCGGGCCACCAGCCGCAGCGTCCGCTTCTCCCCGCCGCCGCCGATCATGATCTTCGGCCCGCCTGGCTGCACGGGCCGGGGCAGGTTGCGGGCGTGATCGAGCCGGTAATAAGTGCCGGAGAAGCTCACATCGTCGCCGGTGAACATGGCCCGGCAGACCTGAACCGCTTCCTCCAGCATGTCCAGGCGCACCCGGTTACCCGGATAGTCGATGCCGAGGCCCTGGTGCTCAACGTCGTACCAGGCGCCCCCGATGCCGAGGATGGCCCGGCCCCGCGAGATGACGTCCAGCGTCGTGACGATCTTGGCCAGGATACCGGGATTGCGATAGGTCACGCCGGTGACAAGCGTGCCGAGCTGCACCCGCCGGGTCCGCGCAGCCAGCGCCCCGAGCAGGGTATACGCCTCCAGCATCGGCTGGTCCGGCCCGCCCAATGGCGGCAGCTGGAAGAAATGATCCATGACCCACACCGAGTCGAACCCGGCTTCTTCCGCCGCCGTAGCCAGGCCGACAACATGCCCGAACAAGTCGGCCGGATCAAAACCGGAGAAGCTGGGCAGCTGCACACCGAATCTCGTCATAGCGCCACAGTAGCGACTCCCCCGGGACTCGCGGCAGCCCACCCACACCCACAGTCCGCCCCTGCGATTACAACGGCGAACCGATGCCGAGCTCGCCCGGATCGTTGACGACATCACGATTCCGGCCATACAGCACGCCTCCCATCACCGAGGACCCAGCCAGCCGGGAGAAAGCTGAGCAGCGCCAACCGCCGGAGCCCCCCGGACCGCTACACGGTCAAATGCGATGCTGCCGAGCAGATCGAGCATCCGGCCGCTGATGGACACCCGGCCGCCTGGAGTCAGCCTGGAGCAGATCGTGCTGCGGGTGAAGTGCGACAAGGGGGAGGTCTGCTGCCACCAGCACGTCGGGACGCAGTCGGCGAGCGACCGCTCGCGCGTCTCGATACGGTACTGAGGCCTGCCGTCCTTCAGGACGTCGATGTCTCCTGCGCCGGCGTCGGCGAGCCGGAACCGGCCGGCCGGATCGCCCTGGTCATCCCTGGCTTCCAGCAGCAGCGGGTAGTCACTGTGACTGCCGAAGCCCACGTCGGCGAGCCATGGCCCGCTGCCGTCGGCCGGGCGCACGATGAGCGCCAGATGATCGAACGGCGGGCCCAGGCCGGCCTCCCCGTACACCCGGGCGGCGACCCGGCTCACCCGCGCGCCGAGCGCCTCTAGCAGCAGCGCGAATGCCCCGTTGAGCTCATAGCAGAAGCCGCCGCGGCGACGGCGCACGATCTTGTCGATCAGGTCGCGCTCATCCAGCGAGACCGGCTCGGCCAGGTGAATGCTTAGGTTCTCGAACGGCACTGTCAGCTGGTGCGCACGGTGCAGCGTGCGCAGACCCGCTGCGTCACTGACAGCCGGCGCGGTGACGCCGACGCGGTTCAGATAGGCCACCACGGTTTGGTGATCCACCGGCATCCTCCGGATAGGCGCAAAGCCGCTGCCAGATTGCGATGATGACGATAACACTGACGATGAGGCTCAGGCCGGACACCGGACGGCAGCCACGCAGCATGGTCAGCCGCCATCGCCCAGCCGGCAGGTGCGCGCCGGCCGGTGCGTGACCCATGGGATGGCAGGTCGTCGTACCGGCGCATGGAACCACAGTCCGTTCGGGAACTGATCTCTCATGTCTCCGAACGGATCGTCGTGGAGGAAATAGCCGCCCTCAGGGCCGCCGGTGGCCGTCCATTGCCTGAGCGATCCGCAACGCCCAGGCAATGGACGCATTCGCCGAGCGCCTGTTGTCCGTTAGTGAGCGGAGGCGGCCTGGGTGATAAGGGTGGCGACCGCGGCGGGTTGGGACAGGTAAATGGCGTGGCTGCCGGGGCTTTCGGTCACCGTCGAGCCAGCGCGTTCGGACATGGCGCGCTGCGCGGGCGGGGGGATCATCCGGTCGTCGGTGGCGACCAGGTACCAGCTCGGCTTGATCCGCCAGGCGGCTTCGGTGATCGTCCCGCCGAGCGCGCTCACCCCCCAGGGGACCTGGGAGTCGGCCATGAACGCGGCCTGTCCGGCGGGCAGGTCACCCGCGAAGGAGGCGGCGAACTTGTCGCGGTCCAGGAACAGGAAGCCGTCCTTGGGCGGCAGGATCGGCGGGAGCGGCGCGCCGGGTGGCGGGTCGGCGATCAGCGTGCTGACCGACTCGCCCTTGTCCGGCGCGAACGCTGCGATGTACACCAGGGCGGTGACCTTGTCGTGCAGGCCCGCCTCGGTGATCACCGCCCCGCCGTAGGAGTGGCCGACCAGGATGACCGGGCCGTCCTGGTCGTCGATGACCCGGCGGGTCACGGCTACGTCGTCCTCCAGTGACAGGGTCGGGTTCTGCACGACGGCGATGTGGTAGCCGTCCTTCGTCAGGAGGTCATGCACCGCCTGCCAGCCGGACCCGTCGACGAACCCGCCGTGCACGAGAACAACGTTCTTCAGTGTCGTTGTGTCATTCATGCTGGTCTCCTTTTCACCGTGTGAACGGTTGTGGAATATCCGTCACGCTAGGCGGGCGGCGCCGGGGATCGCTTCGATCAGATGACGTAGATCCGATGACGATCTCCGGCGGACGCGCCAGGCGGGCTCGCGCCGCGGGTCCGGGCTGAGAGTGGCGGGCGACGGGTCCTGCCGGCGGGGCTACGGCTGTTCGGGCGGGAGATCGGCGAGCGCATCGCGCAGCGCGGCACGGGTGGTCACGCCGAGTTTGGGGAACAGCTGGTGCAGGTGGGTAGAGACCGTACGCGGAGACAGGTACAGCCGCTCGCCGATCTGCTTGTTGGTCAAGCCGACGGCCGCGAGCCGGGCGATCTGCCGCTGCTGGGGTGTGAGGGAAGCTGGCCCCTCGGCATGGGCATGCCCGAGGGTAAGACCTGTGGCGCGTAGCTCATTGCCGGCCCGGGTCGTCCAGGGCTGGGCGCCGAGCCGCTGGAAGGTATCCCGTGCGGCGGCCAGGTGGGTGCGCGCCGCGGTGGTGGCCTTGACACGGCGCAGCCGCTCCCCGTAGGCGAGCTGGATTCGGGCCTGGTCGAACGGCCAGCGCTCGGCGCCAGGGATGGCGAGCGCGGTTTCGAACAGATCGCCGTACGTCTCATCAGCGCAGGCCATGGCGGCCGACCCGTGAGTGATCATCGCAAGCCGCGGCGAGATGCCGGCGATGCCAGCCTCGGACACGGCGGCCACGTGCGCGGCGGCCTCGGCGTGGCGGCCAGAGCGCACCGCAGCCTCGACTAGGTCCATGATCAGCCACAGTGCGTGGGGGACGTGTGAGGCCAGCACACCTGCAGGGCTGACGGCGGCGGCGTGCCGGTAGGCATCCTCGAAATCGGCGCGGCCGAGCGCGGCGATCGCCAGGACGTGCCACGCGTAGTTCTGGACCGAACGGACGCCGCGAGGTGTTGCCCACCCGGCCATCCGGACAGCCAGGGCCTCCGTGGTGTCCTGGTCGCCACGGGCGGCTGCGAGCAGCGCCTGCAGGAAGATCCCGGGCCAGGCCAGCAGCCGGTAGTCGTGGGTCTGGCACAGCATCAGGCCTTCTTCGGTCACCTGGGTTACCTGCTCCCATTGACCGGTGAAGAACGCGTCATTGCCGAGCAGGAACAGGGCTTCGATGGCTGAGGTGATCGCACCGCCTGCGCGTCCGTCCTGCACAACCCTCCACAGCGCGGCCCTGCACCCGGTCAGGCGGTCGAGGTAGGCAGCTGCGATGCCGGTGCGGACGATGCGGGCCGGGATGGTTTCCCGGCTCAGCCTCGCGATGGCAGCATCTAGCCGGCCGAGTGCGGGCGGCGCCAGGCGGACCGGGTCAGAGAAGGTCTTTCCGAGAATGGCCAGTAGCTCCGGGGGACGCGGGGTGAGCCGGCCGATCGCGGTGTCGAATGGTCCCCACAGGTAGGCGCGCCCGCCGAAGAAGCACACCAGCAGCAAGGTGTACAGCCCTTCGATGAGGACTTTGTCATGGGCGTCGCCCGGATCAGGCAGGGTTTCGATCGCGCCGGTCATCAGCCGGTGCGCGGTGTCAACGTCGCCGTCGCTGTTGAGCAGGTGGTAAGCACCTGCGACCGCAGCGGCCAGCGACCCGCCGTGTTCGGGGTCGGCTTGGCGTGCGGCCTCGAGCAGGCGTGGCGCCTCACTCAGATCACCAGTCACGATCGAACCAAGATAGGCGGCCTCTGCCATTCTGCTGGCCCGGTCGGAGCCGACCGGACTCAGCTCGGCAGCGCGGAGCAGTTCGCTGATGGCGCCCACCCCGCCGCCGCGCCGCAGATTCGCATGGGCCACGCCTTGCAGCAGGGCGGCGACCCGCTCATCGGGCTCGACCGCCGCTTCGGCCAGATGCCATACTTGCCGTTCAGGCTGATCGGCGAGCCGTCCGGCCAGCACCCGGTGGGCCCGGCGACGCTGATCACCGGTCGACAACTCCACCACCGCTGACCGGATCAACGGGTGCCGGAACACTAGCCGACCGGCGGACGGATCGATCCGCACGAGCCGTGCTCGTTCCGCAGGCGCCAGGCCTTCGATCTCCCCGTCCCCCCTCCCGGCGGCCTCCAGCAAGCGCAGGTCCCCGGTTCCGCTCAGGACCGCGAGCAAAAGGAGCTGGAAGGTCACCGCAGGCAGGTCGCTGATCCGTGCGGCGAACATCGCCTGAAGACGCCGGCTGAGCGGCAGGACCGTAGGCATCCCGCCCGCCGAAGAGCGCTGCAGATCATCCAGCGCCACCGGCAACTCCAGCAGCGCCAGCGGATTACCCTGCGCCTCGGCCAGCAATCGCTGGCGGACCCGCGGCGCCAGCGCGGGAAAACGGTCCTCCAGCAGGGCCATCGCCGCCGCGTTGTCGAGCGGCTGCAGCTCATAGCCCGGCAGGCCCGCGCGCTCGAAGAAACCTTCTTCTCCCGCCCGGGAAGCGGCAATCAGGCCGACCCGGCTGCCATCGAGGCGGCGCGCCGCAAACCCCAGGACGACGGCGCTGGCCCGATCCAGCCACGGCAGGTCGTCAACGATCACCAGCAGCGCAGTGGCGACCGCAGCCTGGCGAAGCAGGGCAAGCGCCGCGTTGGCCACCAAGAGCTGGCTCGGCGGCGGCCCATCCCCTAGGCCCAGGGCAACGGTCAGCGCCTGGCGGTGCGCCGCGTCCAACCGCTGCAGTTCCCCCAGCAGCGGGTGCATCACCTGGTTAAGCCCGGCGAAACTCACATCCGCCTCGAACTCGGCCCCCACCGCGCGCACCACCCTGATGCCGACCGCCGCGGCCCGCGCCGCCGCCACCTCCAGAAGCAAAGTCTTGCCGACCCCGGCATCCCCGGACATCAGCAGTGCGCCACCCCCGGTCGCAGCCCGCTCGACGAACGAGCCGATGAACGCTAGCTCTTTATCACGGCCGATCAGGAACCTGGCCGAACCCGGCAGGTCCGAGCCACCATCATCCATCGGCGGCATCCGGTCCCCCAATCGTGGAGCTACAGCGCGACACTACGCTCACCAGCGCGCTTAGTCATGACGCCAAGTGCCAGACATCAACCACGGCGCCGACCTGGCCTCATTCCGGCCGACCAGATCCCGGACTTCGGCGTCGGGATGGCCTGCTCAAGGCAGTTACGGGTGATCTGAAGGCTGCGCGTGGGGAAAGCCGCCCGGCCAGCGCGTCCAGGGTCTTCTGGACGTCTCTGCGGTAAGCCCTTTGGCTCTTCGTTTACTCTTCGCTACTAGGGCGATATTTCGAAAAAAACTTCTGACCTTGTGGATACAACTGGGTTCGAACCAGTGACCCCTCGCTTGTAAGGCGCAACCGAGCCGTCGCGGAACGTCGCCGCCGGGTGTCCCGGTCATGTTCCATTCAAATAGCCGGAGATCCTCCCGTAGACGCGCACTGCCGATGGACGTCCCTTCGGGATCGACAGCGTCAGCCACGGCAGCCTGGTGAGGTGGGGATCTTGCCTGCGATGACGTCGACGCGGCTGTCGCCGGGGCACGCAGCCGCTACAAATCGACCAAATGCTCACATAAGGGTCGGAGTTATGATTATCGACATCAATGCACGCGTCCCGGAGGTCCAGCCATGACGACTGCACCCACGACCGCTCCCGCCCAGGGCACCGAGAAGATCCAGGACGCCGGTCACGTCGACGTCCTAATCGTCGGCGCCGGGGTCTCCGGCATCGGCGCCGCGCACCACCTGCGGGCCCAGTTCCCCGACCGGACCTTCGTCATCCTGGACGCCCAGGACAACCGGGGCGGAACCTGGTGGACCCATCGGTACCCGGGCGTGCGCTCCGACAGCGACCTGTTCACCTACGGCTACCGGTTCAAGCCGTGGCGGGGCCCGTCGATCGCGGCGGGCGAGGAGATCCTCGCCTACCTCGACGAGGTCATTGACGAGTACGACCTCGACCAGTACATCCGCTACCGGCATCGGGTCACTGCGGCCAGCTGGTCCACCGAGGACCGCCGGTGGACCGTCGAGGTCACCCGGGGCGACACCGGACCGCAACTGCGGTTCACCGCCGGCTTCCTGTGGATGTGCCAGGGCTACTACAACCACGCCAAGCCCTACCGGCCCCGGTGGGAAGGCATGGACCGCTTCCAGGGCGTGGTCGTGCACCCCCAGCGGTGGCCCGAGGACCTCGACCTAGCGGGCAAGCGCGTCGTCGTGATCGGCTCCGGTGCCACGGCCGCGACGCTGATCCCCGCGATAGCCCAGGAGGCGGAGCACGTGACGATGCTGCAGCGCTCCCCTTCCTACTACTTCGCCCCACCCACGACGCACGAGCTCGCCGTGATGCTGGGCCCCCTGGACCTTCCCGATGAGTGGATGCACGAGATCATGCGCCGCCAGTACATCACGCAATACCACTGGCTGGCCCGGACGTCGTTCGAAGCGCCCGACGAGCTGCACGCGTTCCTCATCGAGTCCATTCGCCCGCTGCTGCCCGAGGGCTTCGATGTCGACAAGCACTTCACCCCCCACTACCGCCCGTGGCAGCAGCGCATCGCCATCGTCCCGGACGGTGATCTGTTCGCGACCCTGCGCGAGGGGAAGGCCTCGATCGTCACCGACACCATCGAGACGTTCACCGAGCACGGGATAAAGGTCAGCTCCGGTGAGGAGATCCCCGCCGACATTGTCGTCACCGCCACCGGCTTCAACCTGTCGGTCCTCGGTGACGTCGCGTTCACCGTCGACGGCGAACCGGTCGACTTCACCGAACGTGTCACCTGGCGCGGCGTCATGATCAACGGCGTGCCGAACATGGCCTACGTCTTCGGCTACTTCCGGCACAGCTGGACCCTGCGGGTGGACCTGGTCAGCGACCTGGTGGGCCGCCTGCTGGCCGACATGCAGGACAAAGGCGCCACGATGGTGGTCCCCACCCTGCGACCCCAAGACAAGGACATGCAGCTGCGGCCGTGGTCCGATCCGGAGAACTTCAACTCCGGCTATGTCATGCGCTCGCAGCACATCCTGTTCAAACAGGGCCATCGCGAGCCGTGGACCCACATGCTGGAGCACGAGCAGGAGCGCGAGATCCTGCCCGAGGCGGACCTCGACGACGGGACGCTCGTCTACCGCTGAGTCCGGCAGGCCGACTCGAGTCGCCAACGCCGGCCACGCCCCGGTCGGTCAGCGTCCGCCACGAGCTTTACGTGTCCTAGCTCGATCCGACGAACTTCGCGATCGTGGACGTGTTCGTCATGGACTTCGCGCACCACATCGTATTTGACTACGCCCGGGCAGCGCCCATCCGGAGAGCGCTGGCACGGTCACCATCGTGCACCGGGGACAAAGCCGCTACCCTGACCGGCCCTGGCCCTCTGGCAGAACCTGCCTCCGCCATCTGGTGGGTGAGGACCGTACCTGCCGGAAGGCAAGGAACAAGAACGCGATCATGCACGACGCCAGATGATCAGTCACGATTGAGGTGAGAACAACCAGGAGGCAGGAGGAAGGCTACTCGATGACACGTGTCGCGATCATCGGAGGAGGCATCGGCGGACTGACCGCGGCGAACGCGCTGTCGCGGGCGGGGATCGAGGTGGCGGTCTACGAGGCGGCCGCCGAGCTCAAAGAGATCGGAGCCGGCGTCGCCCTGCACCCCAACGCGATGAAGGTGCTGCGTGCCATCGGCGTGGAGGACAGCGTCCGCAAGGTTGCGGGGCGGTCGCATTGGCAGTTCATGCGCAACTGGAAGACGGGCCGGGTGATCGCCAAGACGAGCCGACAACAGCAGGCGGCTTCGTTCGGCACAGAGGGCGCGACCGTGCATAGGGCCGATCTCCTCGACGTACTCGCCGAGGCGCTGTCGGCCGATGTCGTCACCCTGGGCAAGCGATGCACGGAAGTGCGGCCCGACGGTGACATCGCGGTCGCGCGCTTTGCGGACGGCAGCGAGATTGAGGCGGACATCATCGTTGGCGCTGACGGCATCCACTCAATGGTGCGCGCCTCTTTGTTCGGTCCGGACGCCCCTCGGTTCACCGGGAAGATTTGTTATCGCAGCGTCGTTCCGACCGGAGCAGTTCGCGGCACCCGGCCTTACACCGAAGGTACCCAGTGGCTTGGCCCGCACGGCACGATCGTCCTTTATCCGCTGCGGCGCGAGGAGTTGATCAACGTCGTCTGCCACTACGACGATGACAACTACCGTCACGAGTCGTGGATCGCTGAGTGCAGCCGCGAGGAGGTGCTCGAGCGCTACGCCGGCTGGCACGAGTCCCTGCTTCGCCTCTTCGCCGCCGCGGACACCTGGTACAAGTGGGCGCTCTACGACCGCGACCCGATCCCGCAGTGGACGCGCGGCCGGGTCACCGTTCTGGGCGACGCCGCGCATCCGATGCTCCCTTACCTCGGCCAGGGCGCCTGCCAGGCGATCGAGGACGGCGCGGTCTTGGCGACGGCGCTCTCGGCGGAGGCCTCTGATCCGCTCACGGGCCTGGCTCGATACGAGCGCACCCGCCGGCCGAGAGCAAGCCGGGTGGTGCTCACCGCCCGCGAGCGGGGGCTGAGTAACCACCTGACGTCTCCGTGGGCCGCCTGGCGGCGAGATCTCTTGATCGCATGGCGGCGGCGCGTGGACCGGCGCGACCCGGAAGGGCGCGGCGGGGCCTGGCTCGCCGACTACGACGCGAGCTCTCCAGACGTGCTCGCCGACTGAATGGCCGCCGCTCCCCCAGTCGCTGCGCCCATCGGCGGGCGGCAACCCGGCCGGCACCTCCATCGCCTCCGGCGCTTCCAGGCACACCACCGGCTCGAACTCCGACCGCAACGCCCGGTCGGCCAGATCCTCAAGCAGCGCAGCGGCTGCGGCAGGCTCCATTCCGGAGCGGGGCAGGCAGGACCCGACCCAGGTACTTGATCACATCCGCGCGGGTCCAAGTGCTCTTCTCCTGCTGGGCCAGCGCGACCGCTTTCAGCGCCGCGCGGGACAGCTCAAGCTCGGTGAGTACTGGGCCGTCTGCGCTGCGCGGCCGTCGCGGGTCACGACCTCCGCGACGTCCTTGCCCCCCGCTTACGATCTGCTTGCCTCTCAGTGATCTCACCTCCCCTGACTTCTGCGCGACGGCAGCCTGGTGCCCGCCCCTATGCGAGCCGGAGGCGGAACAGAAGTGAGCGAGGTGTTGTCCGCGGCGGCACGGCCCGTCGCTGACCGGTCGGACGCGAACGGTCGCGGTTTCCGTCCAGACATCCAGGGCCTGCGGGCGCTCGCCGTGTCGATGGTGGTGATCTATCACCTCTACCCGTCGCTCGTGCCCGGCGGTTTCGCGGGGGTCGATGTCTTCTTCGTGATCTCGGGCTTCCTGATCACCGGGCATCTCTGGCGCGGTTACCAGCGCGACGGCCGAGTCCGGCTACTCGATTTCTGGGGCCGCCGGGCCAGGCGCCTCGTGCCGGCGGCGGCTCTCGTGCTGGGCGTGACCTGGGTCGTCGCGCGTCTCGTGCTGCCGCCGGGCCGGCTCGCCGATACGGCCGGACAGATAAGGGCCAGCGCGCTGTACTTCCAGAACTGGCAACTCGCACACGAGGCCGTCGATTACCTGACGTCCAACGATGCGGCCACACCCGTGCAGCACTTCTGGTCGCTGTCGGTAGAGGAGCAGTTCTACCTGGTCTGGCCGCTGCTCTTCGTCGTCGCGGCTCTCGCGGGCCGCCGACATCGCCGCGTCGTACTCGCCGGACTCGTAGTGACGCTCGTGGCCGCCTCCCTGGCGTACTCGGTGTACGAGACGCGGGTTGACCGCGCCGCCGCCTATTTCCTCACGACCACCAGGATGTGGGAGTTCGGCGCCGGCGGAGCGCTCGCCATGCTCCCCGAACGCGTCGATCGCGTGCTCCGCAGGCAAGGCTGGCTCGGATGGGCCGGGCTGGCTGTCGTGCTCGCGTCGGCCTTCGCGCTGCGCGGGACATCCGCGTTTCCGGGAGCCCTCGCACTGCTGCCCGTCAGCGGTGCCGTCATGCTCATCGTGGGAGGATCTGACCTGGGACGGCACGGCCCGGCGCGGCTGATGTCGGCGCGGCCGATGGTCTTTCTCGGCGGCATCTCGTACTCGCTCTACCTGTGGCACTGGCCCATGATCAACCTGTGGACCGCCGACCGCGGCAAGAGCCCCGGTGCCCTGAGCGGCCCGGCCCTGATCGTAGCTTCGCTAGCGGCGGCGTGGTGGACCAAGGTCTACGTCGAAGACCAGGTGCGGCTCTCGCCGAAGCTGACCGGGCACGGCTGGCGGTCCCTGTCGACCGCGCTGGCGGCCGCCTTGCCGGTGACCCTGGTGTCGGTTTACATCGCGAGCGTGCCTGGCCAGTGGGACGGCAAGCTAGGGCCGGGCTATCCCGGTGCCGCGGCGCTCGCGGGCAAAGCTGTCAGCGTTCCGGCGAAGCCCGTCCTGCCGCCGCCGGACGACGCGCTCGCGGCTATTCCCGAGTACTGGCAGCAAGGCTGCCTGGACGGCGAGTACGCCGCCGCGCCGAAGGTGTGCGTGTACGGCGACACGACCGATCCCACGCTCACCGTCGCCCTGGTCGGTGACTCTGTCGCCGGCAACTGGTTCCCGGCACTCGACGAGCTTGCCCTGCGTTATCACTGGAGGCTTGTCACCGACCTGCACGCTACCTGCCCGTGGACCGCCACCTGGATGACCGATCCGAACACCAACGTCCCCGACGTCCCGTACACATCGTGCCACGAGTGGGACGTCGCGGTGCAGCACGACCTGCTCACCAGCATCCGCCCCGACGTCGTGATCACGTCCGACTTCGCCGAGATGGGGTCCGTGGCACACCCCCAGGCCGGCTCCGCGGCCTACGCGGACATCGCGGCGGGGATGGCACAGTACTGGGAGCAACTCCAAGATCATGGCATCTCCGTGGTCCCGATCCAGGAGACCCCCGCGATGGACTTCGATCCGGCGGATTGCGTTTCCGAGTACGGCGCCGCTTCGCCGGCCTGTGACCGTCCGGCTGCCGAGGCGATCCCGCCGGATCCGCCGACCGTCCAGGCGGCGCGTTTGATGGCGGGCAAGGTGAAGGTGATCGACATGAACCAGTTCATCTGCGGGCACGGTGTCTGCCCATCGGTCGTCGGCAACGTCCTCGTCTACTTTGACGCCCATCATCTGACCAGCAGCTACGTCGCGACGACAACGCCGTATCTCGCTCCACGGCTGTTCAGCAGCAGCGCCGTGCTGGCCAGCCATCGGTAGCTGAGAACATCTACCAGCGTTACGTGCTACTCGATTGGGCTGAGGAAAATGCCACGAGACTGAGACGCAGCCCCCCTTACCTGGATGCGCCGGAGCCGGTTTCGGCGGTGATCGTATTGAGTTGCGTCAGGGCTGCCATGCCGGACGGCCAGCCGGCGTAGAAGGCCAGGTGGGTGAGGGCCTCGACGAGTTCGTCCTGGGTGAGGCCGTTGGCCAGGGCCAGGCGCAGGTGGCTGATGAGCTGGTCGGGCCGGTAGGTTGCGGCCAGGACGGCGACGGTGACCAGGCTGCGGTCGCGGGGGGACAGGCCGGGGCGCTTCCAGATGTCCGCGAACAGGACGTCGTCGGTGAGCTGGACTATCTTGGGCGCGAAGTCGCCGAGCAGCCGCTGGGCGGGAGTCTGCTGTTCTGCCATGGTGGGGTTCCTGTTCTCCTTGCCAGTGCACGAACATCTGCCCGGGCTCTTGCCCGCAGGGTCAGGGCTGGCCGCTCGCGTGACCACCTGTCGGCGGTCCCCGCGGTGAGGTCAGGCTTCGGGATGGCCCGGCCGTAGGCCTCGAGCGTGACGTCGTCCGGCTCAGGGCCGCCGCGCACGCCGGTGTCGAGTGCGTCCAGGCCTTTAAGCTCGGCGGTGGTGAGCTCGAAGTCGAACACGTCGAATGGTCGTAGCCGTAGTCACTGATCCAGATCTTCGTCTCGATGAACACGTCGTCGCGGGCCAGGCCCGAGTGGCGTATGGCCTGGCCGGCTTCGCGTTCGCTGCCGTACGCGGCGGCGGTGCCGATGAGCCGGCAGCCGGCCGCCAGCGCCGTGCGCACGGCCTGCGCGGTGACGTCCGGCGGTGTCTGGAACACCCCAAAGCCGGGCGCGGGCATCTGGACGCCGTTGTTCAGGGTCAAGTTCACGGTCATGTGTGCCAGCCAGCTGGAAACCGACCGCCAGCGCCGTGACGCGTTGTTGTGGAACTTCACCGTGCTCGGCGAGGCCGCCGGACAGCTCTCCGCTGGCGTCAAAGACCAGTTCCCAGGCATAACCTGGCAGCAGCCGATCCGGCTGAGGAACCGGATTATCCACGGCTACTGGTCCCATTGACCTGGAAGTCCTCCACACCACCGCCACGGAGCAACTGCCCGCATTCACAGCCGATCTACGCACCGTCCTGGGCAGTATTACCGACAGCGCCTGAGCCATGGCGCCGGGCTCCTCACCCGGCAACGGCACGAAGCCCGGCAAGGTCAACCCGCTAGCTGTGTTCATGAGCGCCGCTTATGCAGGCCGGGAAGCCAATCCCACTGGTTCCCAGGCGGCCATTTTCAAGATCGCAGTCATCGTCTGAACAGCACAAACAGTGAGCGCAGGTGGGTTCGAACCACCGGCCCCTCGTTTGTAAGGCGCGCCCGAACCGTCTGCGGACGTCGCTCACTGTCGCCTGATGTGGCGTCTAGCTGCGACGATCGTGGCTGGTTGTAGCCTGGTTACTCCTCGTGTGCGGTCGTTGGCTCTTGGTTTGGCTCTTTGGATCCCGGCCGACTGCCGGAGGCCACGGCCGACAGCAAGGGGGTTCATGCTGCCCCGCGGCGATCGGGGCAGGCGGCCAGCTACCCTACCGGTCAGCAGGGGGCGCGCGATAGAAAGAGCACTAGACGATCAGGAGAGGAAGCCGCCGATGGATGTCATCGAGTTCCGCCCGAACCGGGACCAGTACGCGTTCACCTTCGGCGGCGTCACGCCCGTCCGCAAGGTCCAGCCGGGAACGATGCTGCAGCTGTGGACGGACGACGCGTTCTGCGGCAACCTGCGGGACCCGGCCGACATGCCCAGCGCCAAGCTGACGATGCCGTTCGTCAACCCGCAGACCGGCCCGTTCTACGTGGAGGGGGCGGAGCCGGGGGACACGCTCGCGCTGCACTTCGCGGACCTCAGCCCGGCGCGGGACTGGGGCGCGTCCAGCACAATCCCCCTGTTCGGCGGCCTGACGGGCACGGACCGCACCGCCACGCTGCAGGCTCCACTGGAGGAGCGGACCTGGATCTACGAGGTGGACCGGGACCGGCGCACCGTTCTGTTCCAGGCCCGGGCCAGCGACCTGCGGCTGGAACTACCGATGGACCCGATGCTGGGCACGGTGGGCGTGGCCCCGGCGGCCGGCGAGGTGCGGTCCTCGCTGGTCCCGGACGCCTTCGGCGGGAACATGGACACCCCCGAGATGCGCGCCGGCGCCAGCTGCTACCTGGGGGTCAACGTGCCGGGCGCGCTGTTCTCCGTCGGCGACGGCCACTACCGGCAGGGCGAGGGCGAGTCGTGCGGGACAGCGGTGGAGGGCGCGATGGACGTCTGGCTCATCGTGGACCTGGTCAAGGGCGGCGGACCGGCCTGGCCGCGGATCGAGACCGACGACTACCTCATGGTGGTGGGGTCGAGCCGGCCGCTGGAGGACGCCTGGCGGATCAGCCAGGCGGGCATGGTCGGCTGGCTGAGCGACCTGTACGGGCTGGACAGGCTCGACGCCTACCAGTTGCTCACCCAGGTGAGCGAGTGCCCGCTGGCCAACGTGGTGGACGTCAACTACAGCTCGGTCACTAAGGTGCGCAAGAGCCTGCTGCCCCCGGCAGATTCCTACGAGGGCGTGCACCGGCGACTGCGCGGGCTGGCCGGGACCGCCAGCCGGTAAGGCGGCGAGAAGGCAGCCGACGAGGCGTCCTGGCGGCCTGGGCACGTCAGCGCGTGCCTCGTTCGGGATAATCCGATTGCTCGGCAAGTGGCGAGGAGGTAGCAGGTGGACCTGGGGCTGAAGGGATTGCGCGCTCTGGTGACCGGCGGTACTAGGGGCATCGGGCGGGCCATCGTGGAGACGCTCGCGGATGAGGGGGCCGCGGTCGCGTTCTGCGCCCGGACGGCGGCCGACGTGGCCCGGGCGGCCGGGGAGATGACCGGCCGGGGCTGCATGGTGACCGGGTGCTGCGTCGATGTCTCCGACGAGGCGGGCGTGCGGCAGTGGGTCGGCGACACCGCCGCCGAACTGGGCGGCCTGGACATCGTGGTGGCCAATGTGAGCGCGCTGGCCATACCGGACGAGGAGGCCAACTGGCGCGCGAGCTTCGACGTGGACCTGATGGGCACGGTTCACCTGGTGAACGCCGCGCTGCCGTACCTGGAACGCAGCGAGGCGGCCTCGATCGTGACGATCTCCAGCGTGTCCGGCCGCGAGGTGGACTTCGCGGCGGGCCCGTACGGCACCATGAAGGCGGCGATCATCCACTACACGCAGGGCCTCGCCTACCAGCTCGCGGCCAAGGGCATCCGGGCCAACAGCCTGTCCCCGGGCAACACCTACTTCCCTGGCGGCGTATGGGAGAACATCGAGCGCAGCAATCCCGAGCTGTTCGCGGCGGCGCTGGGACTGAACCCCACCGGGCGGATGGCGCGGCCGGAGGAGATCGCCCGGGCTGCGGTATTCCTGGCCAGCCCGGCCGCCAGCTTCGTCACCGGCGCCAACCTGCTGGTGGACGGGGCCCTCACCCGCGGCGTCCAGTTCTGAGCCGGGAGGCTCAGGCTTCGTCACCGCGGTGACTTCCCCGTCGGAAGCTGGCTCCTAGGTTCCGACCTACTGCGGAGACGTCGTCCTCCCCGCCGAGACCTCGTCGAGGGATGCCGGCCAGGGGCGGGAAGACGGGCCGGGACTGCGTACCGGCGGCTGGGGCTGAGGTTCAACAGCAGGTTCTGTCCGGCGCTGCTCTCGTAGGCTGGGCTGATGAACCCGATCGCCGTCACGGCAATCCAGGCGATGGTGGCGCCGGTGGTGCTCATCACGACGGCTGCGATCTTGTCCAGTGCCCTGCTGACGATGTACGGCTCGGTCAATGACCGCATGCGAGCCATGGATCGTGAGCGCCTGGACATCTTGACCGGCGCCGCCGGGACACTGCTGTCGGCATCTGAGGTGCCGCCGGCTGGCCGGGAGCGGCTGACCCAGATCGATACTCAGCTGCCGATGCTCCTGCGCCGGCACCGCCTGCTGCACAACGCCGTTCTGGTCATCTACACCGGCGTGGCCGTACTGGTGCTGAGCGTGATCGCCATCGGGGTCGCCGTGACGGGCCGCTCCGGGGCGGCGGGGACCGCCGCTTTGGCCCTGGTCCTGGCCGGGACCGTGATGCTTCTCGGCGGCCTGCTGTTCGCTGCGCGATCGATCATTATCTCCATGGACGCGATCGACTACGAGGTACGGCGCGCCCTGTCACTCGGGTCCTGATCGCGACGCCCGCTGATGCATGCCCAGCGGAATAGGGACCACCGCCGGGCGGCTCATGTTGCCATAGCAGCATGCCTGGTACTCGGGATGATGGCCACATGAGACAGCGACCCCGCGTGTGGATGCAAGACCGACGCAGCGTGAGGTTGTCTCTGATCGAGAGACAGTAGATTCCCCCCGCCGACTGCATGCTCTAAGCCCGTTACGTACTTGCGCGACCTCCAGATTTTTCGAACGAGGCACCAGCCATCCCGCAGCCGTTCCCTCTATTGCGCCGTGGCCGCCTTGAACTTGACGACCAACTCGGCCGGTACCCGGCCGCGGTCTTTGACCTCGATACCCTGAGCCTTGGCCCACTCACGAACCTCGGTGGTGTTGAGTCCACTAGCACTCGCCCTGCGCCCGTTTCGGCCTGGCCGACGGGTAGTAGAACTAACAGTGATTCTCCCGGCCCAGGACATCAGGCTCCCTGAAGTGCTCAGGCACATCGAAGCCGGAAGGATCGTGCTCGTCATTCCTGCAAAGCCGAAGCAAGACAGATCTTGAGCCAAGAGCAGGGGCATCTAAGAGGGAACAAGTCTGCTCATCACCGGGGTGGCACCTTACCGCCGCGCTCCTGTCCAGCTTCGATATATTCGCGCAAGCTCTTTACTCTCGCCGGCCTCTCCTGCTGAACGTAGAACGCCCGGTCCCGTCCGAGTGAGCAGGGATCTTCCGGATCGACCGGCAAGAAGCCTCCGCCCAGGACGAGATGCTCGCCGACGCGGGCGTATACCTCCCCGCTGGCGTTGAGGACTTCAAGCGGATCGAGGCGGGCGCTGAAACCTGCGGGCCACACGAGCGGCACGCGGTTACCCGAGTCTGACCGCATCCACAGGCACCAGCGGTCAGGCCCGGCCTCGCTGCCCTCCAGCACTCCGCCCAGCCCGGCTCGCATCCGCCGTTCCCCCAGCGGCGGGCCGGTGGGCACCTGCACGATCTTGCGAGGGCCAGTCCTCTCGCTTACGGGGTAGCTCATAGGCAGATTGGAGCACTTTCCTGGTTTCCCGGCCACTCAGCCGGCTGCGTGAGCGCGCTGTCGATTTCCGAAGACGACTGTACGGATGTCCGAAGTCCTCTGCACACCCAGTTGAACCCGCTATGCTCCCCCCGTTGCGGCCTGCTGGTTTGCTTATCCCGGCGGTTCTTGGTCGCTAGGCGGGTACTAGGGCGAGGACGAGGGACGCTCTGAGCGCTTCCGCTCCCGTGTTCGCCTCAGGCAGTCCGAACGGCCCAGCGCGCGTGTGCACAACCCGACTTGCAACGGTCGTTGTCGACGTAGGCCACCCGGGTGTCCGGCAGGATTTCCCGGGCAGCCTCGTGCACATTCGGCTTGGCGGGAAGGCCTGCGCCGAGGTCTATGAACTGATCGATCCCGCTACGGGTCATGAATGTTACGGCCCGCACCAGGAACTGGCGGTTCGCGAGCGCGACCTCGCGACCAAACGGCACCACCGACAGCGCCTGCTCGGCCGCCTCGCGATCGGCAGGGAAGTTATCCTTGCCGCCGAGATAGTAGGCATACATTCTGGCTGGGCTTGGTACCGAGGGATCGAAGGTCAGCGCTGCTCCGCTGTAACCCTCAGATGGTGCGCCAGGCGCGGGCCCTCCCCTAAGGGGAAGGATCTGCATCGCTCGATTGCCGTAGCTGACCGTCGATCGGCCCCTGAGCGGCGAGAGCGTCTCCCGCTGCCGACGTGTTCATTCGCCGCCCCCCACCGTGCGCAGGACGGCCATGATCTTGCCGACGACAGTTCCCAGGTCATCGACTGAGCCGATCGGCTGGCGCCAGGGCCACCAGAAACACCAGGTGCGGTCCTCGGCGGGATAACAGTGGACCCGCTCGTTTAGCTCCCGATGATCAGGGTTCTCGACAATGAGGTATTGGTCACTTCCGCGGCCCTCAAGGCGGGCAGTAAACTGCCACTTGCTCAACTCGCCGGCAAGACGTCCCAGATGTTCACGCTGCTCATTTGTAGCTGTCACGAACCAGAGAAACTAGGCGGCCGTCGTCACCAAAACTTCACGATTGTGAAGTCGCCTGAACCCGCAGCGTAAACGTAGTATCGGGGGCGATTCTGATCGCGGACTACTTCCCTGGCTGCCGCGACGCTCCAGCGCAGCGACCGGGCAGCTCACTGGCTTGCCGAAGCCACGGACATCGCGTCGCGTGTGCCCGATAGCCC
>Ga0208565_1000484_pt1 | contig 29640 bp, 24 predicted proteins | sample Sb_taG_7_FD_187706 | JGI IMG/M metagenome (GOLD analysis project Ga0208565, IMG submission 187706) | Peat soil microbial communities from Weissenstadt, Germany - Sb_50d_2_FS metaG (SPAdes) (version 2) | ecosystem: Environmental > Terrestrial > Soil > Wetlands > Peat | place: Germany...
CGGCGGCGAACTGTCTTATGCGGCCCGACCCGCAGGTCAGGACGTACAGATCGCCGTCGACGTCGCCGATCTCGATGAGCTGGGCAGGGCCGAGCTCGTCGAGCAGGTCGGCCGGGCTGAACGGGGCGCGGGTCCACGGCCCGTTACCCTGGGCTCGCAGCGCGCTGGCGCGCACCTCGGTTTCCAGCCGCTGTTGTTCCTTCTGCAGCGACGCGCTCGGCATGCCCTGGCTCCGTGCCTGCTCCAGGCCCCTGGTCGCAGTGCGCAGCGCGGCCAGGTGAGCGTTCAGCTCCGCGTCGGCTGACGGCCGCACCGGGGGAACCGCGTAGGCGGTGGCCCGCCAGCGCTCGCTCCAGGTCAGCAGGAGCCGCGGCCGGCGGGCCTGCGCGGCATGTCGCAGGGCGAGGCCGGCCAGTTCGGCGCCATGCACGGTGGCCTGGGCCCGGAGTTCGGAGGCGCCCAGGGCCAGCCGGTACTCATCGAGAACGTCGAGCCCTCGCCTGCAGGCGGCCAGCATCCGGCCCGGACGGTCCGCACCCTCGGCGCGCAGGGCCTCGCCGAGCCACCCGCTGACCCGCGACAGCGCCGGACCGCGCCGCCGGGTCCGGGCCAGCGCGGCCAGATGGCGTTCGGCGTCGTCGCGGCGGCCGAGATCCAGGGCAATGCGCCCGGCCAGCAGGTGCGCCTGGGCCGCGTCGCTCGAGCCCAGGGCATCCAGCCGGGCGGCGGACCGGTTCGCCTCGCGCAGCAACGGGGCCGATACCGGGCCGACCTCGTACCGGACCTGGACGAGAACGCGTGCCGCATCGGCCTGCCGCCAGGCGCTCCGCTGTGACCGGCGGTACGCGGCCTGCGCCCAGTCCAGGGCGGCCCGGGGCTGCGCCGCGGCCAGCGCGCAGTTGGCCGCCTTGAGCAGCAGTTCCGCCTTCTTCGTAACCAGGCCATGGATCTGCTCCATTTCCCGCAACGCGGCCTCGGCCTCGGCCAGGGCGTCGTCGGCCAGCCCGGCCGCCAGCAGCACGGCACACCGTTCGCCGCGCAGCGTTATGGTCGGTACGTTCAGCCGCCGGTAGCTCAGGGTCGCCGCATCGAGGCGGGCCAGCGCGGCCGGGAGGTCTCCGGATGCGAAGGCGACCAGCGCCCGGTTGACGACCGGATCGAGCGCTTCCAGTTCCTGCCCGATGGTGGTGTACAGCCGTGCGGCGGAAACGAGGTCGGCGTCGGCGCGGCTGGTCGACCCCAGCTTCAGGTAAACGTTGGCGCGGGTGTTCAGCACGCGAGCCGTCCAGAGTAGGTCGCCCGCGCGCCGCAGCACGGTGACCGCGTGCTGCGCGTCTTCCAGGGCCGCCGGGAACCGGCCCAGGGCGAAGAACACGATCGCGCGCCGGGCCAGCACCCGCGCCGCCAGGACACCACTGGACCGGCGCACGGCGTCGTCGAAGGCGGCCAGCCCGGCCGCCGTCCGGCCCGCGAAAACGAGCGCCACGCCCAGGCCGGCGAGTACCTCGGTCTCGCGCTCGGCCGAGCCGGTGCGGCGGGCCTGGCGCAGCGCCTGGCGCAGTTCACGGACCCCGGCCTCGACGTCGCCGTAGTCGCGCAGCACGATCCCCGCGGCCTGATGGGCCACGGAGGCGTCATGAGGGCCCGGCCGTCCGGCGAGCACGGCACGCGCTCTGCTCAGTGCAGCCCAAGGCCGGGACGTGGCCAGCGCGATCAAATCGTTCACCTCGCGCGGACCTGCCGCGGCCGCGCGCCCTCCCCGGACCATAGGCCGATTCTAGGTCTCCAGATTTGGTGCGGTCCATGTATTAAAGTGCCACAATTGCCGCTCCGTAGGTGCGTCGGACTCCGCGAGCTTTCTTAGGAATCGCGGGGCTACTTACCAGTACCTGCGGTTAGATCGGGTAAATGATCAATTTCGGAGGGGCACAGTGACAGAAGAGAATTACTGGTACAGCCAGCTTGAGCCTAAGCTCGCACCTGAGGCCGTCGCCGAGGCCAAGATCATCGTCGACGCGTTCCGCGCCCGCGACATCCCGATTGAAATCGGCGGTTCCCGCGACGACGCCGGAGAAGACGACGACCTGCACCCAGGTGGCATTGCCTTCATGTACGACAGGGATCACATTCTCACCCGCGAACAGTATCTCGGCGGGGTAGGCGGGATGCTGGGACCCCAGCCTCCTGCGGACGCCAGCAAGCTACGAGGAGTGCTGGACGTACTCAAGGTCGACGACCGTGCCCCGGAAGTCGAGGTCATACGAGTGGTCGGGGACGTCGTGCTCCTCTGCCTGAACCCGCGGCGTCATAAGCACACTCGTGGCTACAACTACGGTGACGAAGGGGGCGGTGAGCACGCCGACGTGCTCGATCTTCTCCGCCTCATCGACGACGAACTGGGTGAGGGAATCGCGACGCCCGATCACGTGCTGACCGCCGCGAACGGAGCGATGACTCCCTGTTCAGCCACGGAGCCGCAGCAGGTTTACCAGACGGCGGAACCCCGCCCCCCGGTCTGCTGGGACGGCGGCGCCCGGGTGCGGATCTTCCAGGCCGACACCGGGCTGGTGGAGAAGGCGGCGCAAACCTTCCCGTGGCTCGCCGGCGTCCACGGCGATCTCGACCCGCGGGCCGGGACCGGTCCGGGCAGCACGATCTCGCCCTACGGGGGACACGGGACGTTCGTCGCGGGCGTCCTGCGGTGCATGGCTCCGCATGCGCAAGTCCACGTCGAGAACATCTTCGACACCGGGGGCAGCGCGCTGGAATCGGAGGTCGCGAAGAGGCTCCATGCGGCGTTCGGCTTCGGCTTCGAGATCCTCCACATCACGGCCTCGTGCCATACCTGGAAGAACATCCCGCCGCTGGCCCTGGAGGCCTTCCTGAAGCTGCTTCGGCCGTACAAGGGTGTCGTCTGCGTCGCAGAGGCGGGCAACAACCACACCCAGCGGCCGGCCTGGCCGGGCGCATTCCCTGACGTGCTCTCCGTCGGGGCGCTCGCGACCGACTGGCGTCACCGTGCGGACTTCAGCAATTACGGGGGCTGGGTCGACGTGTACGCACCAGGCGAGAAACTCATCAACGCCTTCGGCAGCGGAACGTATACCTGCCAGGTCCCGCCTAATGTCGGGCAGGTAAGGACGTTCTCCGGCCTGGCGCAATGGAGCGGAACTTCGTTCTCGGCCCCCATCGTGACCGGGCTGATCGCGGCCCGGATGGCCCGCCGGGGCGAGAGTGCCCGGGAAGCGGCCGAGGCCCTGCTAGCCGAGGCGCGGGCCCAGACGATCCCGGGCGTGGGTCCGGTGCTGTTCCCCTGCTGCGATGGCGATGACGACGAGCGTCACGGCGGACGGTGTGGGCATGGCTGCGGTGATCACGGCCGTCACGGTGGTGGTCACGGCTGCGGCTGCGGTGGCCACGGCGGTGGTCACGGCCGCCACTGACTGATCTAGTTTCTGTTATCTCGCGGGTCTATGTATTAGATCGGGATGCAGGACCCTCCGTAGTAGCATCCGAGTCCGCGGGCTTCCGGGGGGAACCCGCGGACTCGGTATTGGCTGGCCGGTCACCAGGATGCGGTGGGGACGCCGGTGCGCTGCAGGCTCGGGTCCGCGATCCGCTGCGCGCGCGCCATCAGGATGAGCCGCTGGATCGTGAACGTCACGCCGAAGTACAGCAGCAGGGACGCCGAACCCAGGCCGGCCTCCGCGCCTTTGCCCTCGACGAGATAGTCGTAGCCCAGGTGAGCGCCCAGCGAGACGATCCACAGCACGGCCGTGAGCCAGCTTCCCTGCCGCCAGGCCTGGCCGCCGTCCACCCACACGCGCACGGTGGCCGCGCGGATCGCGCCGAAGACCGCCGCGATGACCAGGCTGCCCGCCAGCGCGACGAACACGCCGGGGCCATGATGCCCGTGCTGAAGGAACTGGGCGAGTTGGACTACGCCGATGATGGCGATGATCAGCGGCAGTCGCATGGTGTCGCGGACTGGGCGGACTTGCAGTTGCCGGTACAGGATAAGTGCGAGGACCGCCAGGCCGATCAGGAGATCCACGCCAGTCGTTGCCGTCATAGTCGCAACGCTAGCCCGCCCACCGCCGGGCCGCCCAGTGCCGAACATCCAGAACGGCCGGTGACTTCCTATCGGAGTTGCCCATGACGGATGTCACCGAGAAGCGGCTCACGCATGGCGTCCGAGGGGTCGTGTGGGGCGCTGGCCCTTGGCGCTGGCCCTTGGCGCTGGCCGCGCGCTTGACGGCTGTTTCGAAGGCCGACAGCGGGAGCCAGCTCTGGTCGTTCGTTAAGTGGCGTAAGCCCGCTTTCCGCTCAACTCACTGTCGTCGGATGTTGCTCGACAGGGGGCCACCCACTCCTCGACGACCTGGCGCAGCACGGCAAGCGGCAGGGATCCGTGGTCGAGGATGGCAGAGTGGAAATCACGGATGTCATAGGCAGCTCCCAGCCGGGATCGGGCATCCTCGCGCAGCCGCAGGATCTCACGCTGCCCGACAAGATAACCCAGCGCCTGACCGGGCAGGGCGATGTAGCGGTCTATCTCGGCATCAACGAAGTCCTCGGGCATCGGCGAGTGCGCGAGCGCGAACTCCCGGGCCCGCGCCCGGCTCCAGCCTCGTGCGTGCAGGCCGCTATCGACGACAAGCCGGACGGCGCGCCAGGCGGCACAGCCGAGCATGCCGAGCCGCTGGATGTCGTCGGAGTACAGGCCGAACTCGTCGGCCAGCCGCTCAGCGTACAGACCCCATCCCTCACCGTGCGCCACGACGTAGAACGCCGTCATCAGCAGGGGCAGGTGTGGCAGGAGCTGCAGGCGGGCGAACTGCGCGTGGTGTCCGGGCACTCCTTCGTGAAATGCCGTGGCCTCCAGCGCCCAGGTCCCAGCCTGTCCCGGGTGGGCGTTGTTGAACAGGTACGCGCCGGGTCGCGAGCCGTCGCGGGCGGGCGGCGAGTAATAGGGCGGCGCGCCGAACTCGGCCATATGCGGCGGCATTGGCTCAACCGCGCATGGCGGCGGCAGCGGCGAGCGGAACATGTCCGTTAGCCGGTCCTGTGCGCGGGCGATCGCGGTGGCCGCACGAGCCATTGCATTAGCGTCGCCCGGAGTTCTCAGCGAGACGTCCTCGCGGAAGCGAGCCATAATGTCATTTACGTCGCGTGTGCCCACAGTGTGGCTGCCGAGCTCCGCGATCTCCTGCTCGATTTCCGCCAGGGCCTCCAGACCCACGCGGTGAAGCTCGTCGGAGTCGAATGGAAGCGTCGTGCCGTTTCTGACGCAGCATGCGTACGCGGCCACGCCGCCCGGCACATGGAGCAGGCCGGCCTGCTCCGGCGGCCGTGACCTGGGCAGTAGCTCGGCGAGCAGATCGGCGTAACGCCCGATAGCGGGGCGGACGTGATCGCGGATGACGCACTCGATACCGTCCCGCCACGCCGTCGCCCCAGCCCAGCCCTCGGGTGGCTGGTGAGAGAGCATCGGGTCCCGGGCCGGGTGCGACAGATGGTCATGTAGCTGCCTGATGACGTCGCTGACAAGCGGAGCGACGGGCAGCAGGCCGTCTCGCGCGGCGGTCTGCAGCCTCGCTGTGTACTGGTCCAGATAACCCGGGATCTGCCTGCACCTGGTTAGGTAGGCGGTGGCGCTTTCTGCGTCGCTCATGCGCGTGCGCGACGCGATCAGGAGCATCAGGGATGGCCCGCCGAGGGGGAAGGTCGTGACACTGAATTCGTCTACCCGCGAGTCGGCTGCGGCCAGCTCGCGTGCCGCCTTGTCGCGCACCGTCTCAAGCAGGACGCGACCGCCGAAATCCGCCCTGTCGGCCTTGAACTGGGCACAGCGCACGATGATGTCGACGAGCCGGCGGCGCCACGCCTGCTGGTACTCCGGCGACAAGTCCGGTACCGCGTCGTCGTAACCGCTGATCGCCATGAACGATGCCCCGAACGGGTCACCGCGGAGCAGTACTTCTGCGAGCTCGTCGGCCAGCGCTCCGATTGGTGCCGTCATGGCGCATGCCCCTTGATAATCAACGGCCGTCACCGGCCGCACGTGTACTGATACTCGTGCCGGACGGCCCTGCGGAAAGCAGGCTCGTCCGGGAACCCACAGGACTGCGCATAGGCGGTCAGGTCGTCCGGTACCGTCGTGCCGCGCCGATCAGCGAAGTACCACCGGATGGCTGCCTGCTCGGAACGGGCAATATGGGCAGGTGCCTTCTCCTGAGCGCTCGGCAGCCGGTCATAGTCCAGCTTTTCCTTGGCCCTGGTCACCAGCTGCGTATACTCCCCGCGCATACGCAGCTCGTCGAAGAGGTCATCGAACGCGTCCCATTCGGCCTGTCCGCAAGCCCAGCGCACCATCTCCTCAGCGGCGACGAGCCGCCCAAAGTCATCTGCCGACAGATCGTTGGCGGCCAGGAATCGCGTGAGGTCGGTACCCCGCTCAAGGCCCATGTTAGTCCTGACCTCAGCGACAGCATCCTGCAGCTTTTCCCCGTCGATCATCACTCCCTCGCGCTCGGCGAAGTCAGCCGCGAAGACCCTCAGTAGGCTCCGGCAGCGTGCCGCCTCGAAGACGCCCGGGCCGAGCAGGCGGATCTCATCAAGGATGCTTTCCAGCATGGGCGCGGAAGCGGCCTGACCGTCACTGAGCATGGTGCCCGCGCGGCGCGTCGCCGCTTCCCACCTCGCCGTGTTAGCCATACTCCAGCTCACTTGCTGCGGCGCCGGGTTGGTGGCGAGGAAGCTGCTCATCTCGCGCAGCATGGCCACGGCGTCGTCGGCCTGCTGATCAATCCGCCCGGTCGGCAGCCACCGGCGCAGCGCACCGAGCTCGGCCGCGTCGGCCCCCGTGGCCCCGGCCGCCCTGAGCAGGCCTGGCCAATTCCGATCGTGGTAGAAGAGCGCCGCTCCAGTGACCATGAGGATGTCGCGCGTGGTATCGGAGATGATTCCCTGCTGATGGGCGGCCTGGAGTGTTGTGCGGATGTTCACCATCGCCTCAGACAGCACTCGATACCCATCGTCGGCGGCTCCGTGCTTGACGGCGACCTCGTCGTCCCTTTCCAGGGTTCCGTCTCTGAAGGCCTGATAGACCCAGCCGACGCCGCGCATCCCGAAAGTGTCAAGCTCGGCCGCGCGAAGCGCGCCCATGCTGGCGGCGCCGAACACATGGACACCACGTTCCATGATCCACATGATTTCCTTGTGCCACACGGCGGGGACATACTCAAAGTAGCCGTCAACCATACCGATGACACGGGGGCGCCGCCGCTGCAGCCGGTAGACATCTCCTTCGGACACTGGCGGGAGATAGACAGCATCGAGTTCCGCTCTCGCGGCACTCTCGGCGAGCGTAGGTCCGAGGAAAACGTAAACCTCGCTCATTGGCCGCTGATCAGGTCCATAGCCCGCTGACCGAGGCGGCAGGAGCGAACAGTGGCCGTCGGCCCTTCCAGCCCCGGGACGATGACCCGTACCACCGGGATGCCAAACTCCTCGCGTGTCAGGTCCACGACTACCACCTCGCTGATGCCCGCTGCCCGCAGCCCACTGAGCTCCCACGCCACGTCTGCGTCCAAGCTGTCGCTCTCGAACGCTGAAACAGCAGTGAAGTCACGGACTGTCTCGCCTGCGAGATACGCCACCTGCTTGCGCAGCAGTTCCGGCTCCGGCTCCTGCGAGTAATCCCACCGCGTGGGCTCGTCACGGCCGCCAGAGATAGACGCCAGCCGACTCTGAGCGGCTTCGGTCAGAGCACGCAGCAGCGCGACTTTCGGGTCAGGATGGCATCCCATTCCCTCGGCGCTATACATCATCCGGACCGGATGCTGACGCCCTTCGAGGATCATGCACGTGAAGGCGGGGATTCCGATATCAGTAGTGATATCCCAGATCCCCACCGACATGTCCGCTCGGTCAAGCCGGTCGAGCGCTTCACAGCAGCCGGGATCGTCCACGGTCTGCGGATCAATCCGGCGCAACGCCGTTTCCTCTGGCGCACGTACGCTATGCAAAGTGGCGGCGTCACGCTCGACCGTCTCGCAGATCGCATGGCTGATCGCCTCAAGGAGGTGGTTGCCAGAAGCCAACCCGTTTGAGGTGGCGATGAAACATCCTGTCCCATTGGGCGTGGGCAGCGTATACGCGGTATGAACCATCTCATACGGGACCAATCGCCGCGTTCCTGAGAATAGTTCCTGCCCTTCAATCCACAAGATAGGGAGATCCGGATGATACAGCGAGTCTGTCGTCCGGGGGAGGAGGTCAACATCGACCAGAGGATGACTGAGCCGCAGGTCGTTGAAGCTGCCTAGCACAAGTGGCAGGGTGATCCGTTCGGCCATGAAAGCCTCGATACTCTCCATGACACCTGACGCCTTGGCTGCCACCAAGTCGAGCCCCTTGCCCAGCGACACCGTTACGGACCTTGAATTGGGCCGACAGACCGTAACGACCGGGATGCCGATGATATCGAGTCCGGTAATATCGGCCACACGCGTAATCTCTATGATCGGGAAACATCGCCGTACCGATTCGAGTGTCTCTCCTGGAGAGATGACCCGATGGGTCCCGTCTCGATGCTCCTTCGGCGCTTCCGGACCACCCGGCGGGGCACTCCGCTGGTCCGGGCTTGTCATGTCGATGATGGAAATTGGTGAGTACTCCTCCCTCAGGTGTGGGGACCGCAGCCGCCCAGTTATTATCCGAAGCACGAATTTCCGGTATAGCTGAAATAGGGCCATACTGGCATCCTCAGAATGTCCCCGTACGGCTTGTTCACCGAGTAGCTGAAGCACTCAGTCGCAGGCCTCCTCGGGAGCTCGTGCGCTGCCCGCTGCGCAGCATCGCGGACCCTGATGCCCAGCGGCACATCAGGCCAGTAAGGGCTGAAACACATGCGGGGCATATCCGCCTCCCGGCGATTGGAGGGAATAGCTAGACTGGCGTGAAAAGTTCCTGGTCACCTGCTGCTACGCCGCAACCCGCTCAGATCACGGCATTCAGCCACAAGTCGGTTAGTTACTCCCCTTAACGATCTGAAATGGCGGCGCAGGCGGAGTACCGCAGATGGCTACCGGTATCTTGCGCACGTTGGCCTAGTAACTGAAACAGTGAGTAGGATGTCCTTCCGGCGTCCTCCCGAAGTCGCGCTGTGCGCTCTGCGCAGCATTGCGGCCCCCGATCCCCAGCGGCACGTCGGCCGAGTAACTGAAACAGGGAATAGGATTTCCTGGCATCCTCCGGAGGTCGCGCTGTGCGCTCTGCGCAGCATTGCGGCCCCTGATCCCCAGCGGCACGTCAGCGGAGTAACTGAAACAGGGACTAGGACTTCCTGGCATCCTCCGGAGGTCGCGCTGTGCGCTCTGCGCAGCATTGCGGCCCCCGATCCCCAGCGGCACGTCGGCCGAGTAACTGAAACGCATGTAGGACATATCCGCCTCCCGGCGATTGGGTTAATAGCTAGACCGGCGTAGTATTCCTGGTCATCTGCTGTAGGTTGGCCGATCCGATGCCCCCCTTAGGGTGTCATGCGAAGCCAGACCTGTGCATCCCAAGAACTTCTACTCTTTAGCCCTTGATGCGCGCCTAGGTCCGGAGCGGAGCTAGCCCGGCAGGTGCCGCTGCTGAGCGCGGATCAGCTGGCGTTGCGCATGTCGACACGATGCAGCGCGGGGTCTACAGGCACTACAAGCAAGTGCTGTTCGTTCACGCCAAATCGAGGGCTGGCTAAATTTTAGACGGTTCCAAGATCACTTGGAAGATCGCTTGGGCTGTTCAAAAAAGTACGTACCGTCACCCATTGCACGCTAGGGGCGATGCTCTATACAGTTGATGGGATCCTGGATGGGCGGTAATTACAAGTTAGGGCGACGGCAGGCAGAACAGGAGGGTCAAGTACTAGGTATCGTGCTCCGGCAGGTCGTGAAGCGGGTGCTAGGAGAGATGCGATCAGATGACCAACAGGAAACTGGACACGTTACTGGGCGGCAGCTGGAAGTGCTCTGTTTGCTGGCCATTGGTCTTACCAGCTCGGAGGTGGCCAAGCGCCTAGGCATCAGCGAGCACACCGTCATCCGTCATGTCACGAATATGGGGATGAGCGTCGGCGCTGGGAATCGCCTGGAGCTGCTAGCCCTGGCCATCATCGGCGGTCTCATCGACCCCAACCATTGGCCACCGAAACCGACGGGTCAGCTTCGGCTCCAGATCTCATAGTCAGGTTCACGGACTGTGACTGAATAGGCCCAGCCGCCAGGTCCCTTTCTGCTGGGACGCGATGCGTATTTGTCGGGCGGGTGCGCGATGGTTCGCCAGGTGGAGGTCATTGGTGAGGCTGTGGAGGAACCCGGCGTTCGTGGTGTTCTGGTCGGCTCGCACAATCTCATTCGCCGGCACCGGAATCACGATGGTCGTCCTGCCGGTGCTCGTCTACAGCCTGACCCGGTCGCCCGCATGGGTCGCCTCGGTGAATGCGATCGAGGCCGTGCCATACATTGCTCTCGGGCTTCTGGCCGGCGCGGTGGCTGACCGGCTGAACCGGAAGAAGATCATGGTGGCCTGCGACGGTACCGCCGCACTCATGCTGGCTGCCGTTCCGGCCGCGGCAGCCCTTCATCTACTCGTTCTGGCGCAGGTGTTCATCGTCGCACTCGGTATCGCGACGGTCTTCGTGTGGTTCGACGCGGCCAACTTCGGTACGCTGCCCACCCTCGTCGATCGTACTCAGCTGCCTGTCGCGGCAAGCCTCATCGGCTCCTCGGGTTCGCTCGCGTTGCTAATCGGGCCGACGCTCGGTGCCGCTTTGCTTACTGTCATGATGGCGCCGTATGCTCTCGGCTTCGACGCAGCGACCTACGTGATGTCCGCCCTGTTGCTCGTGTCGATCAGGCAGCCTTTCAGGCGCCCGCAGCTCAAGCAGGACCGGCGCGAGCATATCCGTACAGATATTGCCGAGGGCTTGCGGTTCCTCTGGCATCAGCCGGTGATCCGGACAATGACGCTTTCGGTCTTCTGTGCGTGCCTGAGCTGGGGCGGCGCGTTCGGGCTGCTCGTGGTTTACGCCAACCGCGCACTTCACATGACGCGGGTGGACGTGCGGCTCGGGTTGTTGTATAGCGCGGGGGAACTCGGCGGCCTGATCTCCATTGCCGCGGTTCCCGTGCTGATCAAGCACCTGGCGATCGGTCGCCTGGCCGCGGTATTCCTGGCCGCCAACGCTGCTGCACTCGCATTCTTGTCTGTCGCACCGTCGTATGGGTGGGCCTTGCTGGCCTTCTTTTTCTACGAGCTTGTCTACATCATGGTGACCGCGACCGGCGTCACCGTCAGGCAGATGCTGACACCGGACCATCTGCAGTCGCGCGTCAATACCGCCGGCAGGATGATCGCATGGGGCGGCACTCCCATAGGAGCGGTACTGGGCGGTCTGCTCGCCGAGGTGCTACCGATCCGGCTTACCTTCGGGTTGCTAACGATCAGCGTCGCCGTAGGTGCGGGGCTCGCTGGCTGGTCATGTCTTGGATCAGGCCCGCTTTCCGCGGTCTGCCTGTCGGCTCCGATCCCGCCGCCGTGAATGGCGCGACGGTGGCGACGTGCGTGATGGCGGTCGAGGCAGACTGAATCCTCAAGGGACCTGATGATGAGCAAGGTCATGACATGCTGCTCGGTGTAGCTATCCTTGCGCAGCGCCCGCGCGCTTGGCGGCTGATTCGAGGGCTGGCAGCGGGAGCCAGCCGTCGTGCGACCAGATGATCTTGCCTGAGGCGGAGACCAGGACGAACCAGGGCTGGTCCTGGACCCCGTAGCCGTCGGCCACGCGCCCGGTGGTGTCCAGGGCAACCGGATAGTCCAGCGAGGTGCCGAGGTTCCGCAGGTAGGAGCGGACCGTCTGGGCCGAGGGCTCGACCACCGTCTCGTCCACCGCCACCAGCTGCGGCAGGCCCTCCCGGCGGACCGCCGCTACGTAGGCGTTACCGCTGAGGAGTTCGGACTTCAGGTCCGAGACCTCGGACAGCCAGGTGGCGAAGAACATGACCAGGCGCGGCTGCCCCGGCCCCAGGGCGACGGTGCCGCTCGGGGTCCCGGCGGACGGCAGCGTCAGGCGGCCGGTGGGGGCCTGCACGGCGATGGACGCGAGCGACTGCTGGTCGGCGACCTTGGGGTGACCGGGCAGCAGGCTCGAGAGCTCACTGGCGAGGACCTGCGCGGATTGCCCGACGCTGGAGTACGCCATCTGCGTCAGGTAGAGCTTGCGCTCCCGGCCCTGCTGGTCGATCACGAACAGGGCGGGGGTGTGATCGATCTGCCCCTGCTGGATCTGGACGGCGATGTGGTAGAGGCCCCAGGTCGCCTTCAGCTGAGCTAGCGACCCGGTCAGGAAATCCCACTGGTTGACCAGGCGGTGCGCCCGCGAGTAAGAGAGCACGTCCGCGACGCTGGTGGCATCGGGGTTCGCGTCTATGCCGAGCAGCTGCACCTTGTCCCCGGCGGCCCCGAGCAGCTGCTTCGCCTCCAGCATGCTCTGCGTGGTCAGCGGGCAGACCGTGGTGCACTGGGAATCCTCGAACGCCAGCATGACGACCTTGCCGCGGAACTGGGTCAGCGACATCGGCTGACCGAACTGGTTCTGCAGCCGGAAATCCGGTGCCGCCGTGCCGCCGAGCGAACTGCCGAGGTCCAGGTTGGGGTTATCCATCGCGGCGGAGCCCGGCGACTGCGAGCTCGCCGGCGGTGCGCCCGACGACGTACCGGTACTGCATCCGGCCAGCCCCACAATGCCCGCAAGCCCGCCGAGGGCACCGAGCAACGCCGCGGCTGACAGCGCGCCGCGCACGCGGGAGGAGTTCATCGCGACACAGCCTACTGCGGGGCGAAGATGATCTAATGCGGGCGGCCGGGCTCCGGGCTGGTGAGCTCCGGGCTGCGGGGCTCGGGGGGGCCGGCCTCGGGGACCCCGGCCTCGGGGATGCCGGCCTCGGGGATGCCGGCCTCGGGGATGCCGGGCGCCGGGCTGCCGGGTTCATCTCCGACGATCACGGCACCGCCGTGGCCCCACATTACGTACCGGTAGGTCAGGTTGACGAGCGTGGACACGCGGTTGCGCCCGCCGAGCAGGTAGACCAGATGCAGGGCGAACCACGCGAGCCAGGCGAGCGTCCCGCGCAGCCGCAGCCCTCCGGCCAGCTGGACGACGGCGGACCTGCGCCCGATCGTGGCCATGGTGCCCTTGTCGTGGTACTTGAACGGTTCGGTGGCCGTATCGTCTTCCGGCTTGCTCTCCAGCTTGACGATCTGCGCGGCGGCGTGCCGCCCCATCTGGAGGGCGGGCTGGGCGAGCTGCGGGGTGGGATCGTCCGGGTTCACCGCGACGTCCCCCACGGCGAAGATCCTTTCCTGGCCCTGCACCCGCAGGTCGGGCCCGACCACGATGCGGCCGTTCTTCCCCTGGGGCAGCCCCCAGCCCGCCACGGCCGGGGCAGCCGCCACGCCGGCCGCCCAGACGGTGATGTCGCTCGGCAGGTCCTCGCCGTCGGCCAGCCGCACCTGATTCGCGGTGACCTCGCTGATCTTGGTGTTCAGCCGCACGTCGACACCACGGGCCAGCAGCTGGGCCTTGGCGTAGTCGCGCAGCTTCTCATGGAACGGCCCGAGCAGCGACGGCGCCATCTCGACCAGCCGGACGTGCACCCGGGACGCGTTGACGTCGGGGAAGGTGGCGCGCAGGACGGTGCCGCGCAGTTCGGCCAGCGTGCCGGCCAGCTCCACGCCCGTGGCCCCGCCGCCGACCACGGTGACGGAGAGATCGTGGCTGTCCACGCTCAGCCGCTCGAAGCCCGCCATGAGATGGTCGCGGAGCACGAGGGCGTCGGTCCGGGTGTACAGGCCGAACGTGTTCTCCGCGGCCCCCTTGATGCCGTAGAACGCGGCCGACACGCCGGTGGCGATGATGAGGTAGTCGTAGTCGAGATCGCGGCCGTTGGAGAGCTTGATGCGGCGGGACGCCGAGTCGATCGCGGCCAGCTCCCCGCGCCGGTAGACCGCCCCGTACCGGCGCACGAAGCCGCCCGCCGGATAGGCGACGTCGCCGGGGTTCAGCCCCCCGGTGGCGACCTGGTAGAGCAGCGGCTGGAAGGTGCTGTACAAGTGGCCGTCCACCAGGGTCACCCGCAGCCCTGAGCGGGTGAGCCGGGAAATGGCGGACAGGCCGCCGAACCCCGCGCCGCAGATGACCACGTGCGGCGCGTTCGGGTCAGCCTGACGTCTTCTCGCCATCGTCCTCACCTCCGGCCCCCACCACGATGTCCCGCTGGTCGCGACGCTTCTCTACGTATAGCTGCAACGCATGGCGGTCTTGTTCCGTATAGGGCGGCGGTGCCAGGCTTCGCGGCCACAGCCGGTAGGCCCGTACCACGTTGATCTCGACGGCGTACAAGGTGAGCTGGGCCTGCAGGTAGAGCCAGGCGATCAGCCCGAGCACGACGGCGAACGTACCGTACAGCGGTGAGGCGTGGGCAATCTGATGGGACAAGAAGTAGCCGCCGAATGCCTGCAGTATCTGCCAGATGACGGCGCTGATGGCCGCGCCGAGCCAGAGTTGCCGCCAGGTGATCTCGCTCGCGGTGGCGAGCCTGAAGGCCAGCCAGAACAGCCCGAAGTTCAGCACCAGCGACACCGCGAGGGCCAGCCCGGTCGAGCCTGCGCCGTGCAGGACGCCTCCGGCGTGGGCCGCGAGCGTGGACAAAATCGTGGTGGCGATGAAGCCCGTGCCAACCCCGATGATCAGGGCGGCACTGCGCAGCCACGACAAGGGGAACCCGGGGCGGCGGGCGAAGGGGATCTCCCACGCCGAGTTGAGCGCGTTCTGCAACGAGTTCGCCACCCCCAGCGTCCCGATGAACGTCCCCACCAGGCCGATCACGAGCGCGATCCCGGTCTGGTTCAGCCGGCCGATACTGAGCAGGCTGATCCCCGGGTATTTGTCCAGCGCATTCAGCACCGTTGCCTTCAGCGCGGGATCGTTCTTAAGCACGATGTCCAGCACGGTCACCAGGACGAGCAGCAGCGGGAAGATCGCGACCAGGGCGGAGTACGCGATCAGGGCGGCGAGGTTGCCTGCCTGGTCGTCGCCGAACTTCTTCCACACCGCGACCGGGAAGGCGAGCCAGGCGTGCCGCTGCTGCAGCTCGTCCGCGGCCCGGAGGGCTCTTTGCAGTCTGTTCATCGCGAGGAAGAAGTACCCGGCCCAGCCGCATCCATCCGCCCGAAGGCGCACCGCGTTGCCCCAGGCCATCATGGGGTAATAGGCAATGTGCTACAACTAGGTGCTACAAGTTGAGGGCAACGAGCTCGGGGTGCAGGCAGCCCTGGCCAGGCCCGGCTGAGGCCGAGGGGCTGGTGCCGGGGCTCGGCGTGGAACTAGCCGACCCCGATGTGCCCGGCGCCCCCGACGAGCCCGACGCCCCTGACGACCCCGGTGACTTGGGCGTGCCCGGCGACTCTGATAGGCCAGACGACGGTGAGCCGGACGGGCTCGCCGACGGCGACGCGGACGGCCCGGGAGCGGACCCCGGCGAGGCGGACGCTGACGCGGACGGAACGGACCCGGACGGGACCGGCGCGCTCGGCTGGGTCGGCGAACTCGGCGCCAGCTGCCTGCAGGCCGCGATGATCACCAGGTCACTGGCTGGGTCGGCGCTGCCGCCGACGCCGCTGAGGTCGACGAAGTAGTGCGGCCAGGGCAACCCGGCCGCGGCCAGCGTGACCCGCTGCACCGCGAGGTCGTAACCCCAGGCGTCTCCGTTCCCGCCCTGGTCGAGCCCAAGGGCCACGCCGTCCCTGACCACGTACACCCCGGCCGATCCGTTGACCGCGGAGCCTGAGGCGGTCGCCTTGACCCGGCCCGTTAGCGGGTCGACGCCGACCAGGTTGGATCCCTCGGTGAGGTAGATCCGGCGCGGACGGCGGTCGGTGCTCTCCGGCACGGCGCCGTGAATAGACCACAGCCGGGCTCCGGTGGTGCCGCTGTACGCGGTCACCCCGGCCGCCGAGGAGAACAGCACCACGCCGTCCAAGGCAGTGCTGAGCGTGCCGTCGAACGCCAGACCCTCGAGCGGCCGGACGACAAGCTCAGCCCCAGTCGCCAGGTCGATCCGGCGCAGCGCGGTCGCCGGGGCCGAATCCACGAACCCGCCGGCTGATTCGGCCACGTACAGCCAGTTGCCGTCGGTACGCCACGCCTGCGCGACCTGGCCGGTGGGCCGCTGCCAGCGGATGTGCCCCGTCGCGTTGTCGTAGCTCGTCACCGCCGTGGCGCCGACCACGACGGTGTATTCCGGGCTGCCCGCCACCGCCCCGCCGAACGCGGCCGCCGAGTACCGGCCGGTCTCGACGCCCGCCGGACCGGAAATGACCACCTCGGTGCGCTCAGGAGCGCCGATGCGGCCCGCAGACCGGTAGGAGACGCCCGCGGTTACCTCGCCCGGCCAGGTGCGCACGGACACGATGGCGGCACCGGCCGGGAAGCCGGTGAGCGTGTCCTGCCACTGGAGTACGCCGGTCTTCGAGGAGTACCCGTACACGGTCAGCCCGACGCCGACGGCGGCGACACCGTCGCCGACCGACGCATAGGCCAGGCCCGAAGCTGGCACCGTGCCGGTCAGCCCGGAGGCCACGTCCCACGACCCGGCCAATGGGGTCGTCCATCTGACCATGCTGGGCAGGGTCCCGGCGCGGCAGCCAACCCGGCAGGCGGCCGCGGGCGGTGCGCCGGCCTGACCCTGCGTCGGGTAAGGCAGCAGGGCCACGCCGAGCAGGACCACGGCCAGCGCGCAGCGCCGCAACCGCGGCGAGCGGCCCGCCGTGCCCAGCCGGATCCGGCCGAGGATGCCGCGTGCGGCCCGGCGATGCATCCGGCCGAGGAACCGCCGGGTACCCCGGCGGCGCGCCCCCCCGGAGATCGCGCGACCCCGCTGCTGCGTCACAACAACCACCGTAGGAGAACTCCGGCGGTTCAATGCTGCCTATCTTCCCAAACGTGATCAGGCGGTTGCTGGCCCGGCGGGCCGGCCGCCGGGCTTACCGATAACGTTGGACCCGTCCCAACGAGGAACCATCCCGCCTCGACGAGGAGGTTAAGCCATGACTGACCGTGCGCCGCTCCCCTACGACTTCCTGCCTGCCGTTCCGTCGTTCGACCTGCGCAGCGATGACGTCGCCGATGGCCAGATGATGCCGGAGAACCAGGTCTTCGACGGGTTCGGCATGACCGGGGGGAACATCTCCCCGTCGCTGCGCTGGTCCGGTTTCCCGGCTGAGACCAAGAGCTTCGCGGTCACCTGCTTCGACCCGGACGCGCCGACCGGTTCGGGTTTCTGGCACTGGATCGTGCTCGGCATTCCCGCCTCGGTGACCGAGCTGGAGACGGGCGCAGCCGGCACCGATGGCTCCGGCCTGCCCAAGGGCGCGTTCCACGTCCGCAACGACTACGGCGCCAAGGACTTCGGTGGTGCGGCCCCGCCGGCCGGGGACCCGCCGCACCGCTACGTGTTCGGGGTGCACGCCCTTGACGTGGAGTCGCTGGACGTCAACGACGAGATCTCACCGGCCGTGGCCGGCTTCAACTTGCGCTTCCACACCATCGCGCGGGCCCTCATGATCCCGGTCTACGGGCACTGATCACACGGGGCTGACCAGGATGGGCTGATCAGGATGCCCGCTCGCCGCAGCGGCCGGCGTTGTAGCCGGGCAGGCTGGCGAGCTGAGCCAGCAGCCAGGGCGACGTGAGCACCTTCAGCAGGCCCTGGACCTCGCGGGACGCGGCGTGCTTGGCCGGCAGCACCAGGTCGAACCGTTCCGCGGCCAGCGGGATGAAGTCCAGCCCGTAGGCCAGTGCCGCCGGCTCACTCGACACGCCCGCGTCCGCGAGACCGCCGGCGATGGCCGCCGCCACCTGCAGGTGGCCGGCGGCCCGGCTGTTGTAGCCGGGGAGTTCGGCCGGGTCCAGGCGGAAACGGAGGCGCTCCCGGTCGAGCAGCGCGCGTGCCTGCGCTCCTGGCTCGCGGTTGACCAGCCGCAGCCCCTGCCTGGCCACGTCGTCCAGCCCGCGGACATGGGTCCCGGGCCGGACCACCAGGCCCTCGCGCCAGGAGGCGAACCCGACCACCTCGGCACCGCCGGGAATATCGGCCGCGTCCCCGTAACCCCCGATATCCCCGGTATCGGCCGAGCCGGCCCGGGGGCCTGAGGATCCAGGTGGCCGAGCGAACCCAGCGGGGCCATCGGGTACAGCGGGGCCGACCCGGTGCACGCCCGCGGCGTGCACCAGCCCGGCGGCGGCCAGGCGCAAGGCCTCGCCGCTGCCGCACGGCCACCAGGCGAACGCCAGGGGCGGGTCGAGCAGGGCCAGGGGCGTCTCGAGCAGCGGCAGGGCCGGATCGCAGCCGGCCACCACGACGGTGGGCCGCGGCGGCCCGATCGGCCGCACCGGCACCAGGTTCCACGGTTCGCGCCCCCCGCGGGACACGCCCGCCGGGGCCGATGGTGAGCCCACCGCCAGCCCGCCGGCCGGGCTGAAGCCTTGCCGGGCGGCCGTGTCGGCGTGCAGCGGCAGCGCGACGAACGTGTCGCCGACGGTGGCGAGCGCGACCCGCGAACCCGGGCCGCTGACCGCCGCCACCGGCTGAGCCAGCACCGGATCGCCGAGGTCACCCGGGCCGAACAGCTCCTCGACCGTCATGCCAAGCGCCCGGGCCAGGCCGAGGGCGACCCGCAGCGAAGGATCCGAGTGGCCGGATTCGACGGCGGACACGGCCTGCCGGGTGACGCCGGCCACGCCCGCCAGCTGCTGCTGGGACAGGCCGCGAGCCTGCCGGGCCAGCCGCAGCCGCGCCCCGTCCGGCTGGGGGATCTCGCTCATGTGCTGCCTCCCCTTCCTGGGGTACCTGATCCTTACCTTAAGGCCAGGCGGGCCAGCACCAGGTCAGTCACCGGCTGGCTGGCCTGCGCGACCGCCTCGAGGTCGGCCGGCCAGGCACTGCCCTGTCCACCGGGGAGCCGGGGTCTGGTCTCCGCAATCCTTATGATCCGGGTATGAAGACGCAGATCATCGAAGTCCGTACCGGGAGCCGGGAGACGGTCAGGGACATCACCGGCGAGTGCGCGGCGTTCGCCCGCGACGCCGCCGCTGGCGGCGACGGCCTGCTGCACGTCTTCGTGCCGCACGCGACCGCGGGCATCGCGCTGATCGAACTCGGCGCGCGCAGCGACGACGACCTCCTGACGACCCTCGCCGACCTGCTGCCCGCCGACGATCGCTGGCGGCACGCGCACGGATCCCGCGGGCACGGCCGGTCGCACGTCATGCCGGCCTTCGTGCCGCCGTACGCGACCGTCCCGGTGATCGGCGGCCGCCTGGCCCTCGGCACCTGGCAGTCCATCGCCCTGGTCGATCTCAACGTGGACAACCCGGACCGCCGGGTCCGCCTGTCGTTCCTCGGCTGATGCGGGTCCTGGTCGAGGGTTCGGGAGGGAGCGCAGGCTGGCCGGAGCCCGGCTGCCGGTGTGCCTCCTGCCTGCGCCAGGCAGCGGACGGCAATACACGGAAGAAGTCGACTATAGTCGTAGACGGACGCGTAAGGCTCGGGCTCGAGAGTGCGGGGGGCCCGGATGCGGAGCGGGGGGATATACGGGTTGCCGCGGGCTACTGCGTGCGGCGGCTGGCTGACACGCGGGGCGGTGCCGGGGGGTGGGAGCTCACCGCGCCGGACGGGGGGCGGCTGCTTTACCCGGCGGGACCCGGAGCGGTGCCCGTGCCGCCGGAGGACGCGGCGCCCTATGACGTCGCGTTCCTCGACGTGCTGGGCGACCCCGCCCAGCTCGGCTGGCTCAGGGCCCGGGGGCTGATCACGGCGGACACGATCACCGCCGTGGCGTTCGCGGACCACCGCGTGCCGTCGGAGCGGGAACTCCAGCGGCGCTGCGGCTTCTGGCGGGTGAGGCTGACGGGGGACGGCGATGCGGTCAGCCGGGACCGTTCGGCCGAAAAAGATCTTAAAGGTCTGGCCGGGACCCGGCGGGTTCTCGTGCTCGGCGGGGCACGGTCGGGCAAGTCCGAGCGGGCCGAGCTGCGGCTGGCGGGCGAGCCGGACGTGACCTATGTCGCGACGGGGCCTGCCGGGGCGGGTGACCCGGACTGGGCGGCGCGGGTGGCCGCGCACCGGGCGCGGCGGCCGGCCTGGTGGCGGACGACCGAGACCACGGACCTGGCCGGCCTCCTGGCCGCCGCCCGCGGGGCGCTGCTGATCGACGGGATCGGCACCTGGCTGGCGGCGGTGCTGGACGGCTGCGGCGCCTGGGATGACCGGGGCTCGGTGCGGGACGAGCTGGCGGGCCGGATCGCGGAGCTGATCGGCGCGTGGCGGCAGACCAGCGCCCACGTCGTCGCGGTCAGTGACGAGACCGGAATGGGCGTGGTGCCCGCGACACCCGCCGGGCGGCTGTTCCGGGACGAGCTCGGGTGGCTGAACCAGGCGCTGGCCGCCGAATCGGAGGAGGCCGAACTGGTCGTCGCCGGGCGAGTCCTGCCGTTGGGAGCGTGGTGACGCGCATGGCGCGGGCCCGGTGGAATAACACTGCGAGGTAACAGTCGGATGACAATCTTGCGAGGGGTGCGTGTTAAGCGTCCACTAAGCCGCGATGTCTGCTCCGCTCGCTGGCCAGCTTAGCCTGCTGGCCGCTACCGTAGTAAGACCTGCGGCCGGGCACGCCGTCTCCCCGGGAGTTCGTCATCGCGGGGTCCGCCCCGCGGGGGTCCCGGGGTCGCCCCCGGGGGTCGGCACGACGATGAGGTGATACGACATGGCGCGCGTGGTAGTCATTGGCGACCTGATGACGGACGCGGTCGCTCACGCTGCGTTGCCGCTCGCTCGCGGCAGCGACACGCCCGCGAGTGTGACCATGCACGGCGGGGGTTCGGGGGCCAACATCGCGGCCTGGATGGCGGCCGACGGCGGCGACGTGGCGTTCGTGGGACGGCGGGGGGCCGACATCGCCGGGCGCAACCGCGACATGGAACTCATGGGCTACGGCGTCGACGCCAGGCTGGTGATGGACCCCGAGCGGCCCACCGGCACCTGTGTCGTGATGGTCACCCACAAGGGCGAGCGGACCATGCTGTCCGACCCGGGGGCCAACGCGGCGCTGTCCCCCGACGACCTGCCCCACGACCTGTTCGTGCCCGGCGCTCACCTGCACGTCTCCGGGTACACGCTGCTGTCGGAGGGAGCGCGGGCGGCCGGGCTGGCCGCGATCGACTACGCCCGCCGGACCAACATGACCGCGTCGGTGGACGGGGCGTCGGCCGCTCCGCTGGAGCGCGCCGGGGCCGAGCCGTTCCTCGAGCTGTCCTCCGGGGCCGTGCTGCTGTTCGTCAACGCCACCCAGGCCAAGGTGCTCACCGGCCGGGATGACCCCGAACAGGCGGCCCGCGTGCTGACCGCCTGGTATCCGCACGTCGCGGTCAAGCTCGGCGCGGAAGGCGCGCTGTTCTACGCCAACGGGCGGCCGCCGGTGCGGGTGCCCGCGCCGCCGGTGGACCGCGTGCTCGACGGCACCGGGGCCGGGGACGCCTTCATCGCCGGCTTCATTCCCCCGTGGCTGGACAAGAAGCCGCCAGGCGAGGCGCTGGCCAGCGGCTGCCGCCTGGCCGCGCACGCCCTCGGCCTCATCGGCGCCCGTCCGGTGCTGTAACCGGCCGCCTCGGGCTTGCGGCCGCCTCGGGCTTGCGGCCGCCTCGGGTTTCCGGCCGCCGGGGCCTCAGGTGGCGGCGAAACCGCCGTCCACGTACACCGTCTGGCCGGTGACGTAGTCGCTGGCGCGCGAGGCCAGGAATACGGCTACCCCCGCGAAGTCCGACGGCTCGCCATTGCGCCCGACCATGGTCCGTGCCGCCATCGCCGCCGAACGCGCCGGATCATCGGCTACGGCCGCGTTGAGCCGCGTCGGGACGAACCCCGGGCAGACCGAGTTGCAGCACACCCCCGAGCAGGCCCACGCCTCGGACTGGGACCGCGTCAGCGCCGCGAGGCCGCCCTTGGACGCTCCGTACCCGCCGCTGTTGCCGAAGGCCCGCCCGGCCTGCTGCGAGGTCACGTTGACGATCCGCCCCCATCCCCGCGCGGCCATCGACGGCCCGAACCGCTGGCCGAGCAGGAACGGTGCGGTCAGGTTCACCGCCATGGTCAGGTCCCACTCGGCCGGGGTCAGCTCCGCCAGCGGCGGCCGCAGGTTGATCCCCGCGCAGTTGATCAGGATGTCAGGCTCGCCGAAGGCCGAGGCCGCCGCCGCCGCACGCCCGACGGCAGCGCGATCGCCGAGATCGGCACTGACCCAGGCCGCCGAGCACCCCTGCGCCTGCAGCGAGGCGGCGGATTCCTCGAGCCGCTGCGAATCGCGCGCGATCAGGACCACCTGCGCGCCCGCCCGCGCGAGCGCCGCGGCCATCCCCCGGCCGATCCCCGAACTGCCGCCGGTGACGAGAGCCACGCGGCCCGCCAGTGAGAACAACTCGCTGAGATAGTCGCTCATGGCCGCCAACGTTACGCGCCGGAGTCGCGGAGGCCGGGCTCGCCGCCGCGACTCCGCCACGGGACTCCGCCACGGGACTCCGGCGCGGGATTCCGGCGCGGGATTCCGGCGCGGGACTCCGGCAAACGCCGCGTCGTGTCGCTCGCCAGTCCCAGTCGCACGGCAGAATGTTCGGTATGGCAGGACGACGAGGCGGTACGACCACGCCCCCCGAGGATTTCGAAGAGAACATCGTCGACATCGATGTCACCGAGGAGATGCGCGGCAGCTACCTCGAGTACGCCTACAGCGTCATCTACCAGCGCGCCCTCCCGGACGCGCGGGACGGCCTGAAGCCGGTGCAGCGCCGGATCCTGTACCAGATGAACGAGATGGGCCTGCGCCCGGACCGCAGCCACGTCAAGTGCGCCCGGGTCGTCGGCGAGGTAATGGGCCGCCTGCACCCGCACGGCGACTCGGCCATCTACGACGCGCTGGCCCGGATGGCCCAGCCGTGGGCGATGCGGCTGCCGCTGGTAGACGGGCACGGGAACTTCGGCAGCCTGGGCGGCGACTTCGCGCCCGCGGCGATGCGCTATACCGAGGCCCGGCTGACCGCGGCGGCGATGGAGATGGTCGCCTCCATCGACGAGGAGACCGTCGACTTCATCCCGAACTACGACGGCAGCGAGCAGCAGCCTGACGTGCTGCCCGCGGGCCTTCCGAACCTGCTGGTCAACGGCGCGTCCGGGATCGCGGTCGGGATGGCCACCAACATGGCGCCGCACAACCTCGGCGAGGTCATCGCGGCGGCCCGGCACCTGATCAAGAACCCGGACGCGTCACTCGATTCCTTGATGCGCTTCGTACCAGGGCCTGACCTGCCCACCGGCGGGCGCATCGTGGGGCTGGAGGGCATCAGGGAGGCGTACGAGACCGGCCGCGGCATCTTCCGCACCCGGGCGACGGCGACGATCGAGCAGATCACCCCGCGGCGCACCGGCATCGTGGTCACCGAGCTGCCCTACGGCATCGGTCCGGAAAAGGTCATGGACCGGATCAAGAACCTGGTCCAGGCCAAGAAGCTGAACGGCATCGCCGACCAGAAGGACCTCACCGACATGCAGCGCGGCCTGCGCCTGGTGATCGAGGTCCGCAGCGGTTTCAACCCGGACGCCGTCCTGGCCGAGCTGTACCGGCTGACGCCGATGGAGGAGACGTTCGGCATCAACAACGTCGCCCTGGTCGACGGGCAGCCCCGGGTGCTCGGGCTTCGCGAGCTGCTGGAAATCTACGTCGCGCACCGGCTCGAGGTGGTCAGGCGCCGGACCGAGTACCGCCGCCGCAAGCGGACCGAGCGCCTGCACCTGGTGGACGGCCTGCTCATCGCGCTGCTCAACATCGACGAGGTCATCGCGGTCATCCGGTCGTCCGACAACGCGGCCGCGGCGAAGCAGCGCCTGATGGAGATCTTCGAGCTGTCCGATATCCAGGCGCAGTACATCCTGGACACGCCGCTGCGCCGGCTGACCCGGTACGACCGGCTGGAGCTCGAGCGGGAACAGGGCGAGCTGCGGGCCGAGATCGCCGCGCTGACCGAGATCCTGGAGTCCGACGCCCGGCTGCGCGAGGTGGTCAGCGGTGAGCTGGCCGAGGTGGCCAAGAAGTTCGGTACCCCGCGGCGCACGGTCCTGCTCGAGGGCGGCGGCGCGGCCTTGCCGGCGGCAGTCCCGCTGGAGGTGGCCGACGACCCGTGCGTGGTGCTGATGTCCGCGACCGGGCTGGTGGCCCGGGCGCCGGTGGCCGGTCCTGCTCCGGATGATTATCCCGAACGGGCCCTGGTTCCTCCCCCCGGTGACGCGAGTCGCGCGGCCCACGACGTCGTCATCTCCGCGGTGCTTGCCACCACGCGCGGCACGATCGGGCTGGTGACGTCGGCCGGGCGGCTGGTCAAGCTCAACGTGCTCGAGCTGCCCGCGATGCCGCCCGGCGCGGGCGCCGCGTCGCTGGCCGGCGGCACGCCGGTCACCGAGTTCGCCTCTTTCGGACCTGGTGAGACGGTGGTGGGGCTGGCCTGCGTTGATACGCCGGGCGCTGGTGTTGCCCTGGGTACCGCCGAGGGCGTGGTCAAGCGGGTGCTGCCCGACTACCCGCAGAACAGGGACGAGTTCGAGCTGATCACGCTGAAGGACGGCGACCGGGTGGTGGGGGCTGTGCAGCTCTCCGGGCAGCTCTCCGGGCAGCTCTCCGGGCAGCTCTCCGCCGAATCGGCGGAGCTGGTCTTCATCACGTCGGACGCGCAGCTGCTCCGCTTCCCGGCTTCCTCGGTTCGCCCGCAGGGCCGGGCGGCCGGCGGGATGGCCGGCGTGCGGCTGTTGGCGGGCGCCTCGGTGGTGTGGTTCGGCGCGGTGGACGCGGACGCGGCGGCCGGGACGCCGTCCGGGACGCCGGGAACCTACTCCCCCGCCGTGGTTGTCACGGTGGCGGGCAGCGCGTCCGCGCTGCCCGGGGCGGCGGCCGACAGCGTCAAGGTGACCCCGCTGCACGAGTTCCCCGGCAAGGGCCGCGCCACCAGCGGCGTGCGCTGCCACCGGTTCCTCAAGGGCGAGGACCTGCTGGTGGCGGCGTGGGCCGGGCCGGCCCCGGCGGTGGGCGCGACCGAGGCCGGGGCACCGGTCGAGCTGCCCGCCCCGGTCGGGAAGCGGGACGGCTCCGGCGTCGCCCTCAGCGGGCCGCTGGTCCTCCTCGGGGGTTCGGTCCGGGTGGTCTAGTTTCTGTTTACGTAACCAGCTATGATCGGGCCGTGTTGGTGTATGGTTGGTGTATGAGGACGATGACGCGGACGAACATCGAGATCGACGACGAGCTGGTCGCCCGGGTGATGGAGCGGTACGGGCTCAAGACCAAGAAGGAGGCCGTGGATCTGGCCCTGCGCCAGGTGGCGGGGACTCCGCTCACCCAGGAGTTCCTGGAGAGTGTGCACGGCATGGGCTGGGACGGGGACCTGGCCGAGATGCGCAAGTCCAGGATCTCCGAGTGGTGAGCCGTGTACCTCGTCGACAGCTCGGCCTGGATTGAGTACTTGCGCAGGACCGGCAGCCGCGCCGATGTGCAGGTCACTGATCTGGTCGAGCGGGAGTCGCCGACTGCGGGCGTGACCGAGCCGGTAATCATGGAGCTGCTGGCGGGCGCACGCGATTCCGCCGACTTCCGCAAGCTGAGACGGCTCACCAGCGCCATGCCGCTGTGCCCGATCGATCCGGTGTGTGACTACACCGAAGGGGCCGCGCTCTACAAGCTGCTGCGGAACGAGGGCCTGACCATCCGGTCTGTGACCGACTGCCTCATCGCGGCGATCGCGTGGCGGCGCGATGCCACCGTGGTGCACGCGGACGCCGACTTCGACCGGATCGCGGCGTGCTATCCGGTCCAGGTCATGTCGCTGATCGGTTAGCGGTGCGCGCTGGCGCCCGCGCTGTCGAACCGCCACCACGCCCGCGCCCGCAGGAGCTGCGCAACGAGTATCACCTTAGTCACGGAAGGTGATGCTGGCAGCAGCGGAGGTGACTGAGCGTCAATTCCTCAGGTGTCGATGCGGGACGGGTCGAGCTCGGCGGCGCCGGCGACGATGAAGTCGCGGCGCGGGGCCACCTCGGTTCCCATCAGCAGGTTGAAGATGTCCGCGGCGGTGGCCGCGTCCTCGATCCTGATCCGGCGCAGGGTGCGGCGCCTGGGATCCATGGTGGTCTCGGCGAGCTGGGACGCGTCCATCTCACCCAGGCCCTTGTACCGCTGCACGGGCTCCTTCCACCGCTGCCCGCGCCGCTCCAGCTCCAGCAGCGTCCGGTTCAGCTCCGCATCGGAGTAGGTATACCGGTACCTCTCCTGGCCCTTGCGCGGGTTACTCAGCTCGATCCGGTGCAGCGGCGGGACCGCGGCGAAGACCCGGCCCGCGTCGAGCATCGGCCGCAGGTACCGGTGGAACAGCGTCAGCAGCAGGGTCCGGATGTGCGCGCCGTCCACGTCCGCGTCCGCCATGAAGATGACCCGCTGGTACCGGGCCGAATCCAGGTCGAACGAGCTGCCCGAGCCGGCCCCGATCACCTGGATGATCGAGGCGCACTCGGCGTTCTTGAGCATGTCCGCCAGCGACGCCTTCTGCACGTTGAGGATCTTGCCGCGGATCGGCAGCAGCGCCTGGAAGTCCGAGTTCCGCGCCGTCTTCGCGGTGCCGAGCGCGGAGTCTCCCTCGACGATGAACAGCTCGCTCCGGTCGTCGGCCGACCGGCAGTCGACCAGCTTGGCCGGCAGCGACGAGCTGGCCAGCGCCGACTTGCGCCGCTGGTTGTCGCGGTGCTCGCGGGCGGCGATGCGCGCCTTGGCCGCGGACACCACCTTCTCGAGCACCGCGCGGGCCTGCTGCTTGGCGCCCCGCGGCGGGGTTTCGAGGTAGGCCTTGAGCTGCGCGCCCACCACCTGCGCCACGATCCGGGAGGCGGCCGGGGTGCCGAGCACCTCCTTGGTCTGCCCCTCGAACTGCGGCTCGGGCAGCCGGACCGAGACGATCGCGGTCAGGCCCTCGAGCACGTCTTCCTTGGTCACCGGCTCGTCGCCGTTCTTCAGCAGCCGGGCCGCCCGGAGCTGGTCGTTCAGGGTGCGGACCATGGCCCGCTCGAAACCCGCCACGTGCGTGCCGCCGTGCGGGGTGGTGATGACGTTCACGAACGAGCGGACCACGCCGTCGTAGCCGCTTCCCCACTGGACCGCCACATCGACCTGCAGCTCGCGCTCGACCTCGGTCGGGGTCATGTGCCCCCGGTCGTCGAGCACGGGGATGGTCTCGGTGAAGCTGCCGGAGCCGGTCAGCCGCACCACGTCGGTGACCGGCTCGCCGGACCCGAGGTGCGCGCAGAACTCGCTGATGCCGCCGTCGAAGCGGAACACCGCCTGTTTGATCCGCCCTGGCTCGGCCTGGTGGCCGTCAAGGCTCGCCTGGTGGCCGTCGAGGTCCGCCTGGTGGCCGTCGAGGTCCGCCTGGTGGCCGTCAAGGCTCTCCTGGTGGCCGTCGAGGTTCGCGGAGGGTTCCTCGCGGATGCTGATGGTCAGGCCGGGCACCAGGTAGGCGGTCTGCCTGGCCCGCTCGGTGAGCGCGTCGAAGCTGAACCTGGCGCCGGAGATGAACACCTGCCGGTCCGGCCAGAACCTGATCCTGGTCCCGGTGGCCCGCCGGATTCTGCTGCCTTGTCCCGGCCGGCTGAGCTGGCGCAGCCCCGACTTCCTGGTGAAGTCCGCGTCCGGGCCGGGCCCGGCGAACTCGCCGGTGACGCCGCGGCGGAAGCTCGCTGCCCAGGTATGCCCCTCCCGGTCCACCTCGACGTCCAGCCGCGCGGCCAGCGCGTTGACGACCGAGGCACCGACGCCGTGCAGGCCGCCGGATGCCGTGTACGAGCCGCCGCCGAACTTGCCGCCCGCGTGCAGCCTGGTCATCACCAGCTCCACGCCGGTGAGCTTGGTCTTGCGCTCGACGTCGACCGGGATGCCGCGGCCGTTGTCCCTGACCTCGGCCGAGCCGTCCGCGTGCAGCGTCACCTCGATCCCGGTGCAGTGCCCGGCCAGCGCCTCGTCCACCGCGTTGTCGAAGATCTCGCCGAGGCAGTGCTGGAGCCCGCGGCTGTCCGTCGACCCGATGTACATGCCGGGGCGCTTGCGGACGGCCTCCAGGCCCTCGAGGACCGACAGGTGCCTGGCGGTATAGGCGTCAGCCGGAGCAGTTTCCGCGAGCGTGCGGGCCGTGGCGAGGGTGGGCACAGCCGACCGATCTCCCTTCGCGAGATGGACGTGGCCCACGAGGGCCTCATCCGAAAATAGTAGCGTTCCGGGCCGGGTGCCCCTTGCATGCCACGCGGCGGGCCAGCCGGAAATCCCAGACTGACCATGACGAATGCATCAACCGGCGGCAATCTGGGTACATGTCCAGTTAGAGACACACGGTGCCTGTGTGCTACCGGTACTGCGCCCGAGTACCGGTGGGACACAGGCATCGCGCATCAAGCGGCAGCGGTGTGGCCACGCTCCGTCGGTGAGTGGTTTCGCTTGTGGCGTACACCACTCGGAGTGGGGAACGCTGACGCCGGGGTATGTGTTGTGCTGAGCTGTAAGGGCAGAAAACCGGAGCCAGCCGGATGGTACGGGCCGGAGGCACGAAGCGAAGGAAGGCGACGTTGACTGGAGCGATAGCCCCCACCAAGCCGCTGACCGCGCTGGACGTCTGCGATCGATGCGGCGCCCAGGCTTATGTTCGCGTGCTGCTGGCTAACTCAGGAGAGCTGCTTTTCTGTGCGCACCATGGCCGCGAGCACGCCAAGGCGCTGGCCAAGGTCGCCGTCGATATACAGGACGAGAGCAACCGCCTGTCTGAGCCGCAGCCGCAGTAGAAGCGGGACCAGCCAGACCGGCAAGGATGCCGGCGCCAGTCGGGGTATTGGCGTCGGCTTCTTTGTGCCAGGAAAGCGCCCGAAGCCGGGCAGCAACCACAGCGGCCCGGAGCTTGTGGCCCGGGCCGCTCGGTGTCGCTGGATGGACGGGTTAGTCCAGGTAGTCGCGGAGCACCTGGGACCGGGACGGGTGACGGAGCTTCGACATGGTCTTCGACTCGATCTGGCGGATGCGCTCGCGGGTCACGCCGTAGACCTTGCCGATCTCGTCCAGCGTCTTGGGCTGGCCGTCGGTCAGCCCGAACCGCATCGAGACGACGCCCGCCTCACGTTCGGACAGCGTGTCGAGCACCGAGTGCAGTTGCTCCTGCAGCAGCGTGAAGCTGACCGCCTCGCCAGGCTGGATCGCCTCGGAGTCCTCGATCAGGTCGCCGAACTCGCTGTCGCCGTCCTCGCCGAGCGGAGTGTGCAGGGAGATCGGCTCGCGGCCGTACTTCTGCACCTCGATGACCTTCTCCGGGGTCATGTCGAGCTCGACGGCCAGCTCCTCGGGAGTCGGCTCGCGGCCCAGGTCCTGCAGCATCTGCCGCTGCACCCGGGCCAGCTTGTTGATCACCTCGACCATGTG
>Ga0208565_1000486_pt1 | contig 29596 bp, 23 predicted proteins | sample Sb_taG_7_FD_187706 | JGI IMG/M metagenome (GOLD analysis project Ga0208565, IMG submission 187706) | Peat soil microbial communities from Weissenstadt, Germany - Sb_50d_2_FS metaG (SPAdes) (version 2) | ecosystem: Environmental > Terrestrial > Soil > Wetlands > Peat | place: Germany...
GCGACCTGTGTCGGCCCGAAGACCAGGCGGGCCGCCTCTTCGCCGGCCTGCGCAACGGCTGCGACCACAGCCTCGGCCTGGTCCTGGTGGCAGTGCACGATCACCTCGTCATGCTGGAAGAACACCAGGTGCGGGCCAGGCGGCCGCTGCGGGTCGTGCGGGTCATCCGGGTCCGGTGGGGTTGTTGACCGGGCGCCGAGTGGCAATGGCTGGGCGGGGGGCATGGCGTCGGGCTGCCCGTTATGCGGGTCGATCTTTGCCAGTCGTGCCCGCAGAGCCGCCAGCATGACGAGGGCCCAGTCCGCGGCGCTCGCTTGCACGACGAAATTGCGGGTGAACCTGCCACGAGCCCGCGAGGCTCGGCCCGCGCGCGGATCTCGCTCGGTGTCCGGGTCACCGGACTCCTCGGTGATCGCCCGCCAGCCAGCCGACGGCGGCGGGCAGGTTCGGCCGAGAACGGACCTGACGACCCGGCCTTCCTCCCCGGCTCGTGCCGCGGCCTCGACATAGCCGGACGCATCGGGAAAGCGCTGCCTGAGTACGGCGAGCAACTGGCCGGCCTCGCCGCCGGCCCCGCCGTACATGGCCGAAAGCAGGGCCAGCTTCGCCTTCCCGCGGTCGCCGCCGAATGCCCCGGCCAGCGCAGCGTACAGGTCGCCGCCGGCTGCCGCCGCAGCGAACGCCCGGTCGCCGGCCAGCGCGGCGAGTATGCGTGGCTCCAGCTGGGCGGCGTCGGCGACGACGAGGGCCCAGCCCGGATCGGCTACTACCGCGCGGCGCAGCAGCCTGGGGATCTGCAGCGCGCCACCGCCGCGCGAGGCCCAGCGCCCGGACACGACGCCGCCGACCACGTACTCGGGCCGGAACCTGCCATCTGACACCCAGGTGTCAAGCCAGGACCAGCCGAACGCGGCATGCAGCCTGGACAGCTCCTTGTACTCGAGCAGCGGCGGGATCACCGGATGATCGATTTCCTTGAGCACGGCAAGCCTGGTGGACGGCACCCGGATTCCGGCCGCGGCCAGGGCGCGGATCAGCTGGGCCGGTGAGTCAGGGTTGACCGGGTGGCGTCCGCCGAGAGCCACCGAGATCTGCGCGGCGAGTTCGGCCAGCCGGGTCGGCCGGGGCGCCGGCCCTGGGCCGGCCCTGGCGGTTAGGCCCGCGGCACCTGGTGGTCGCGGGCCGAGCAGGCCGGTGAGCAGCTCGTCGTGCACTTCAGCTCGCCACGGCAGCCCGGCCTGGCTCATCTCAGCGGCGGCCAGCGCGCCGGCCGACTCGGCGGCCACCAGCAGGCGGAACCGCGCCGGATGCTCATCCGCGGCGACCCGCGCTTGCTGGTCCGCATGAACGGCGATCAGAGCGTCCAGCGACTGGCCGGCTTGCACCTCATGGTGACCGGCGGTCAGCGCAGGGTCGAACAGCGCCTGCTGACTCGGCTGCCGTCCGGACGGCGCCTGAGCGGGGCCGGGCAACGGACGCAGCGTGGCCCATGCGTCTGCCAGCGCGACTGACTCTCCTGGCTGGCCGTCACGGCTGAACAGCAGTGCCTGCGCCAGCGTCACGTCGTGGCAGCGCGACACCCGAACTCCGGCCCGCAGCAGCGCCGGGTAGATGGTCGCGGTGGCAGGCCAGACCCAGCGGATCCCACCAGTGCCCTCGTACTCGCGCACCGCGGCAGCAAGATCATCTGCGTGCACGGGCCGCCCGCGGCGGCTGCCGTCCTCATCAAGCTGGCAGAGCAGCCCGGACTGCCCGGGCCCCGGCGCGACAGCGATCCGCACGGACCCGATTGTCCCGCACGCTGCCGACAGTCGCGCCAGCACGCGAGTACTCGGCCGCAATGCCATGAGCAATGCTATTTACCCTTTGTCTGGCGTTCACTTCGATGCCGGTGATCGGCCACGGCCGGGACATAGGTTCCGGAGTATGACCTCGCGCATGACTCCGGAGCAGGCCAAGCGGCTGAATCTCGCCGAGCAGCACGACTGGTACCGCCGTGCGACCCGCCGCCGCTCGCTGTTGCGTGGCACGCTCATGGGGACCGGCGCGGTCGCGGCCATGCCCGCCTTGCGCGATGGGACGGCGCGGGGGGCGGCGACCTGCCGCCCAGTGCCCCTGCTGGCGACATCAGGCTGCGGTCCGCCTGGTTCGGTGCTGCCACCATTTGGACGGCACGTCGCCTACGGCGCCGACCCGACCACACAGATCTCGGTGGCCTGGCAGGTGGCCGCGCCGGTGAGCCATCCGTTCCTGCGGCTGGGAACCTCACCGCGGGACCTGGGTGAACAGATCCCCGCCGAGGTCAGGTCGCTGGCGACGCCAGTCGGTGATATCTCGGCGGTGAGCTCGGCACCCCGGTCGGCGCCAGGCATGGTCCGGCAGTATTACCTGCACGCCGTCCTCGACGGGCTGCGGCCAGGCCAGACTTACTTCTACCTGACCGGGCACCGGGGCTGGGACCAGCTGCCCGGCGAGCCGGTCGGCACCTTCACGACCGCTCCGAGCGGTCGGGTGCCCTTTACCTTCACCGCATTTGGCGACCACGGCGTCAGCGACGACGCGGTACGCACGTCCGCGTTGGTCCGGGCCCAGCACCCGGGATTCCACCTGCACGCCGGCGACATCTCTTATGCGGAATCCGGCGGCCGGGGCCTGATCACCGACTCCTACGACCCGCGGGTCTGGGACTCGTTCTTCACCGAGATCGAGCCGGCCGCCGGCCACATCCCCTGGCAGGTCGCCGTGGGCAACCACGAGATGGAGCCCTGGTACTCACCCGACGGCTACGGCGGGCAGTACGCGCGTTTCGACTTCCCCGGTGCGGGGTCCAGCTCGGCCCCGCCGACCTACTATTCGTTCTGCTACGGCAACGTCGGGATCGTCAGCCTGGACGCCAACGACGTATCGCAGGAGATCCCCGCCAATCTCGGCTACTCCGCCGGAGCGCAGACCAGCTGGCTGGCGAACACGCTCGCCGCGCTGCGCGGCAATCCCGACATCGACTTCATCGTTGCTTACTTCCACCACTGCGCCTACTGCACCTGCACGGCGCACGGCTCGGACGCGGGTGTCAGGCAGCACTGGGTGACGCTGTTTGACCAGTACCAGGTCGACCTGGTGATCAACGGCCATAACCACGTCTACGAACGGACTGATCCGCTGCGGGCCGGGACTGTCACCGCGGCCGCTCCGATCGGCGCCACGATCACCCCGGCAACCCAGGGAACGACTTACATTACGGCCGGAGGTGCCGGCCAAAGCTTGTACTCGTTCTCGGCGGCGGACAGCTTCCAAGGCAATGTCACGGACGAGCCCTGCATCGCCAGCCACGTCAACGGGCCTGGCGGTATCGCCGTCGACGAAATAGTCACCTGGTCACGGGTCCGCTATCCGGGCTATTGCCTGCTGGTGATCGACAGCCAGCCGGGCTGGCGGCCTGGCGCGACCTCGACGCTGCGGGTGCGCGGTCTGGCCGGTGACGGCACCGAGCTAGACCGGCTTGACTTGGTCAGGTAGCCGCGCGCCGGCTACGGGATGTGCTTGCGCGCCAGCACGTAGCAGCGCTGGGTGCCCGAGGTCTCCACGTCGCGATACGGGGCCCGCTGAACGATCGCTTCGACGGCCAGGCCCGCCGCTGCGATCTCGTCGGTGACCGTCCGAACGGACAGCAGATATCCGTCGAACGAGACCCGCTGACCGAACCAGTTGTCCACCTGACGCCGCTCGTCGTCGCCGATGTGGAACGCGACCAGCATCAGCCCGTCGGCCCGAAGGACCCGCGCCAGGTCGGCGAATGCCGCGGCCCGGCGCTCCTGGGTCAGATGGATGATCGAGTAGAAGAGGACCGCGCCGGCCAGCTCGCCATCGGCCAGCGGCAGCTCGGGCATCTGGCCCACGGTGAAGTCCAGACCGGGGTACCGGCCGCGCGCAACCTCGATCATTCCTGGCGACAGGTCGATTCCACGCGCCGCGAGCCCGAGCTCGGCTAGGTACGCGGTCACGTGCCCGGGACCGCAGCCGATGTCGGCGACCGCCGTCCGCTGCCCGGTCTGCTCGCTGATCGCCGCGACCTGCTCGCTGAAGGCGCCGAGCAGAGCGCGGTCGAGCGGTTTGTGCCGCAACTCGTCGACGAATTGCTCCGCATAACGCGCGGCTACCTTGTCATAGGTGTCGCGGACCTGGCGTTCTTGCTGCGTGGACGGTGTCATGGCGGGCCTCCGGCGGTATCGAGCGGCTGCCCTGCTGGTGCGGGCGGCGGCTTTGCGGCACTGCGTCCCGTTGACCGGCCTCGGGATTGGCGACCGGGGCGGCGTGGGCGCGGCGGTGTCGGCGTCAGCGGCTCGGGACGGCGCGCCACCGAGCCAGCAGCTCCGCCTCGCGGTCCGGCGATAGCCCCACTCCGGCCGGAGTCGGCGTCGGCGTGCGGAGCTGCTCATGATGGATCTCGGCGATGCTCTGGCGGAGCGGGCGCGGCGCCAGGCCGGCCGCGAAGGCGGCGGCCGGATCGGCCGCATTGGTGTCCCGTGCGCTGTCGCCGCCCGGCCACATCGGCAGCTGCGTGTCGGTCACGCCCTCGGTGAGCAGGAAGTCCCTGGAAACCCAGGTCAGCTCGGAGCCGGCCGGTGCTACCTCGGCGACGATCGCGGTGAGCAGGTCACCGAAGCCGAACGGGGGCGCCGGGCTGACCGCATGGAAGGTGCCCGACGCCGATTTCTCGACCAGCGACACGATCCAGCTAGCCAGGTCTCGGGCGTCGATGACCTGGATCGGGTCGTCGGGCTCGCCAGGCGCCAGGATGGTGCCGCCGCGCGCGACCCGCTCGACCCACCAGGTGAAACGGCCCGTATAGTCGTGCGGTCCGATCACGTAGGTCGGCCGGATGATAATCGCGCGAGTGCCGCCGTACAGTTCGAAGACGGCGCGCTCACAGGCGACCTTCAGTCCGCCGTAGGTCTGGTCGGTGACTTCCTCCGTGGTCGGATCGGCCAGTTCGGCCAGCGGCGCGTCCTCGGTGAACAAGGCCGGGACCGGACTCCGGTACGCCGACGTGGACGAGATGAACAGGTGGCGGCCGCCGCGCCCGGCCAGGGCCTCGGCCAGCGAGCGCACCTGGCGCGGCAGGTACCCGCTGACATCGATGGTCGCCGCCCACTCACCAGCCGCGAGGGCGGATAGGTCACCATTCCGGTCCCCGGTCAGATGGGTGGCCTGCGGGAACAGGTCGGTTCCTGTCCGGCCGCGATGAAACAGCGTGACGTCATGCCCCGCTGCTAGAGCCGCCTCGGCGATGTGCCGGCCGACGAAGGCCGTGCCGCCGACGATCAGAATTCGCATGCTGGCATGATGCCAGGCCGGCCGCGGCCGCTCGCCAGCGCGGCAGATCGGTCGGCCGCGGGTCAGCGGAGCCGGATCCCGAGATCGCGACCGGCGGCGCGCAACTCGCTGCGGACGGACGGGTGCGCGACGTTTTCGATGATCTGCTCGGCCTGGCCGACCGAGTCATGTCCCCAGATCATCGCCGTGCCGTGCTCGCTCACCACGTAACTGTGCTGGAAGGACGTCGCCGAACTGGTCAGCCGGGGCACGATGGTGGACACATTCGCCTTGGCATGCCAGGACGGCAGCGCGATGATCGCGTGACCGCCGGGTGAGTGCAGCGCGCCAACCACGAAGTCGGGTTGCCCGCCGAACCCTGAGTAGATCCCTCCGTGCACCCAGCTCGCGTTGGCCTGCTCGAAGAGGTCGACCTGCAGCGCGGTGTTCACCGAAACGAGCTTCGGCTTCCTGGCGATCAGGCTCGGATCATTGGTCTTCTCGGTCCGCAGCAGCTGGATTCTCGGATTGCGGTCGATCCAGTCGTAAAGCTCCGCGCTGCCGAAGGCGAACGACGCGGTGACGTGGATGTTCGGGTCAAGCGCGCCGACCTTCTCCAGGGCAAGGACGCCATCGCTGAACATCTCCGACCACACGCCGAGGCCGCGGCGCTCGGCGAGCGCGGCAAGCACCGAATCGGGAACGGCACCGATGCCGGCCTGCACGGTCGCGCCGTCGGGCACCAGCGCAGCGACTCGATCGCCGATCGTACGAGAGATCTCAGTTGGCTGTCGCGGCACCGGTGACGCGAGCGGCGCTTCCACCTCGATCGCGTAGTCGATCTGGTCTTGCGGCAGGACCGCGTCGCCATAGGTGTAAGGCATGTGCGGGTTGAGCTGGGCAATGATCAGCCCGCCGCGCGCCCTGGCGGCCTCGATCGCGGCCGGGAGGATGTTCACCTCGGTACCGAGCGATACGGTCCCGTTCACCGGTGTCGAGGTGTGCACGAGCACCACGTCGGGCGGCAGTACCTCCCTGAGCAGGGCAGGCACCAGCGACAGGCGGCACGGGAAGTACCGCAGCCGGCTGTGGCCGCGCATCCCAGCGCCGGTGAACGGCGTCTCCGGGGTGACCCCGTCCCGGTCAGGAAGACCGGGCTGCGCGTTCAGCGCGAACAGCGCGTACTCATCGATCGCCGCATCAAGGACGGCAAGCGCATGCCACGGCGTGGCGAAGTTGCCGCCCACCACGACTCGCGGCGTGCCTGCCAAGCTGCCGAGCAGCACAGAAAGACCTGACTCAGAAACCACTCGCACCCCGTGATTGTCGCAAACCCGTTGCCGGCGCCGGCACCGGTGGTGGACAAACCTGACCGGGGTCGTGGCCGGGTCAGCGGCGTTCGGCGGCCCACCGGCGGATCGTCTCGATCCGTGCGCTGACCTGCTCTCGGGTGGCCTGCGGCAGAGGCGGCCCGCCGCAGGCACGGCGCAGCTCGGCGTGGATCACGCCGTGCGGCTGGCCGGTGCGGTAATGCCAGGCCCGGACCAGCCCGTTCAGTTCCTTGCGCAGGGCGGCGAGGGTCTCGCCGATGGCCGGCCGGGATGTCTGACCGGCTTCGGTGCGGCCGTCCCGAGTGCCCGCACCAGCGGCGCCGGCACCAGCGGATCGCGTGGGCGGGTCGGGCGTGCCGCTGCGTTCGCGCCGATGATGACTGGCGTTCTTGCTGAGCTGGTCGGCGTGCCGCTTGCGCAGCAGCAGCCGGACCTGGTCGGGCTCAAGCAGCCCGGGCAGGCCGAGGAAGTCCGCATCCTCCGCCGAGGCCCCGAACTCGGCGCCGTCGAACAGCACCCGGTCGAAATGGGCCGACGCCTGCAGCGCCTTGAAGGGTGCCTCGTCGAGCTGGTCCGCGGTGTCCCGCTGGCGCTGGGCCTCGGCGAGCTCCTGCAGGGCGGCGTCGCTGTCGTCGCGGAGCCGCAGCACGTGGTCGCGTTCGGCCTCAAGCTCAGCGGCGTAGCCGAGCAGGACGGGGATGGACGGCAGGAAGACCGACGCCGTCTCGCCGCGCTGCCTGACCCGGACGAACCTGCCGACCGCCTGGGCGAAGAACAGCGCGGTGCCGACGCTGGTGGCGTAGACGCCGACGGCCAGCCGCGGGATGTCCACCCCCTCGGAGACCATCCGGACGGCGACCATCCACCGGTCGCTGCCGTCCGCGAACGCGGCGATCTTCTTGCTGGCGGCCGGATCGTCCGAGAGCACGACCACCGGCCTGGTCCCGGTCAGCCTGCGCAGCAGCGCGGCGTAAGCGCGGGCGTCCGCGTGGTCGCCGGCGATGGCCAGGCCGGCCGCGTCCGGCATCTCCCGGCGCACCTCGGTGAGCCGCCGGTCGGCGGCATCGAGCACCCGCGCGATCCAGTCCCCGTCCGGGTCAAGCGCCGTCCGCCAGGCCTGCGCGAGCTGATCGCCGGTCATCGGTGCGCCCAGGGTGCCGGTGATCTCGTCCCCGGCCCGGGTTCGCCATTTCATCTCGCCCGCGTAGGCGAGGAAGATCACCGGCCGGACGACGGCGTCGCCGAGGGCAGGTCCGTATCCGTAGACGTAGTCCGACGAGCTGCGCAGGCTGCCGTCGGCGTCCGGCAGATAGGTCACGAACGGGATCGGGTTGGCGTCGCTGCGGAACGGGGTGCCGGTCAGCCCCAGTCGTCTGGTCGCCGGCTCGAACGCCTCCCTGACCGCCTCGCCCCAGGACAGCGCGTCGCCGGCGTGATGAATCTCATCGAAGATCACCAGGGTGCGCCGGTTCGTGGTGCGCTGCCTGTGCAGCGCCGGGTGGGCGGCCACCTGCGCATAGGTCACCGCCACGCCGGTGTAGTCGGCGCAGCCTCGCCCGTGGGCGTTGCGGTAGGCCGGGTCCAGCGAGATCCCGAAACCGCGCGCGGCCAGCGACCACTGGTGCTTCAGATGCTCGGTCGGCGTGATCACCGTGACGGCGGTGATCTGGCGGCGGGCGAGCAGTTCGGCGGCGATCGTCAGCGCCCATGCCGTCTTCCCCGCGCCCGGCGTCGCGACCAGCAGGAAGTCGCGCCGCGATACGCGGAAGTACTCTCGGTACGCGGCCTTCTGCCAGCTACGAAGTGAGAAGAACAGATCATTTCTAACGGGCTGCTCGGGCTGAATGTGGTCGTCTGCAGCGGCGGTCGCGGGGGTAGTCACAGGGCCGAGAGGTTACCAGCGGGTGCCGTCAGCCGCTGGCATTGACGCCGGCTCTTGATCTTCGAACGCCGGCGGCCGGGTTAAGGCCGGGCGGCAGAGCGCTGCGGCGGGCCGCCGCCGTCGTGCTGCCACGGCCGTTGCCGTCGTGCTGCCACGCTGCCGCCGTCGTGCTGCGGCGGGCCGCCGCCGTCGTGCTGCCACGGCCGCCGTCGTGCTGCCACGGCCGCCGTCGTGCTGCCACGGCCGCCGTCGTGCTGCCACGGCCGCCGCCGTGATCACGCGGTTCTTTCAGGACGGGTTCCTGAAAGAACCGCGGCATAATGCCGACGCCGAGTGCGGCGGCGAACGGGTGCGCTGTGAGCCGGGGACAGCGGCGGGCGGGGAAGAGCTGCGAGCCGGGAAGAGCTGCGAGCCGGGAAGAATGGTCTTTCGTCCCTGCCGCGAAGGCCACCGCAGATGGTGAGCTAGCGGCATGCGCATTCGCCGAGCAGGCTGGTCGGTCGGCCGACGATGGCCGCGGTAACCGCGCCCGCCCTGCCGATCGACGCGCAGACCGACGCCGGCCTCGCCGTCGCCAGCTCGCGGCCGGCCGCGCAGGTACTCGATCGCCTCGGGACGACCGAGGGCGGCCTGGCTGCCGCCGAAGCAGCCGCCCGGCTGAGCAGGTACGGCCCGAACGCGGTCGTGTCCCACCGGGCGCGGCTGTGGTCGGTGCTCTGGCATCAGCTCCAGTCACCCCTGCTTGCGTTGCTCCTGGTTGCGGCCGTGGCTTCTTACTTCGTCGGCGAGCACAGCGACGCGGTGATCATCGGCGTGATCGTGGCCCTTTCGGTGGGCATGGGCTTCCTCAACGAGTACCGAGCCGAGAAGGCGGCAGAGGCCCTGCACTCGCAGATCCGGCACCGGGCCGTGGTGCTCCGCGATGGCCAGCCGGTCAAGGTTAACGTGACCGATCTGGTACCCGGTGATGTGGTCGAACTCTCACTCGGCGATGTCATACCCGCCGACCTGCGACTGCTGTCAGGGGCGGGCCTGGAGTGCGACGAGTCGATCATGACTGGCGAGTCGATGCCAGCCGAGAAGGATCCAGCCCCGGTGCCAGCGGGCGCGCCGCTGGCCGAGCTGTCAGACTGCGCGCTGATGGGCACCGTCGTGCACGCAGGCAGCGGACGCGGCGTGGTGGTCGCTACCGGCGCCAGGGCCGAGTTCGGCCGGATCGCGCTCGGTCTCGGCACTCATCAGCTCGAAACCGAGTTTCAGGCCGGGTTGCGCCGGTTCTCGGTGCTGCTCGTCGAGGTCGCCGCCGTACTCACCACGTCGATCTTCGTGATCAACGTGGCGCTGCATAAGCCGATCATCGATGCGCTGCTGTTCTCCCTGGCCATCGCGGTCGGAATTACGCCGCAGCTGCTTCCCGCTGTGGTCTCGACCAGTCTGGCGGCCGGCTCGCGCCAGATGTCGCGACGGAAGGTGCTGGTCAAGCGGCTGGTGTGCATCGAGGACCTGGGTGACGTGGACGTGCTGTTCACCGACAAGACGGGCACGCTGACCGAGGGCAGGATCAGCTTCATGCGTGCGTTGGGCGCGGACGGAGCCTCAGCTCGCGACGTGCTCCGCTGGGGCCTGGTGTGCAACGAGGCAGCGGTCACCGGCGATGCTGCGGTCGGCGGCAATCCGCTGGATGTCGCGCTGTGGGAGTCGCCAGCCGCTACCCCGCAACGCGGCGAAGTGCCGGGTTACGCACGGCTCGCCACCCTCCCGTTCGATCATGATAGACGGATGGTCTCCGTCCTGGTGAGCGATGGCGCAGGTGGACGGACGCTGGTTACCAAGGGCGCGCCTGAGACGGTGCTTGACCGGTGCCGCGATGTCCCCGATGCGGCCAGGGCCGCGCTTGAGGCGGAATTCGCCGCAGGGAACCGAGTGGTGGCCGTTGCCGCCAGACCCGCTGCCGATCTGGTGACGCTGACCGTCGATGACGAGCATGACCTGCGGCTTATCGGCCTGCTCGTCTTCCTCGACGCACCCAAGAGCGGCGCCGCGGCCGCGCTGCGGCGCCTGGCCGACCTCGGGGTCGCGGTGAAGGTAGTCACCGGTGACAACCCGGCGGTCGCCGCCAAGGTCTGCCACGACCTCGGGCTGCCGGTCGGCGGGGCGCTGACCGGTGCCGACCTTGACCGGCTGGATGACAAGCAGCTCGCGGAGGCGATCCCGAAGACCACCGTGTTCGCTAGGGTCAGTCCCGAGCACAAGGCCAGGATCGTGCGCACGCAGCGGCTCACCGGCACCGATGTCGCCTTCCTCGGTGACGGGGTGAACGACGCGCTCGCGTTGCACGCCGCGGACGTCGGCATCTCGGTGGACTCGGCCACCGATGTCGCCAAGGATGCGGCCGATGTCATTCTGCTTGAGAAAGACCTCGACGTGCTGGCCGACGGCATCGTGGAAGGCCGCCGGATCTTCGCCAACACCATCAAGTACGTGCTGATGGGAACCTCAAGCAACTTCGGCAACATGTTCAGCGCCGCAGGCGCGTCGGTGTTTCTGAAGTTCCTGCCGATGCTGCCGTCCCAGATCCTGCTGAACAACCTGATGTACGACTCCAGCCAGCTGGCGATTCCCACTGACGAGGTTGACGAGGAGCAGCTGGCCAGGCCATCCCGGTGGGATGTCGGGTTCATCCGCCGCTTCATGCTCTACTTCGGGCCGATCAGCTCGGTGTTCGACTTCGTCACATTCGGCGTCATGCTGTGGGTTTTCCACGCGGGCCCGGCCCTGTTCCGGTCCGGCTGGTTCGTTGAATCTCTAGCCACCCAGACCCTGGTGATCTTCGCGATCCGAACCCGCCGGATTCCGTTCTTCCGGAGCCGGCCAAGCCTGCCGCTGCTGCTCGCGGCATTCGGAGTAGTGCTCATCGGCGCGCTGCTGCCGGCCACCCCGCTCGCCGCCACCCTGGGATTCCGGTCGCTGCCGCTAGCCTTCTATGGCGCCCTGGCCCTCATGGTCGTCTGCTATCTCGGGCTGATCGAGATCGGCAAGTTGTTCTTCTACCGTGCCGCCCGCGCTCCGGCGGCCGGGCCGAGGCCGCCCATCGGCCGCCGTCACCTACGGCGCCGGGCCGCTAGGTTCAGCACGACCACCCGGCTCCGGCCGAACCGGCCTGCGGCAATTCCCAGCCGAGATCGCCGGGCGGGCCAGCGAACGGGCTGACCAGGCGCCGGTGGTGAGGCTACCGGGTGCCGCTGGTCGGAGGGTGGGTGCCGGTGGTCGGGCGGCCGGGCCGATAGTCAGCCCCGAGTGTCGGTTGGGGCGGCCGGGTGCCGGTAGGCGGACAGCCGGATAGCGGGAATCAGGCCGCGCGTAACGACGGTCCGCCGACCGGGTGCCGATGGTCAGGAGGCGCGTGACTCCTCCCGCGGCGTGCCCATAGCGGCCGTCGCCCCGCGGACGAGAAGCTCGGTCACGCCGCTGACCGTCTGGCCGAGGCCGCGGGCGGACACCCGCCGCAGCACCGAACCGGCCACGGTGACCGCGTCTGCGGCCAGTCTGCGCGCCTCCGGTGAGTTCTTGATGGCGTCAAGCGAGGTCCTGGCCCGGTCAAGAGCGGCTTTGCCCTCCCGGCTGCCGACTAGGTAGCCAGCTACGAACCCAACGATTGTCTCCATGACTCCTGCCTTAACCTGGTCGGGATCGGACGAGTACCTGGTCGGGATCGGACGAGTACCTGGTCGGGATCGGACGAGTGACGGCTCACCGACCGGCGTTGCATCTCGCGGAGTTCGAGATACCGCTTGATGTCGGGCAGCGACTGGATGACCGCTGCATCACGTCCGATCAGGAACAGATCCTGGGCGTCGGCCCGCCGCGTGCCCGGGCGCATGATGACCCGGCTGCCTCGCCTGATCGCGACGCCGTCGACGATGACATGGTCGGTCTCTGGCGATACCGAGCTGTCGGAACCCGGATCCCACCACGGCAGCGACGGCCGCTCGGTGATCAGGTCACCGAGCCGGCCAGCGTCCGGCACCGACGGCACGGTGGCCGGGGTCGACTTGAGGTACCTGATGGCGTGTCCTACCGTTCTGCCATGACGGTTCACGCAGGACGCCACCCGTTCGGTCCGGAGCGAGGCCGGATCATTTTGAGAACTTATCGCGACGGACTGGCCTCGCAGGCTGGCCACGACCTGACCATAGAGGTCACCCGCTGGTCAGGCGAGCTGACGGTGGCCGACGATCTTTCGCCGACCGGGCTAACGGTCCGGATGGACCTGACCTCGCTGGTCGTCCGCGACGGCACCGGCGGGCTGAAGCCATTGACCGACCGGGACCGGCGCGAGATAGCGGTGACGGCGCGCAAGGTGCTCGGTAGCGACCGGCAGCCAGAAGCGACGTTCACCGCGTCCGTGTTCGAGCCAGGCTCGGCCGGCGGCGGGGAAGTGGTCGGCACGCTGACCCTGGCCGGTGCTCAGCGGCCGCTGCGGCTGCAGGTCAGCAAGAACGAGCAGGACGCCTACCATGGAACCGCCTCGGTACAGCAGTCCGCGTTCGGGGTGAAGCCTTACACCGCCTTCCTCGGTGCGCTGAAGGTGCGGGACGCTGTGGACGTGGACATCGACCTTGACCTTTCGGACCAGGCGCAGCCGCCAGGAGCCGGGCGATGACCGTCCAGGGGGACCGGTCGAACCTGCCCGACTCGGCCGCCGAGGCAGTGCAGGCGCGGTTCGAGCGTCGCACCGCCGCCACCCTGGAGTTCGCTGATCAGGCCGGCGCGGTGGCGAGCGCGGCCCATGCCATGGCGGTTCGGTTCCACCAGGGCGGCAAGCTGGTGGTTTTCGGCACGGGCGGGGCCAGCACCGACGCGCAGCATGTCGCCGTGGAGTTCGTTCATCCAGTTATTGTCGGCAAGCGGGCGCTGCCGGCGATCTCGCTGACCTGCGATATCGCCACCGTGACCGCGGTCGCGGCGCACGAGGGCATGGCCAGCATCTTCGCCCACCAGCTCAGGTACCTGGCCGAGCCAGCCGATATCGCACTCGGGATCTCGGCCGACGGGCAGTGCCCGGGTGTGCTGGCCGGCCTAGTCGCGGCGCGGGAGCGCGGACTGCTGACCGTCGCTCTGGTCGGCGGGTCCGGCGGCGCGATCGCGGCCAGCCCGTTGATTGACCACCTCCTGGTGACTAACTCGACCGACCCGCGCATCGTGAAGGAAGTCCACGTCACGACCTACCACGTACTGTGGGAGCTGGTTCATGTCTTCTTCGAGCAGTCGGCCCTGCTCGGCCCGGGGGTGGTGAGGTGACAGCCGAGCGCCGCCAGGCCGACCAGCCCGGGCTGCAGGAGTGCCACGACGACGTCTGCATCACCTGCTCCGACGCCGCCGTCACCGTCACCGTCGTGCGCCTGCTTGACGACGATCTGGCCATCGTGGCTACGGACCAGGGCGAGGAGGAAGTCAGCGTCGCCCTGGTAACCGCTCAAGCTGGCGACACGATCCTGGTGCACGCCAGGGAGGCGATCGCGGTGGTACGGACATGACCCGGGTGCCGAGGCAGCGTCAGCAGGGCGGCCCCGGCTCGGTCGAGGCGCTCTACCCGTTCCTGTACTCGGGGACCGCCGACCTGCCCGCCGTCCTTGAGGAAGCGCGCCTCTCGACGGTCGCCAAGGCGCACGAGATCCTGGGGCTGCGGCGGCAGATTGGCTCCCGCGACGGCGCCCGGCTGGTGTCCTGCGCCCGGGCGGCCGCGGCCAGGTTCTCGGCCGGCGGGCGCCTGCTGACGTTCGGCAACGGCGGAAGCGCAACGGACGCGCAGCAGCTCGCGACCCTGTTCCTGTACCCGGGCGGGACGGCCAGGCCGCTGCCAGCCATCGGGCTGGCCAGCGACATCGCGGTACTGACCTCCTTGTCCAACGACATCGGCGTGGATGTCGTGTTCGCTCGCCAGATCGCGGCGTTCGGCCGGCCCACTGACATCGCGGTCGGGCTGTCGACCAGCGGGAATTCGCCGAACCTGCTGCGCGCATTTGACGAGGCCAGCCGCCGGGGGCTGCTGACGGTGGGGATCGCCGGCTACAACGGCGGCAAGATGGCCGAGCTGGACAGCCTGGACTACCTGTTCGTCGCATCGTCGGAGTCCATCCACCGGATCCAGGAAGTGCAGACCACGATCTACCACGTCCTGTGGGAACTCATCATTGCCGAGCTCGGTCCGCAGCAGGCGGCGCCATGACCGAACGGATGCCCGTCGCCGGCGTCGGCAACATCTTCCTCGGTGACGACGGGTTCGGGATCGAGGTCGTCCGGCGGCTGGCGAGCATCGAGCTGCCGGACTGGGTCACGGTGGCGTGCGAGCCCGCGACCGCGGACTACGGGATCGGGCTCAGCGCGCCGGTCGCCGCGGCGGTCGATGAGGCGGTCCGGGTCGTGCTTGACCTGATCGCCGCCGACAGCGGGCGAGCGGCAACAGGCGGAGAACGGTCGGGTGCGGATCGGCTGAATGCGGCGGGACCAGGCGATGGCCGACCGAGTATCGCTGAGTCCGGCGAGGGACGCCGGATGCAGGCTTGCCCGGGCGAGGATCAATGAGCTGCGAAGGGACGTCACATGTGTCTTGGCATTCCCGGTGAGGTGATCGAATTCCTTCCTGACCAGCCAGACCTGGCCAGGGTGGACGTCAGTGGTGTTCGGCGGGTGATCAACGTCGGCCTGCTCGTCGACGAGCCGCCAAAGCCAGGCGAATGGGTGCTGATTCATGTCGGCTTCGCGCTATCGAAGATTGACGAGGAAGAAGCGGCCTCGGCCCTGGCCTTCCTGGAAGGAATCGGCCGGGCGTACGACGACGAGCTAGCCGCGCTTGCTGAATCACGGATCGAATAGGAGCGTGCGGTCATGCGATTCGTAGATGAATACCGCGACGCCGATACGGCCCACGCGCTGGCCGCGAAGATAGCGGACCTGTGCGAGCCCGGACGCCAGTACAAGCTGATGGAAGTCTGCGGCGGGCATACCCACACGATCTACAAGCACGGGCTTGAGGACTACCTGCCCGAGGCGATCACCCTGGTGCACGGTCCTGGCTGCCCGGTCTGCGTGATCCCGATGGGGCGGGTGGACGACGCCATGCACCTGGCGGCTGAGCCTGATGTCATCATGACCTCGTTCGGCGACATGATGCGGGTTCCCGGCAGCGCGGGGTCGTTCTTCGACGCCAAAGCCCAGGGCACCGACATCCGGATGGTGTATTCGCCGCTCGACTCGCTGAAGATTGCCAGGCAGAACCCGGACAAGCGAGTCGTGTTCATGGCGATCGGCTTCGAGACCACCGCCCCGTCCACGGCCATGACCGTCCTGCGTGCTGCCGCCGAGGGGCTGGAGAACTTCTCGGTCTTCTGCAACCACGTCACGATCATCCCGGCCATCAAGGCGATACTCGACTCGCCGGATCTGAGGCTCGACGGATTCATCGGCCCTGGTCACGTCTCCACTGTGATCGGCTGCCGGCCGTACGAGTTCATCGCGGCCGACTACGGCAAGCCGGTGGTGGTAGCCGGCTTCGAGCCGCTGGACATCCTGCAGTCGATCTACATGCTGATGCTGCAGCTATCCGAGCGCAGGTCTGAGGTCGAGAATCAGTACTCCCGGGTCGTGCCCTGGGAAGGGAACCGGGCGGCGCTGATGGCGATCGGCGAGACCATGGAGCTGCGGCCGTATTTCGAGTGGCGCGGTCTTGGCTTCATCTCTCATTCCGCGCTGCGGATGCGGCACGAGTACGCGGCGTTCGACGCCGAACTGCTGTTCAAGGTGCCCGGCGTCCGGGTGGCCGACCCTAAGGCCTGCCAGTGCGGCGAGGTGCTCAAGGGCGTGCTCAAGCCGTGGGAGTGCAAGGTATTCGGCACCGCATGCACCCCGGAAACGCCGATCGGGACCTGCATGGTGTCGCCTGAGGGAGCCTGCGCCGCGTACTACAACTACGGCCGGCTGACCCGTACCCGGGTCAAGGAGGCGAGCCGGTCATGACCACCGGGCACCTGGACCATTCTGCCTCCCGCGGCGACGAGCTCGCCGACAGCGGGAGTGCCGGCTGGGTGCGGGAGGCTCTGCGGGTCCACGACGAGCAGGCGATCCAGGAGGGTGCCGGGGAGGTCCGCCGCGGGTCTCCGCAGCCGCTGCCAGGAACCGTCCGCGAGGAACTGGTGCTTGAGCGGATCGACCGAGCCCGGCGGGCCAGGCCACGGGTCAAGGAAGACCGGATCACGATGTCACATGGGGCCGGGGGCAAGGCTACTCAGACCCTGATCGAGGCGATCTTCCTGGATGGCTTCAGGAACCCGCTGCTTGAGCCGCTGGAAGACGCGGCGCGGGTACGGATCGGCGGATCTCGGCTGGCTCTCACCACCGATTCTTATGTTGTCTCGCCGCTCTTCTTCCCCGGCGGGGACATCGGCGACCTTGCCGTCAACGGGACGGTGAACGACCTGTCGATGGCTGGGGCTGTCCCGCTCTACCTGTCAGCGGGCTTCATTCTCGAGGAAGGCTTCCCGGTCGCTGACCTGAGCCGGATCGTCGCCTCGATGGCCGCGGCCGCGGCCGAGGCCGGCGTGCAGATCATCACCGGCGATACGAAGGTGGTGCAGAAGGGCAAGGCCGACGGCTGCTATATCAACACGGCCGGCGTCGGCATCATCGAGCAGGAGACGGTACTCGGGGTAGCCAATGCCCAGCCGGGAGATGTCATCATCGTGTCCGGGCCGATCGGCGACCATGGCGTCACGATCATGCTGGCCCGCGGCGAGCTGGATATCGAGGCCGACGTGACGTCGGACACGGCACCGCTGAACGGGCTCGTCGCCGGTCTGCTCGCCGCCACCTCTGGGGTACGCGCGCTGCGTGATGCGACCCGCGGCGGAGTAGCGACCATTCTCAACGAGATCGCCAGAGCCGCTGACGTGGGCGTCCTGGTGACCGAGGACGCCATTCCGGTGCGGACGCCGGTGCGGGGAGCCTGCGAGCTGCTCGGCATTGACCCGATGTACGTGGCCTGCGAGGGCAGGCTGATCGCGGTCGTGGACGCCGCGGCGGCGGATCGGGCACTCGCCGCGCTGCGCGGTCATCCGCTCGGCGCGCAGGCGGCCGTCATCGGGCACGTGGTCGCCGACCCGCCTGGCCTGGTCCAGCTCAAGACCGCGTTCGGCGGTACCAGGATCGTGGACCTGCTGGTCGGTGATCCGCTGCCGCGGATCTGCTGAGCCGCCCGCGCTAACCCCAGATCGGACCGCACCCCAGGAGACGGAGGAGAGCCACCGAGATGCACGAGCTGGCGATCACCGAGGGTGTCGTGGAGGCTGTCACCGAGCGCCTCCCTGACGTGCGGATCACCTGCGTGCGCCTTGAGATCGGTGCCATGTCCGGTGTGGTCGCCGATTCGGTGCGATTCTGCTTCGGCCTGGCCACGGAGGGCACCAACCTGGAGGGTGCCCGCCTTGAGATCTCCGAGCCAGCGGCACTTTGCCGGTGCCGGACCTGCGGCGACGTTTTCGAGCCGGACGGGCCGATCGCCCTGTGCCCGTGCGGTAGCGCTGACATCTCGGTGCTCTCCGGCCAGGATCTCAAGATTATCTCGGTGCAGGTGGCCTGAGCATGTGCGCGACCTGCGGATGCTCGGCCGGCGGTGCGGTGGTCCAGCTGATCAGCGGCGGCGAGCCGGATCACGCCGACGCTGGCCGAGGTCACGGGCACGACCACGGCCACGACCTTGGCCATGATCGCGACCACGAGGCGTCCGAGGCTGGGCGCACCGTGCTGTTGCAGCACAAGGTGCTGGCGAAGAACGACGACATCGCGGCCGGCAACCGCGACTGGCTGCGGCGGCGCGGCGTCTGCCTGCTGAACCTGATGAGCTCCCCTGGTGCCGGGAAGACCACGCTGCTCGAGCGCACCGCGCGGGACCTAGTCGGCGCGCTGGCATTCGCGGTCATTGATCCGCCCGCCGGGTCGATGGTGGTCATCGAGAACGTGGGGAATCTGGTCTGTCCGGCAATGTTCGATCTTGGCGAGGCGGTTAGGGTCGTGCTCGCATCGGTTCCCGAAGGCGCCGACAAACCGGTCAAGTATCCGCACATGTTCCGCCAGGCCGATCTTGCGCTGCTTAGCAAGGCCGATCTGCTGCCATATGTGAATTTCGATCTGAATCGCTACACAATCGACCTGCGGCGAGTCAATCCAGCCGTGCGTCTAATGAGGCTCTCGGCGGTCACTGGGGAAGGTTTGCAGGAATGGTACGACTGGCTGCATAGCCGCATTCCGTGATTCACAAACTCATGGATGGATTTACAATGTTGAAGATGGGACGCTACCGCCAGCCCTGTCGACCACCGGAACAGGGTCAGGAAAGCGCTCAGGGTCCGGACAATACCGGATTTGGTGAGCGCATTCATACCAGGGCGTATGGTCGCCGGGAGATGGAGCGGCAATGAGCCAGGCTTCCACTATCGGCGACCGGGTCAGGGATGTCCGTAAACGTCGCGGACTGAGCCAGAGCGAACTGGCCGGACTTTCCGGCGTATCTGTCTCCCTTATCCGCAAGCTGGAACAGGCAGAACGACAGGACGCCCGGCTCGAAACTCTCCGCAAGCTCGCCGTCGCCCTCCGGGTGCCGACCAGCGGCCTGACGCTGGCGCCGGATACCGACAATGCCGACCCAGGAACCGTTGACTCATGGGAGCCGGTCCGCCGGGCGCTCTTCTGCGCCGTCGGGTCACCCGGCGAGCAGCCAGCGGATGCGCCCACGCCTGACGGTGTTCTGGCGGCCATGACTGCCCTCAGGCCAGCCCTGGCGGCGAGCCGGTACTCCCAGGTCAGGGTTATGCTGCCGAAGCTGATCCGGGATGCCGACGCCCTGGAAGGCCGGGTCGGCAGCGTCCGGTCGCGGGTGCTGAACATGACCGGCTGGATGCTCGTCCAGACCCGCCAATGGGACTCGGCCGAAGCTACGCTTCGGATAGCGATCGACTCGGCCGATGACCGACTCGATGCCGCAGCCGCCGCCAACACCATGTGCTGGTCGCTGCTGCGGCAGGGCAGGCTGGCCGAGGCCCGCGAACTCGCCATTCGCTGGGCAGACGACATCGAACCCCGATTCTCCCGAGCGACCATCGCTGAACTGAGCCTGTGGGGGCGGTTCATGCTCGGCGTGACTAATGCGGCGATACGCGATGCGCGACCCGGCGAGGCCGAGGACGCCATCGGACTGGCCCGGGCCGCCGCGGATCGGATCGGCCGCGAAGTCGCCGCTGACACGAGCACTACCCGGACCTTCGGTCCGACCACGGTCGCGATGATCGGTGCCGAGAACGCGACCATTTCTGGGCAGCTGGACAAAGTGCTGACCCTGGCGCGCGGCATTCCGAGTGATGTGCTGAACCCGGCGTCGGCTGGCCGCTGCAGGCATCGTCTCGACATAGCCAGTGCACTGGCTCAGCTTCGCCGGTATCCTGAAGCGGTCGGCATTCTGCAGGAACTGCGTCGCGTCGCCCCAGAATGGCTCATTCAGCAGGGATATGCCCGTGATATCCTCAGCCTGATCGTCAGCCGCCGCAGGATACTAACGCCCGAAATGCGGGAACTGGCGGATTTCATAAGACTTGCGCTGTGACGCGCTGGCACTGACCCTGTAGAACTTGCAGTGTGCAACTTAACGCGGTGTGGCACTTCTGCCGGTGATCGGGCAAGAATACCATTGTCGATCTTTCCGGAAGTGCATTACTGTGATCTGCATGATCGGTACCGATGTTACTAATACAGTGTCCTTATCGAGTGATCGGGACGCAATGGCAACCGCGCAGATCCTGGCCCGGCATGTGGCGTATCGCAGGCAGGTTCAACTGGCCGCGCTCCGCGACGAACTTGCCACGCAGCACATCAACGCGATCCTCGTGACCCGTCATCGGCTCGTGCTCCGGGGCAAAGGTCCCTGTGACCCGTCCGGGCTCACCGATCCGCAGCTTTATGTGTTCACCTCGCATGGCCAGGATGTCGCCACCACCGACGGCCGCACGTACCACTTCTCCAGCGGCCAGACGCATCCCGCCGGTGACCCGGCCGGAGCGGCCAGCCTGCTGGCAGCCGCTGGGTGACCGTTAGCGTCGGTCAGCCGTCGGCGAGCGGTGCCAGCCGGTCCCGAGCCGCCGCCACCATGGCCTGGCCGAGGCTGATGCCGCCGTCATTGCATGGCACCCGCGAGTGCACGAGTACCGCGAAGCCGTGCGCCTCCAGGCGCCCGACCACAGCGTGCAGCAACAGCAGGTTCTGGAACACGCCGCCCGACAGCGCTACCGTGCGCAGGCCATAACGCTCCCGCAACTCCAGGCAGCAGTCCTCGATCATGGCCGCCACGCCATTGTGGAAACGGGCGGCGATGACGCTTCGGTCCACGCCGATGGCAAGATCCTCGGCTACCGCCCGCACCAGGTCGCCGGCTGCGATCTGAGCCGGAGAGCCGGAGCCGACGGCAGCCCGGTAGGCCGTCCGCTCTGAGGTGTCGGCTAGCTGCTCAAGTTCCACCGCCGCCTGACCCTCGTAGTTGATCGAGTCCCTGACCCCGAGCATCGCAGCGACCGCGTCAAATAGCCGTCCGGCGCTTGATGTCACCGGCGCGTTGATGCCCCTGCGCGCCATCGCGGTGACGTCGGCCCATTGCCGCTCGTTTCGCCTGATGACGCCCAGGGCGTCAGGCGGCCCGCCCGGATAAGCGGCGTCGAGGTAGGCCGCGGCCATCCGCCATGGCTGCCTGATCGCGGCAGTCCCGCCTGGCATCGGGACCGGCGCGAGATGCCCGGCGCGCTCGAAGCTGGCCAGGTCCGCGATCAGGAACTCGCCGCCCCAGATGGTGCCGTCCGTCCCGTAGCCGGTGCCGTCGAACGCCACCCCGATGACCGGGCCGTCGACGCCGTTGTCGGCCAGGCAGGCAGCGATGTGCGCGTGGTGATGCTGCACGCCGACCAGCTCGGGTTCGCCGGGCAGCCTATCGGCAAGCTGATCGGCGTACTTGGTGGACAGGTACTCCGGGTGCAGGTCGTGCGCGATCACCGCTGGCCTGATGTCGAACAGGCGGCTGAAGTGCTCGATCCCTTCGGTGAACGAGCGCAGGGTCTCCGCGTTCTCCAGGTCGCCGATGTGCTGCGAGACGAACGCATGGCTCTCCTTGGCCAGGCAGAACGTGCTCTTCAGCTCGGCTCCGCAGGCCAGGACCGGCCTGCGGAACGGCGTGTGCACGGCCAGCGGCTCCGGCGCGTAGCCGCGGGATCGCCTGATCACGGCCTCCCGGCCGCGGAATGCCCGCACCACCGAGTCGTCGGTCCTGATCTGAATCGGCCGGTCATGCGTCAGGAAGGCGTCGGCGATCCCGCGCAGTCGGCTGAGAGCTTCTGCGTCCGTGTACACGATCGGCTCGTCCGAGACGTTGCCGCTGGTCAGCACGATTGGCCGGCCGGTCTCGCGGAGCAGCAGATGATGCAGCGGCGTGTACGGGAGCATGACTCCGAGCTGCCGGTTGCCGGGAGCCACCGCGGCGGCGAGGCCGGCTCCCGGCAGCAGTGGGAGCAGCACGATCGGCCGACGGCGGCCGGTCAGCAGCAGCTGCGCCGCCTGCTCGACGTCGCAGAGCCGACGGGCCTGTGCGAGATCGGCCACCATCACGGCGAACGGCTTGTCCTCGCGGTGCTTGCGCGCCCTCAGCGCGGCGGCCGCTTCCTGGTTCGCGGCGTCGACCGCGAGGTGATAGCCGCCGAGCCCCTTGACGGCCAGTACCTGACCCTGGGCGAGCAGCGCGGCGGCACCCGCCAGCGGCGAACCTGGCAGGGCGGCACCGTCCTGGTCAACCAGCCGGAGCCTCGGCCCGCAGTCCGGGCAGCAGGTCGGCTGGGCGTGGAACCGGCGGTCCGCCGGATCGTGGTACTCGGCCGCGCAGGGCTGGCACATGGTGAAGCCGACCATCGTCGTCAGTGGCCGGTCATAGGGCACGTCGCGGACGATCGTGAATCTCGGGCCGCAGTTCGTGCAGTTGATGAACGGGTAGCCGAACCTGCGGTCGGCCGGATCCTCCAGCTCGGCCAGGCAGTCCGCGCAGGTGGAGCTGTCGGCCGACACGAGGGTCCGGCGCCGGTCACCAGGTTCGCTCGGCGCGATTGAGAAGGAAGCCGATCCGGCCGGCCGCAGCGGCCTGGTGGCGACCCGCTCGATGCTGGCCAGCGGTGGCGCGTCCCGCTCGAGCGCGAGAACGAACTCGGCTACGGCCTCCGGCGGCCCCTCCACCTCGGCGAACACGCCGTCGACATCGTTGCCGACCAGGCCGCCGAGGCCGAGGCTGGTGGCCAGGGTATAGACGAACGGCCGGAAGCCAACGCCCTGGACGATCCCCTCGACCCGGACGAGCGTCCTGATCCGCTGGCTCATCATTCCAGTGTGGCCGCAGTTCACGCCGATTGCATGCGATCACCTGGCGGGCGGCCGCCAGGTCATGACCCGGCTCCAGCGACCGGAGCAGGAACCAGGAGCGGGAACCAGGAACGGGAACTGAGCCCCGGGCCTGGTGCCGGGATGGCTCCCGGCACCAGACCACGGGGCTCTGTCGTACCGCTGCTGCGCTTTCGGGCCGCTGGGTCAGCCGTCCGGCATGGCTAGCCCGGCTGGCTCAGCCGCTCTATCCGGTCAGTAGTAGGCGTGGAACACGATGTTGCCCGGGGCTGGCGTTGTGGTTGCCAGCAGGCCCTTGAGCAGGGCCGGGGCGAAGGTGGTGCGGGTACTGGGCACGATGCCTGGCCCGCTCCAGACCGAGCCGGTCAGGACCTGGAATCCGACGTGCAGCCCGATCAGCTTGTAGGCCACCAGCAGCGGGCCGAAGCCGTTGTTGCCGAGGGAGGATGCCGCCGGAGCGGTCAGGGTGGCCGCGCCCGCCAGCTGCACCGGCGCGGTCCACGCCAGGTGAGCCCAGTTGGTGAGGCTGTTGTCGGCCGCGGTGCTGTAGAAGATGTCGTTGCTGCCGAGCTGCTTCCAGAACGCGTACAGGGTGCCGGCCGAGGTTCCGGTCTGCACCTCAGCGACCGCGGGGGTGGTGCTGGTGTAGGCGGTCGTGCCGGGGACCACGGAGGCTGTGGTCCAGGCGAAACCGCGGCCAGCTGGCGTGCCGATGGTGTACCTGACGTGGTTGAACGGGCCGTGCCAGGCGACGATGACCTTGTACCTGTCGTAGGCGAAGAAGACCGCTGGCGCATCGGTGGTGTCGGTGTTCGTCACCTTGGCAGGCAGGTCGACTGGCTTGGTCCAGGACACGGTGCCCTTCGCCGATGTCTCGCCCTGGGAGTACCAGATGTGATGGTCGTAGCGGCCGGTCCAGACCGCGAGCACGGCGTGGCGGCCCCTCGGGTCGGTGTAGGACGCGAAGGCCGGTGCCGAGCTTGTCGAGGCGCCAGGCACAGCGCCCAGCTTCGACCAGTGGCTGAAGTCCCGGTACTTGTAGAGCACATGACCGGCTCCGGTGCCTCGCCATGCCACCAGCGTGGTCCGGCCGAGCGAGTTGGGGAACGTTATCGTGCTCAGCGCGGGTGAGGCATCGGTAATCGCGCCTGGGACCGGCCTGCTCGGGCCGTGCCACGAGATGGTCGGCGCCGCGACGGCGGCACCAGCGCCGAGCGCGCAGATCGTGCCAGCCACGGTCACCGCCGAGGCGAGCCTGGTCATGGGGCGTCTCAACATCTTGACCTCGTCTTCTCTTGCTGGGTGATACCTGCACCTGACGGACAGGCATCGCAAGGCTACGAGCCGGTCGCTGAGCACGAAGCTGGTAATTCCCATGACTTTCCTGGGTTTTATCTGAGTTTCCTGAGAACGGGGTGAATATTGGGCTCTCAGCCAAATGACGTCGCGGCCATTAGTCCGTGTACTGCGGGGAAAGCGCCACCAAGAGCGCCGGGTCGGCCCGCTGCTGCAGCGGCCGGAACGGCCCAGCTCCGGCGACAGCCGCAGGTTCGGCGCTGACGGTCCCGCCGTAGTGCCCAGACGGCCGCGCAGCGGTACGTTGACGACCCCTGCGGCGGCGCTGACTGGCCCGCCGCAGTGCGCTAACGGCGGTGCCGCGGTGCGCTAACGATGGTGCCGCCACGCGGTGACGGCACCGCCCGGGGAGCTGATGGGCTCGCCGCGTTGCCGCCTTACGGTGTTTTGGTCATTTGTTGGTTAACATCCATACTTACGGCTCTATGATCGCGTCGTGAATCCTCGTGGCAAGATCCTCCGCTCCGCCGCCTTGTGCGGTGCCGTCGCCGTAGCCTCCGCGCTGGTCGGCACCCTTCCCGCGACGGCCAGCGCGTCGGTGACGCAGCGCGGCGCGGTCGCTCCCGGATCTGCCAGCTCCGCTAGATCCGCCGCCGCTGCTGGCCGCGCCAGCGCGCGCGCCCACGGCCTGAGCCACGTCCACCCGGACCTCAGCGACGCTCGCCCGAGCCAGGGCGCCGCCGCCTACGGTGACATCGTCGGCCTGGTCCGCGATGCCGCCGGCGCCGCGCTGACCGGTGCCTGCGTTACGGTCAGCGGTCCGTCGGGCACGGTGCCCGGGCTGACCAGAGCCGGCGGGCGGTACTTGTTCACCGGCCTGCTGCCGGGGCGCTATACCGTCAGGTACCGCGACTGCGGCCAACCTGGCCGGTACTTTGGCCTGTGGTACGGCGGTTCCGCGCAGGTCGGCGATGTCGTGCGCGTGCTCGTTACCGCCGGGCTGCCGACCGTGCTCAAGCCGGTCACGCTCCGGCCGGCCAGCCCGGCCTCGCTCATCGCCACCACCCGGGCCGCACTGCGCCGGGATGGCGTCTGGGCCAACGGCACAGCGGCGGCGCGCCGGGTCCGGCCATTCATCTCAGGAACGGTGCGGGGCGTGTCGGGCCGGGGCCTGGCTGGGATTTGCGTCAGCGCGACTACTGTCACGGCCAATAGCGCGGAGACCATTGGCGTGATTACCGGCCGAGGCGGCAGTTACAGCTTCCCCGGCAGACTTGGCAGGCCGGGTAGCTGGACCGTCAACTTCTTCTCTGGCTGCGGCAACCCCGGCAACTACGCGCCACAGTGGTGGAAGAACGCCGCGACGGCCATTGGCGCCTTTGTCCTGCACGCGCGCCGGGGCAGTCACTTCGTCGGCATCAATGCCCGGCTGGTGGCCGGCGCGGCAATGACCGGGGTCGTCCGGGCAGGCAGCGCCTCGGGCACCGGACTCGGCGGCGTCTGTGTCCAGGCGATTGGCATTGGCCGGATGAATGGCGTGTTCGAGCAGGCCGTGACCGCGAACAATGGGACATATCAGGTTATCGGCCTGGGGACCGGGCTGTACATAGTGGACTTCAGTCCCGGCTGCGGCGTGAAGGGCAACTACATCCCGCAGAGCTACCCGGGCTTCGTCTCGGCTACCGACGGAAAGACAACCAAGGGCATCAACGGATTCCTGCCGCTGGCCGTCCAGATCACCGGAACGGTCACCACCGGTCCGAGCAGCACCCCGGTCGCCGGAATCTGCGTTCAGGCCGTGAGCCGCGGCGCCGGGGGCTCAGCGGTGACCGGCAAGCAGGGCAGCTACACGATTCCGCAACTGGCAGCGGGCCAGTACACGGTGAGTTTCAGCGGTGGCTGCGGCAATACCGGCAGTTACGCCCCGCAGTATTACAACGGTAAGCCGAACGCCGAGGCCGCCGATCTGGTAACCGCGACAGCAGGTCAGACCGTCTCCGGGATTAACGCGACGATGCAGCCGGGTGGCACCGTGACCGGCACGCTAACTTCCACCTCGGGTCGCAAGCTCTCCGGGATCTGCGTCGTGGTCAGCTCGCAGCAGGCAGCCGGGGGCCTGGGATCCGGCCCGATCGGGCTGCTGCTAACTGGGCTCCCGCTGTTCTCCGGGTTCGCCATCTCCTCGAACGGCGGTTACCGGATCAGCAACCTGGCGCCGGGCAGTTACCTGGCAGCCTTCTCGGCTGGCTGCGGGAATGCCGGGGCGACCTATGCGGCTCAGTGGTTCGCGCCGCAAGGCGGGAACAGTCCCGCCTGGCTCTCGGTCGGGGCCGGGACAATCACATCAGGCGTCGGCGCGACGCTGCGCCTCGCCGGGGCCATCACTGGTGAGGTCAAGACCGCGGCAGGCAAGGGCCTGTCCGGGATCTGCGCCTTCGCTGTCGGGCTGACCGGTCAGCCGTCGGCATCCGTCGCCGAACTGCTCACCGGTTCGCTGCCCGCATCGAGGAAAGGCCGGTACCAGATCACCGGCCTGGCCGGGGGCAAATACGCGGTCGAGTTCGAGCCGTGCAACGGCCAGCCGTACGCGGCCACGTGGTACTCGAACGCCTCAAGCGCGGCCGCCGCGCGTCCGGTCACCGTCAGGGACGACGTGGCCACCACGGGGATCAACCAGGTGCTGACCGGCGGGCAGTCCCTGTCCGGCCAGGTCACCTCGGCGGTGACCGGCCGGCCGCTCCGCGGAGCCTGCGTCGCCGTCCTTGACGCGGGCCGGTCCCTGGTCACCGGAACGCAGACCGGGCCGAATGGCACCTATAACGTCGCTCACCTGGCTGCGGGCCGGTACAACCTGGAGTTCTTCTCGTGCGCGCTGAGCCAAGCCAAGCTGGCCGGCGTGATCAGGGCTGATGTGCTGGTCGGCTCGCGCCGGGCGGTCACCGGCGTCAACGCCACGCTGCCGCTCGCCGGGTCAATGACCGGGACGGTGCTTGGCGGCACTTCGGCGGTGGCCCAGCCTGGAGTCTGCGTCGAGGCGGTCCCGAAGACCGGCAACGGCCTGCCGGGCCTCGCGTTGACCGGTGCTGACGGCAGTTACTCGCTGGCCGGGCTGGCAGCGGGTACGTACCTGGTCCAGTTCACCTCGCTCTGCCCCTTCGGTACCGCCGCGCTGGTACCGCAATGGTTCAGCGGCCAGCCCAGCCAAGCGCTGGCCACGCCGGTGCTAGTGACGTCGGGGGCTGCGGTTACCGGGGTCGGCGGCACGCTGGCCGCGGACGGCGGAATCTCCGGCACCGTTCAGGTCGCCGCGGTGGCCAAGGCCGGCGTGTGCGTGATTGCCTACCCGGCTGCCGGGGGTCAGCCTCCGGCCGTCGCGGAGACCGGCGCCGATGGCAGCTACCAGATCGGCGCCCTGGTTCCTGGCAGCTACCTGGTCGAGTTCACCGTCGGCTGCGGCGCGGCCAGCTATGCCACCCAGTGGTACAGCGCCGCCGCCAGCCGGAGCACGGCAACGCCCGTGGTGGTTACCGCGGGCACGGTCAGTCCAGCCATCGACGCCCACTAGCCACGTCTGCCCACCAAACCCATCGACGCAACTCGCGCCGCTGAATTTGCCGTGTCCGCAGCACCCCATGCCGAATCAGGACCCCGGGGTGTAATCACTCAGACACTTAGTGTAGTTTAGTATCGATTCGAGGGACGGCGGGCAGGGCAACGCCAGCCGGCCAACTGGTCGGCCTACGGCCCTGGCCAGCAGGTCCGGCCCGCGGCCCGAGCATGCTCGTCGCGCCCGGGGCCTGACCATGCTCGTTGCGCCCGGATGCTGCGGGGGCGCGTCCGGGCGCTACGAGCAAGGTCAGGCCTTGCGGCCTGGGGGCCGGGGCGGGTGCCGGCGTTGCCGCCTGGGGTGGGTGCCGGCGTTGCCGCCTGGGTGGGTGCCGGCGTTGCCGCCTGGGGCGGGTGCCGGCGTCGGCGCCTGGATCGGTGACTGGCGCGGTGCCGGGATTGGGTGCAAACACGGTGCCGGGACTGGGTGCAAAGACGCTGCCAGTGACTTAGGTCCCGGTGCCGGCTCGCTAACGGCCCTTTCGGCTGCGCCGCGCGCGAGGGAGCCTGCTCCCAACGAGGAGCAGGTGGTTGCCATGTCTGAGAAGACCCTGCGAGAGCTGAATCCGTTTCCGACCGGCTGTTTAGACGACCTGGTGGCTACAGCCGCCCGGGCGCCGTCGATCTTCAACACCCAGCCATGGCTCTTCCGCGCCACCAGGTACTCGATCGAACTCTATGCCGACCCCACCCGCAAGCTCCGGGCGGATCTGGCCGGCCGGGAGATGCTGGTCAGCTGCGGCGCCGCCCTGTTCGGACTGCGGCTGGCGATCCGCTCGCTCGGCTACCAGCCCGACGTCAAGCTCCTCCCCGACCCCGACCGGCTCAAGCTGCTGGCCAGGGTGCGGCTCGGCGAGCCGGCCCCGATGACCGGCCTTGAGGGCCAGATGCTGGACGCGCTGCCGCACCGGCATACCCACCGCGGCCCGTTCGAGCCGGAACCGCTGCCGCGCGGGCTGCTGATCGGCCTGCAGCACGATGCCGTGGCCGAACGCGCCGTGCTGGCTCTGATCGACCAGCCGCTGGCCTATGAGCGGCTCGCCGGCATCGTGGCGCAGGCCGGCCGGAGTCAGGAGGTCGCGACTGTGGCTCGGGCCGATATCCGGCAATGGGTCCGGCCGCCGGGAAGCGAGGCCAGGGACGGCGTGCCCGCAAGCGCGATACCGCCGACGTCCGGCCGCCGGCCGGGCTGGCTGCCGCAGCGTGACCTTGACCTGGGCCGCGGTCTGGCCATGCTGCCGCCAGGCGGGCCGCCGCCGGCCGCGACCGCAGTACTGCTCACGCCGGGAGATACCCGTCTTGACTGGATCAGGGCCGGGCAGGCACTGCACCGGCTGCTCGCCCACGCCGCCACCAGGTGGGTGTTCGCCACCCTCAACTCCCAGCCGCTGGAGGCCGCCTCGGTCCGCGAGCTGATCCGCAGCCGCCTGGCGCTGTCCGGAGCTCCGCAGCTGCTGCTGCAGCTCGGGGTCGCCAAAACGGCCCAGGCAACTGCCCGCAGGCCGCCACGCGAGCTGATCGAGCTGGAGCGGGCCCGCTGACCCGCGCGCGCCGACCCGGCCGTGCTGACCCCCGCGCGCCGACCCGGCCGTGCTGACCCCCGCGCGCCGATCCGGCCGTGCTGACCCCCGCGCGCCGACCCGGGCGCGTTTGATACTGGTGTTCGCGGCTGTCGGTGCATGATGGGATCATTGGCGGG
>Ga0208565_1000489_pt1 | contig 29365 bp, 30 predicted proteins | sample Sb_taG_7_FD_187706 | JGI IMG/M metagenome (GOLD analysis project Ga0208565, IMG submission 187706) | Peat soil microbial communities from Weissenstadt, Germany - Sb_50d_2_FS metaG (SPAdes) (version 2) | ecosystem: Environmental > Terrestrial > Soil > Wetlands > Peat | place: Germany...
GCGGCGAGTTCATGGACGATGCACTCGTGGCCTGGTTCTCTGCCGATAACCGCGAGTACGGCGGACGAGTCGATGATCATGCGCCGTCTTCACCGAAACCGAGGATCTGTTCGCGTTCGGCCTTGGACAGCGGCTTGCCGAGCTGATCCGGCGGGATCAGCGGCCAGATCTCTTCCTCCAGAAACCGGGTGATGCGTTCCTCCCGCTGCCTAACAGTCGGACGGGACAACGACTCGAGCACTTGGCGCAGGGCGTACCGGACTGCTCCCGTCTTGGTCTTGCCTGTCAGCGCGGCGACCTCGGCCGCCAAACGTTCGGTCTCCGGATCCTTGATGTTAAGCGCCATGGCATTATGGTACCTCCGGAGGTGCAAAGGTACCAGCGTAGGTAGGGCCCATTGGCGTGTTCTCATCAATCCGGACGAGCCCGGACAGGCTGGCGCGTTCCATCGAGGCGGCGACCTGTCTGAGGCAAGCGGCGAACCGTATGATCCGGCCGCGGCATTCTGTATGACATCGAGCATGCCGTGCAGGCAGACGAGATCCCGATGCTGCCCGTGCTGCTGGACGGGATCGAGCTGTCCGGGCGGTGGTCACCGCAGACGCATTATGCCCAGCGCGAGCACGCCCGCTACCTGGTGGCCCAGCGCGGCGCGCATTACATCTTCACCGTCAAAGGCAACCAGCCCAGCCTGCACGCCCAGTTCAAGGCGCTGCCCTGGCACGACGTCCCGGTCACCAGCGATACCCGCGGCCGCGGCCATGGGCGGTACGAGCGGCGCACCCTGAAGGTCACCGCCGTGGCCGCCGGGCTTGCCTTCCCCCACGCTTCCCAGGCCATCCAGATCGTGCGCCGCCGCAGGCCCATCAGACGCAAGAAGTGGTCCACCGAGGCCATGTACGCCATCACCTCACTCACCCCGGCCCCAGGCCAGCCCCCAAGCAGCTGGCCGCCGCCGTCCGCAGCCACCGGGCCATCGAGGACCGCCTGCACTGGGTCCGCGACGTGATCCACGGCGAAGACCTCTCCCAGGTCCGCACCGCCAACGGCCCCCGCGTCATGGCCGCCCTGCGCAACCTGGCCATCACCATCCTGCGCCTGGCCGGGGCCACCAGCATCGCAGCCGCTCTGCGCTACCACAGCCGACGTCCCGGCCGGCCACTTCAGACACTCATGACCACATGATCGACGACTTTGCCTAGGCCCTGGCGTTGCCGGTTGCCGCAGTCACGCCGGGCGCATTAGTGTCGCGCGAATGGCGCCATGTGCGGAGTGCGGCTACGACGTCGATTCGCTAGACCGCAATGAGATCAGGCGTGCGATCACCGAACTGGCGGGCGAGCACTGTCGCGTGCTCGCCTCGGTCCCGGCTGAGCGGCTACGCGATCACCCCCGCCCGGCTAGCTGGTCGGCGCTTGAGTATGGCTGCCACATCCGCGATGTGCTCAGGTTCCAGCGCGAGCGGATCACCCGCGCGCAGACCGGCGATACGCCAGAGTTCGCATCGATGCGCCGTGACGAGCGGGCAGTCGAGGAGCGCTATAACGATCAAGATCCCGAACAGGTTTCCGCGGAGATCGCGACGGCGGCACGCCAGCTCACCCAGACGCTGGCAGGGCTCGATGACGTCGGCTGGGTGCGTACCGGCATCTACAACTGGCCGGAGCGCGCGGTCCGCACCATGGAATGGCTCGCCCGCCTGACGGTGCACGAGCTGGCTCATCACCTGTTCGATGAGCGGCGGCTTGTCGCCTCGGTGTGATGCCCTGGGCTGCCGCCGGGGTGATGGAACGCACGCTGTTCAGCACAACTGCTACGAAGGTCAGCGGACCAGTGATCTTCATCACAGCTTCAGACACTCATGACCACATGATCAACAACTTTGCCGGGGCCCTGACCCCCACCCTCCTCGGATAGAGCGCATGCTCTGGTTAGGTTTCCTAAAGCGCTTGGCTCCCAAGGACACGAGCACGCGAACAACAGTTCACATTCAGCGACGACGCTGAGCCTCGTAGAGCCAAACAGAACTTCGTCGGCCATCTCGGCCCGCACGGCCGGACTTCGCGAATGAGTGATTGCTCGCGAGCAGTTATCACACCATGGAAACTAAGAACGAAAAATCTTCGCCACGTGCCCTTTTTGCTTCGCCACGTGCCCTTTTTGCGCTGCTGACCGTCAAGCCGGTTCGCAGCGAGCTGATCTACCTGCTGGTCAGCCTCGACAAGCAGTACACGGCAGAGCAGCCCGCTGAGCCGTGGGAGTCCTACTATGCGCACCGGATTCTCAGCCACTTCGAAACGGCCGGCACCTGACAGGGCATCGCGGCGCCGCCACCCGGTTCGCCGAGCCGACCCTGAGCGCGCAACCCGCCGCGAGGGTGGTCTGGAGGCATGCCAGGCACTCTGGGAGCGCCGCGCTTCCAGCATCTCAGGGCTTCTCCAGAATGGACTTGAGCTGCGACAGGTCTTGCTGGTTTGCTCGTCGCATCGCGCGGGCCATCATCGGCGCGACGAGTTTCGAGAAGCCCGCCGGGTTGCCGCGGTTGCGCAGCTTCATCCTGGTGCCGCCTGCCGGGTTGTCCGTCCAGGTGTAGGTCGTCTCCATCGGAAACGGTCCTTCGGTGGTGCTCTGAACGAGCCGCTCGCCAGGGACAATCTCTTTCACCTCGTACGTGTACGCGAGGCGCCTGCCGAGGAAGTGGGCCACGAACGCCACCCGGGAACCGATCATCAGCGGCTTCGGTGTCTCCCACTCGACAGACTTGATGTTCTGGTACCAGCGGGTCGCGTTGTCCGGGTCCGACGCATACGCGGCAACTACAGACCGTGGCGCATCGATGTCGATCTCGGTCTGCACGTCGACATTCATGACGGCGGCTCCTATCCGGGACCCTCGACGTGGCCGCCGGCCGGGTCGGGCTCCGGCGGCGGTGAAGAACGGCTGCGGGCTGCCGCTGGCAAGGTAGCCGGCGAGGCGTTGCAGTATCTGCGCCCAGGTCTGAGCGGTGTGAGCCAGGTCAATCTCCGCGAGGCCGGAGGGCCGGAGTGCCGGAACAGCACGCCGGTCCCGGTCTCGGCCCGCGCGGCCCTGGCCAGCTCCCACTCCCAGGTCGAGCCCTCCCAGAACGGGAAGTAACGACCAGCTGCGGGTGACGCTGCCGCCAGGGTCGATGACGCTGGGCGGGCCGCTGAAGCACCTGGCGTACGTCGAGGATCACTGGTTCACCCAGGTGGTCGCCGGGCAGCCGCCGACACAGCCGTGGGCTCGCGAGGACTGGGAGGCCGACCCTGACTGGGACTGGCACAGCGCGGCCGGCGATCCCGGCGATGAGCTGCGGGCGCTGTGGGCCGGGCGGGTCGGGCGGTCCAGGGCCGTCGCGGGCTCGCAGCTGGCGCGAGGGGAGGCTGAGGCCCTCGGCGAGGCTCATTCCGCGTGGGGCGGCCAGGGACGCGTCTCGCTGCGCTGGGTTCTCGTGCACATGATCGAGGAATACGCCCGGCACAACGGTCACGCCGACCTGATCCGGGAGTCGATCGACGGTCAGACCGGCGAGTGAGGAGCTGTCGCAGTCGCGGTGAGGACCGGCCTGGCTCCGGCGACGAGCCGCTGTTCGTCCGGATCGGCGGATGCAAGGGATTCGTAACCTCGCCTTACGGTTCTGTGACGCGAGCGGCATGACTGTGTCCGTGCTGGCGCATCGGGAGTCCACTGGAGCCGGGGTCCAGTGATCACGGCAGATCCGCCCCCTGACTCAAGGAGAAGAACATGCGCAAGCGCGTTTGCCTGGCAGCGGGCGGCGGCCTGCTGGCGGCGGCGATCGGCCTGTTCGGCGCGGCAGGCTCCGCCAGTGCCGGCACAGTGTCGCCGGTCGTCGGCTACACCTATGTCAACGACAACACCACGATCGCCAACACCGTCGCCGGTTTCGCCCGGCACGCGGATGGTTCCCTCACTCCCCTTCCTGGTTCTCCGTTCGCTGCTGGCGGCGCGGGCCTGGGATCGGGTCTGGGCTCCCAGGGGGCGATCCAGGCATCACGGCACGGCAGGTACCTGCTCGTCGTCGACGCGGGCAGCAACCAGATCTCGGTCCTGCGGGTCACCGCTGGCGGCGTGCCGGTGCTGGTGGGCCGGCCGGTTTCCTCGCGGGGCGTGGAGCCGGTCAGCATCGCGATCTTCCAGCATCTGGTCTACGTTGCGAACACCGGCGCCGGCGGCAGTAACTACACGGGTTTCCGGCTCCGCCACGACGGCACGCTGACGCCGGTGCCCGGCTCGACGTTCGCGGTCCCGGCCGGCTCCGGGCTGGGCGACGTGTTCTTCAACGCGAACGGCACCCGCCTGGTCGGCACCCGTGGCGCCACTTCGCAGATCGACAGCTTCGTGGTGCGGGATGACGGCCGGCTGCTCGCCGCGCCGGGCTCCCCGTTCGCAGGGCAGGGCCTTGGCCAGATCGGCGCGGAGTTCAGTCCAGTTAGCCGCTGGCAACTGTTCGTCAGCAACGCGCACAACGGCGCCGGACTCGGCACAGTGTCCGCGTTCCGCGACGGCTTCCTCGGTCAGCTCTCATCGATCGGATCGTCGCCTTACGCCGACTCGCAGACCGCGCCGTGCTGGGTGGAGATCAGCCACGACGGCCGGTACCTGTTCACCGTCAATACCGGGTCGGTCAGCGTCTCCAGCTACTCGATCAACCCGGATGGGTCACTGACCCTGATCGGCAGCACGCCCATCAGCGGCGGCGGCGCCGACACCGACGCCCGCCTGTCCCCGGACGGCAGGACACTGTCGGTGACCGGCTCGGGCATGCATTTCGTGTCCGTGTTCGCCGTGAACGGCGGAACCCTCACCGAACTGCCCAGCTCGCCGACGTCGTTGCCGGCCGGCTCTTCCCCGGTCGGCATCGCCGTCATCGACAGTTAGCCCCCTTAGAACCAGCCAGCCGCAGGCCAGCGTTCCCGGGCCAGGTCCAGCCGGACTGGCCCGGGAACGCGCACGCGCTCGTGGACCGGCACGTCATCCCCCTCGCCGCGAATTCCGGCCGTCAGCAGATAGCGAACGGCGGCATCTGCTGCTCGCATCCAACCCGCGCTGGGCGCCTGGCGCGCGGCAGACCACCGTGGCCACGGACGCTGTGCCAGATCTCTTACGAACCGGTGACGGATCGTCCGCCGTAACCCGTGCCGCGCATATCCGGCTACCGTGTCAACCGTGACCCCTGAACGACCGCGGCGGCTGGCAGCGGAACGCCGGCGGCCCGAATGCTGAGCAACCCGGATCCGCCCGGCCGGATCATGGTCGTAGACGACGACCGGACGCTGGCCGACGTCGTCGGACGGTACCTGATCCGTGATGGCCACCGGGTCGAGTGCGTGCATGACGGGCAGGCGGCGCTGGCCCGGATCGAGGCGGAGCCGCCGGACCTGGTGGTGCTGGACCTGATGCTGCCCAGCGTTGGCGGGCTGGAGGTGTGCAGGCGGCTGCGATCGCGGTGGCCCATCCCGGTCGTCATGCTCACCGCGCTGGGCGACGAGATCGACAAGATCGTCGGCTTCGAGGCCGGCGCGGACGATTACATGACCAAGCCGTTCAGCCCGCGGGAGCTGGCGCTGCGGGTTAGGTCAGTCCTGCGACGTGCCCGCGGCGGCGGGCTGCAGGGCGCGCCGTCTCAGGGCGTGGTGGCTGACGGCGACCTCCAGGTAGACCTGGGGGCGCACGAGGCCAGCATTGGCAGCCAGCTGCTCGCGCTCACGTCGCGCGAGTATGACCTGCTGGTCTTCCTGATGCGGCATCCGCGGCAGGCGTTCACCCGCGATCAGCTGCTCCATCAGGTGTGGAACTGGTCGTTCGGCGATACCTCGACGGTCACCGTGCACGTGCGCAGGCTGCGGGAGAAGCTGGAAACCGATCCGACGCTGCCGAGGCGCATCGTCACCGTCTGGGGCGTGGGCTACCGGTACGAGCCGCAGGAAGCATGATTACGGCGGCCGAGCTGTGGACGGTCAGCTACACCGTCGCGGGAATCACCGCCGCGGCTGCCGCCGCCGGGATGATCGTGCTCCGGCTGCTCGCTGCCCGTTCGGTCGCCACCAGCGTGACAGTGGTCGCGGCAGTGACCGTGGCCGCCACGCTCGCCGGGGTCGCAGTGATCTCGCTGGAGATGTTCATCGCCCGCAAGGACCTCGACGTGGTGCTCGCGGTGGTCGCGATCTCCGGGATCGCGGGCTTCGCCGTCGCCCTGCTCTTCGGGCGGCGGGTGTCGGCGGCGAGCCGCCTGCTGCTTGGCGCGGTCCAGGAGGTGGGCAAGGGCGGCGGGTACTGCCCGCCAGCGGCCGTCCTCCCGGCTGAGCTGGCGGGGCTGTCCGCTGGGCTGCGGACAGCCCATGGCCTGCTGGCCGCAGCCCGTGATCGCGAGCGGGCTCTGGAGGCGAGCCGCCAGGAACTCGTTGCGTGGGTCAGCCATGACCTGCGGACGCCGCTGGCAGGGCTGCGGGCGATGGCCGAGGCGCTCGAAGACGGCATCGTCACCGACTGGCCGACGATCAGCAGGTATCACAGGCAGATCCGCGCCGAGACCGACCGGCTGACGCTCATGATCGATGACCTGTTCGAGCTATCCCGCATCCACGCCGGCGCGCTGCGGCTGTCTCGCCAGGTCGTCGGCCTCGGTGATCTGATCGGCGAGGCGCTCACCCGCGCCGAGCCGCTCGCACGGGCGAAGGGCGTGCGGCTGCACGGCTCGGCCATTCCCGGCTTGCCTGTGCAGGTGGACACCGCCGAGGTCGGGAGGGCGCTGCTCAACCTGGTCGTTAACGCGATCCGGCACACCGCCGCGGACGGCGCGGTCGAGGTGCTCGCCGGCCAGGAGTCCGGCATGGCCACGGTCAGCGTCTCTGACTCCTGCGGCGGGATCCCTGCCGAGCATCTGCCCAGGGTGTTCGACGTGGGATTCCGTGGCGAGGCAGCCCGCACGCCGGTGACCGGCGAGGGCGCCGGGCTCGGGCTCAGCATCGCGCGGGGCATCATCGAGGCACACCGAGGGCAGATCAGAGTACGCAACGCAGGACCCGGCTGCCAGTTCGTCATACGGCTGCCGCTGGCCCCCGACACCGTTACCCCCCACCGTACGGGCCGGCACGAAGCGGCAGCACGCATTGTTCCGGCTGCGGCGGCCAGCGTGCGGCAGGACTAAGCCGGCCCAGGTCAGCCTGGCACGAGCCCCGACTGTGATGGCGCTTCCCGTCCGGGCGATTCTCTATCCGGCCAAGCAGAACGTGCGGTTCCAGGTGAGTAGCCGGGGGGAATCGCACCCCCCGGCTACTCACCTGGGTTCTGGGCCGCCCTTACGGGCTGCGGCTTCGTGATCATGCTCGTTGCCGCGAGCATGGTCAAGGCGGTCGCTTCCGCTGCCCAGGCCACGGCCCGCCGGCATTCCGGCGGGCCGTGGAGTGGGTCGCGAAGCGGCCGCGCAGGACGCTGACCAGGGCGGGCGCGGGTCAGGGCGTCAGCGCCGCGGCGACCTGCGCCGTGTCCTCGGAGCTGCGGACGAAGCACGCCTTCCCGTCGCGGAACCTCCAGTAGTGGTGCATGTTCATCGCGACGTCCTTGCCGGTCGCAGTGACGGTGAACGCGTAGCGGATCACCACCATGACGTCTCCGTCGTCGTTGCTGGCGAAGCTCAGTGGCGTGAACTCCGTGATCGGGCCGGTCTTGCCGATGGCCTCGAAGAAGCTGCGGACCCCGTCTTTCCCATGCCTGGGGCCGTACCACGGGGCCGAATTGATCGCGGCGTCAGTTGACCAGTCGACGTCGTCGGTCACCCGCTCGAGGATGGCCTCGACGTCTCCGCGGCCGAGTGCCTCGTACATCTCCCTGGCCGTCTGGATGTTCTGCTCAGCGCTCATGCTGTGCTCCTTTTCTGATCGTGAGAGCGGTACCCCGGCTGGTGTTCGCACCGCTGTGTTTGATGCGATTGCTCGCTGCCAGGCAAGAGGGACGGTTACGCCCAGAACGCGGCCACGGCAACCGGGTCGCCGACGAACTGGTCGATGCTGCGCACCCGGCCGCCGTCGAGCGTGAACAGCACGATCTGCGGGTTGTCGAACGAGCGGCCATCGGGGCGGGTGCCGCTGACCTGCGCGAGCACCGAGACGCAGCCCCCGGCGTCCGCCATGAAGGATCGTGGCACAGCGCGCAGCGTTCCGCCGGTGAGTTGCGCCGACTCGGCCAGGTAGGCCATGATCCCATCGCTCCCACGGTGGACGCCGCCCAGGCGGTCGTCATTGCGGTGATTCCACGTCGCGTCGGCGTGAAGCAGCTCGCCGAGCGCGGCAAGATCCGCGTGCGCGAACGCTTCGAAGACGGCGCGGGCAACGTCTACTTCTGAATGCGTATCTGTAGCCGAGTCGATGGTCACAGTGGCTCCTAATAAGATCGCTTACAAGGAACCGTAGGGAGATGATGCCGCCCGGACCATCGACTGTTCAGTTGATTCTGGCGCCGGCGGCTGGCCCGGTCCTGGCTGCGAGCCCGTGCTGCATCGCGAACATCGCAAGGCCCGCCCTCGTCGAGACGCCACACTTTCCGTAGATGTGGACGGTGTGCGTATGGACGGTCGATGGCGAGATCACCAGCTCGGAAGCGATCTGCCGTTTCGTGCGGCCCGACACTAGCCGGCGGAGGACTTCGAGCTCACGTTCGGTCAGCTCGGCCGGCAACGGCGGCAACGCGGGCGGCGGTGCGCCTGCCGCGTCGAGCACGGCACGGATCGCGTCACGATCAAGCGGCAGCTCGGACAGGACCCGCGACGCGGCGGCGGGATCGAGCGCGGGACGATGCGGCCGCGGCTCGCTGAGCGCATGGAGCACGTCGGCTGCCGCGAGCAGGCAGGCAGCGGCGTCTAGGTCGGACGTCCGCACCCCGGCCGGGTAACCAGACCCGTCCGTGCGTTCATGGTGACGGCTGGCGATCAGGCCCAGCGGCGCGAGCACCGGCGACCGCGCGAGGATACGGCCCGTGTGGTAGGGGTGCAGGCGCACAAGCTCCCATTCCTCCGGCCGCAGCGGCCCCGGCCGCTCCCAGATACCGGCCGGTATCGCCACGCGGCCGAGGTCGTGCAGAACCCCAGCGCGATAGACGACGGCCGCAGCAGCTGGCGAAAGCCGCTCAGCCGCGGCCCGCGCGAGCCGGGCAACCCCACCCGAATGGCCGGTAAACCATGGGCTCTTGAGATCGGCGGCGTCACCGAACCCGGCGAGCGCCTCCTCGAAAGCCGCTTCATCGCGGAACACGCGCCGCGGCGCCGGCTCGGCGTCGACCACTGCCGCCCACAGGTCATCCGGGCTCGAGATCCGCAACAGCTCCACCGGCGCGTTCTGGAAGATCGCCACGATCTCGGGATCGAGCGCACGCCCCGACCAGCGCGCGACCGTCTGGGCCGCGACATCGCCGCCACCGACGGCGTCGAACATCACAGCCGCATAGCCGACGGCGGCGAACCGAGACGCCTCGGCGACCTCCGCGCCAGCTCGGCCCGCCGGGACACCGCGGCCGTCGAAACGCTCAAAGCTGTCCAGGACCGCGCGCCTCACCGCGTCCGGCAACCGCAGGCGAGCCGTAAGGTCAGCGCCCACCTCGCAGTCCGCCCGCGCCCCCTCGGCCTTGAGCCTCGCGACACCCGCGGGACCGCCCAGGATCCGCAGGCGGCCTGCGCCCACCCCCAGACCCGCCAGGAACTGCAGCGCCTCCTCAACCTCGGCGGGGTCGATCAGGTCGCCCCGTGCACGCACCACGATGTCATCGCCGCCGAACGCGGCGGCGATCTCGTGCGACGTCGCGGCGCAGCCCGCGAAGCGCATCAGCGTCGCGTAGTAGACCTCACCCTGACCGGGCCCCTCAAGCCCCGCACGCCGCGCCAGTTCCGTGGCCAGCAAGCACGCACGCATCGCTTCCCCCGGCGGATGCCCGCGAGTAAGGTCGCTCGCCACAGACAGCGCCGCAACGACACCCCCGACGCCAACGGTCGCCCCCACGACCGCAAGTCTAAGGATCAACAGGCGACTGGCCCGCTGACTGGGCAACAAAGCCACGCGAGCACATGCAGTTGCGCCAGATCGCCCCAATATGAGCCGCCAGCGTCTTGATCAGACTCCGGCCGACGTCCGGCGGGTCGGCGCGCGCAGCTACGATCCGCCGAACGACGGGTCTGCCTCGCGCCGGAACCGGGATCAAGGTCCCACGGGATTCCGACCCAAACCGAGACCATAGGGAAGAAGTGCCAGCCGACGAGGTTCAGCCCCAGCACAGTCTGCCCCCGCCGCACGCGACTGACATGCCGCAGGGAGACACACCGTCCCGGGCTCGAACCAGAACCCGACGATCTGCGCACGGCCCACAGGTCATCTAACCTGATTGCGGGCCGCGCGGAATCGCCGGGAGCTGAACGCGCAACGCACAAACGGCCCATAATTCGCCACCCTCCCATACGCGTCCCAGCGCGCTGCAGAATTGACGTTTCCGCAGGTAGAAGGCGTGCAGGGAAATGCACTCCGGAGCCGTGTGCGCAGGTTCGAATCCTGCTGGAGGCGCTTTTTCGAAAACTTCATCGATCGGGGCGATGGGGTTGCGAAGCTGTGACCTGCGGAGACACTACACCGCAGCGAGATAACTAAGAAGGATGCCGGGCGACGGCTCAGCTACGTGCGCGGGCTGCGGATCCGGCTGCTCGCAGACCGCGTCCTTCAGAACCTCGCATGGGTCGCCGACCAGCTCGGGTGGCCCGACACGTTCGACGCCGAGTACGTCGCCCTGACCCAGCTCCGGGCCGACGCCCTGATCACCCTCGACCGGCAACTCGCCCACGCCGTGAAGGATCTGGTCACTGTCGCACCCATCGAGGCGCCGTCCTGATCGATGCGGACCTGACGAACGGCCCGCCACGCGAACGCACTCATCTGCATATAGCGCGTCGGGGGCAGTCATGACTCGGCAGCCTGGTGGCCAAGGGCGCAAGATCGACAAGCACGCCGGCCAGCCGCCGACCGCGACCTCCAGCAGATCGCTCGCGCTGTCGCAGCCCGAGGTCTTCAGACACATCGGCCAAGAGCATCACTCTGAGTGACGGGACGGTCACGAAGAACGCTCGCCCTGCCGCCGATCTGGACGCGTTGACCGGGCGCGGCGCTTGGACAGCCATCGGCGCATAACGGATAATCTGTGCAATTCTACATCCAGCGCCACGGCGGCTATCGCGAGCGTCCGCGTTGCGCCCATCCGGGCGGAGCCGATGCGCCACCGCGGAATGCGGCAATGGTGTCACCGGGAACCGGGCTTGGAGGTATGCGCTGATGCAGGCGGTCGTCACCGTCGGCTGGGCGCGGCAAGTGCGGGTGGTCAAAGCCGCGCTGCTTGCGTTACCAGCAGCGGCTGCATGCACAACCAGCCTGGCTGGACTGATGCACGAACAGCCGAGTACCGGGACGACCTGATAAGGAAGCGGTCAGCTCGTCAGGCGTTCAGCCCTGCCTGGCTTCCCGCGCGACATGCTCAAGCTGACTGCGGTAGTTCTCCCACCAGGCGCGGTCACGCGTCCGCAGGCTATCGTTGTCGGCCTGCAGCCCGGCGGCGCCGTCGATGAGCTCACGGACGATATCGGCATGCCCGGCGTGCCGGTTAGTCTCAGCGACCACGTGCACCAGGATCCGGTGCAGCGTCACCTCATGTTGGCCGCTGGGCCACCAGGGCACGTGGCCGGCCGCGTCCAGGCCCAGCGTCTGGATCGTCTCATCCGCGTGCGCCCAGGCTCGCCGGTACATCCCGACGATCGTGTCGCGCGGCTCATCGGCGGTCGCCCAGAAGTCAGCGTTGTTCCTGGCGTCGTCCTCAGACCAGGGCCGCGGCCAGCCGGGCGGCCGCGCGAACGCGTCACCGAAGTACCACAGCTCGACACCGGCGAGGTGCTTGACCAGTCCCAGCAGGTTGGTGCCGGTCGGCGTCAGCGGCCGGCGGATGTCGTACTCGGAAAGCCCGTCGAGCTTCCACAGCAGGGCTTCACGGGCGGCCTGCAAGTAGCGGTGCAGGTCAGCTTTGGGGTCCGTTCCTGTCATGCGCGAGAGTGTGCCACGCGGCACCGACGGCCATAACAATCTGTATACCAGGCCCCCGTCTTGCTTCCTCAAACGGAGACCCGTCGCTCTGCGTGATCGTCGCTATCTGCCCGCCCCACGCCCAGTCGGCTCTTTATGGCGTGCGAACAAGGTGTAAGGCTCGCGGGCGCTGGCATGGATCAGGAGAACCTGTCGTCCCGATACTGCCGGCCAGAGATGGGTGATAGTGCCCGGATGGCCGCGAGAGGGAGGACCGCAAGCGGCGGACACCGCGAGCGGCAAAGTACCGATGCGGGGCACAGGGGCGGGACGGCCCGTAGTAGCGGTGAAGGTCCTGTAATGGGGCTGGAGCGAAGGGACGTTGCTAGCTGCCGGCGCGTTCCTGACGAACCAGCCGGCGGAGCGGCACGTCCTTGCCGCCCGGAGAGCCCGTCCGTCGATCAGCCACGGGCCGGGCCAGAGATCCCATCACGCTCCGCGATGTGCCCGATTTCTAGACTCAGTGCACACATCCGCTGTTCTGCGCGGATCAGTTGGCCAGGTGCCAACCTCGGGGGAGGACGCAGATGGAACATTCGGGACTGCCCGGGTGGCGCTGCCGAATTTGCGGAACTCGATCAGCTGAACCTTCTGCGCCCGTGCTGGCCGTGGCCTGGGAGACCGTCGGGCAGTGTCGATGGACCGCTGCGTGTGGCTGCCTGCAGACTGATGTGGTGCCAGACACGTGCTATGCCAGGAGCGGAGAGGTGAACATCGCCTATCAGGCTTTCGGTGATGGCCCTTTTGATCTGGTGTTCGTGCCCGGCTTCATCTCGCATATTGAGCTCGCCTGGGAAGAGCCGTATCTGGCGCGGTTTCTGCGGCGGCTTGCGGCTTTCACCCGGGTGATCTTCTTCGACAAGCGGGGCACGGGGCTGTCGGATCCGGTCTCGCGGCCGCCTGGCCTGGCTGAGCGGATGGACGATATCCGGGCCGTGATGGATGCGGCCGGCTCGCAGCGGGCTGCCTTGTTCGGTGTTTCCGACGGCGGGTGCCTGTGCATCGCGTTCGCGGTTGCCCATCCGGACCGGTCGGCTTCGCTGGTCACCTATGGGTCGTTCGCCCGCCGACTCCGCACCGCCGACTATCCGTGGGGCTGGTCTGCCGGGCATCTGGCGGAAGTCCTGCGTGGGATGGATCAGGGCTGGGCCAGCGGGAAGTGGTGGGCCGCGGCCAATCCCAGCGTGGCCGACGACGAGCGGTACCAGGCATGGTGGGCACGTTACCTGCGGGCCGCCGCCAGCCCCTCGATGGGGCGCGGGGCCCTTGGCCTGAACGCCGAGCTCGACATCCGCCACCTGCTGGCTCAGGTTGCTGTCCCGACCCTGGTCATCCACCGCACGAACGAGCAGTGGGTGGATGTCGGCAACAGCCGCTACCTTGCAGCGCACATAGCCGACGCACAGCTCATCGAGGCATCCGGCGTGGACCACCGGCCCTGGCTGGGTGACGCTGACGAGATCCTCGACGCCATCGAGACCTTCCTCACCGGTCGGTCCGCCCGGCCGCGAACCAGGCGATACGCGACGGGATCGGAAGCGCTGAGCCGGCGGGAACGCGAGATCGTCGCCCTGACCGTGGCCGGGGAGAGTGCGCCGGCCATCGCGGCTGCGCTGTTCCTCAGCGAGCGCACCGTGGAGAGCCATCTCGCGCGCGCCTACGCCAAGCTCGGCGTGCATTCCAAGCCCGAACTGGCCCGGCGGGCAGCCCAGCTCGGCTTGGCTCCCGACTCGCCCTGACCGGCCGGCCTCCAGATTCGGTACAAGTACGGATGCTGCCGGCCCCCGCTGTCCATAGCGTTCTGGCCAGGAGTTTTACCCGCCGGGTACCGGCGCTGCTTGTCTGGCTCAAGGTCGCTGACGCTGGGGCCTGGGGTTCAGCGTCGGCGTCCTCCCGGCGGCACCAGCGAGGTCATCGCACGCGGGGCCGGAACGAAGGGATTTCAGGTGGATGAGACTCAGATGATGGAGTTCGTCGGCCGGGCCGTCGCCGATGTCGGGGCACTGCTCGGCGGCGCCATGGTCGTCCTTGGCGACAAGCTCGGCCTGTACCGGGCCATGGCCGGGACCGGATCAATCACGTCCGGGGAGCTGGCCGCGCGCACTGGCACCGCGGAGCGTTACGTCCGCGAATGGCTGAGCGCCCAGGCGGCGCGCGGGTATGTGACCTACGACGGCGACGGGCGGTTCTCGCTGCCAGATGAGCATGCGGTGCCGCTCACCGACGAGACGAGCCCTGCGTGCGTGATCGGCGCGTTCGAGATCGCGCTGGGCTCGGTGTACGCCACGGACAAGATCGCCGAGCGGTTCCGCAGCGGCGGCGGGTTCGCGTGGGGGGCGCATGACGAGCATGTCCTGCATGGCTGCGAGCGGTTCTTCCGGCCGGGGTACCTGAACAACCTCGCCAGCGCGTGGATCCCGGCCCTGGACGGCGTTGAGGCCAAGCTCGCCGCCGGGGCACGAGTCGCCGACGTCGGCTGCGGCCACGGGGCGTCCACGCTGTTGCTGGCCGATTCCTATCCCGCCTCGGCGATCACCGGCTTCGACGCGCACGACGGCTCCATCGAGGCCGCCCGCAAGCGCGCCGCCGATGCCGGGCTGGCCGAGCGGGTACGCTTCGAGGTCGCGTCGGCCACCACCTTCAGCGGCTGCTATGACCTGGTGTGCTTCTTCGACTGCCTGCATGACATGGGCGATCCTGCCGGCGCATGCGCTTACGCCCGCGCTCAGCTCGCGCCCGGCGGGACGCTCATGCTCATCGAGCCATTCGCTGACGACGACATCACCGGCAACCTCAACCCGGTCGGCGCCGCCTACTACGGCTTCTCGACCCTGCTCTGCACGCCGAGTTCCCTGTCGCAGGAGATCGGCACCGCGCTCGGCGCACAGGCCGGTGAGGCCAGGCTGCGCGAGATCGTCACCAGCGCAGGCTTCGCCACGCTCCGGCGGGTGGCGGAGACCCCGTTCAACATCGTCCTTGAGGCACAGGCCTGACCCTGCCGCGGCGGGCGGCAGTACCCGGAGGTTTGGATCATGAAATTCGCGCAGATCATCGAGTTCACCACGGAGCGCATTGACGAATTCAACGCCGGCCTCGACGAGTGGATGGCCAGATCCGAAGGTCACCGGATACCACACCGGGCAGTGCTACGCCGCGACCGGGATGCCCGGGACCGCTACCTGCTCATGGTGGAATTCGCCTCTTACGAGCAGGCCATGGAGAACTCCGGCCGGCCCGAGACCGGAGAGTTCGCCGCGTTCCTGGCCGGGATCAGCGACAGCACGCTGACGTTCCGCAACCTGGACGTGCTCCGCGAGGAAGATCTCTAGAAGGGAGATCTCTAGCGGTGCGATGGAACCCGGGCACAGCGAGGTACCCCCACCCCGTCTGGCCGCCACGGCGGGACCACGGCGTGCAGCGGGCCGGCGTCGTCAAGCCGCCTGCGAGCATGACGGAGCATGGTTTCCGTTCAGGGCGCTGCGGGTGGAACTATCTAGGATTCGTTGATCACCCTTCCGGGCTGCGGCTCGCAGGAGGTCTGGGCGGATGGAATATGACGACATCATCGTGGGTGGCGGTTCGGCTGGTGCGGTGCTGGCGGCCCGGCTGTCGGAGGAACCGGCCCGCCGCGTCCTGCTGCTGGAGGCAGGCCCGGACTATGCGACGCTCGAGTCGACCCCCGCCGATCTGCGGGACGGCTGGCGCATGTCGTTGCGGGAACACGACTGGGCGCTGACCGCGCAGGCCGTGCCCGGCCGGGCCATTCCCTATCCGCGTGGCCGGGTGATCGGCGGCTCGTCTGCTGTCAATGCCGCAATCGCACTGCGCGGCGTGCCAGCCGATTACGACGAGTGGGCGGCGCTGGGCAACGACGAGTGGAGCTGGGTGAAGGTCCTGCCGCACTTTCGCCGGCTCGAAGACGACCCCGAAGACGCGGGCGAACTGCATGGACGCGGCGGCCCGGTCGCGATCCGCCGCTGGCGGCCCGATGAGCTGATCCCGGTCCAGCGCGCCTTCTTCGAGGTCTGCCGCCGACTCGGCTTCCCCGAAGTCACCGACCACAACCACCCGGCAGCGACCGGAGTGGGCCCGTTCCCGCAAAACCGGCGGGGCCGCCTGCGCCTGTCGACGGCGATCGCCTACCTGCTGCCCGCCCGGCACCGGCCCAACCTCACCATCCGTCCGCGCTGCCTGGTCAACCGGGTCCTGGTCGCCGGCGACCGGGCGGTCGGTGTGGACATCGCTGGCGAAGGCGAGCCCGAACAGGTCCGCGGGCGGCGCATCACCCTGGCCGCCGGCGCCATCGGCTCGCCAGCGATCCTGCTCCGCTCGGGCATCGGCCCCAAGGCCGCGCTGGCCGGCCTGGGCATCGAGCCAGTGGCGGACCTTCCCGGCGTCGGCGCGGGCCTGGCTGATCACCCGGTCACCCGGCTGCTGCTCGTCCCCAAGCCGGGCAGCTGCGACCCGCAGACCCCGCTCGCGCAGGTCGTCCTGCGCTACACCGCACCCGGATCCGGCGAGTTCAACGACATGCAGCAAGTCGTGTTCAGCCACGTCGACGTCGCTGGCATCGGCGGCCAGCAGGCGGTGGATGCAGTGGGCACAGCGCTCGCGATCGGGCTGCCCGTCGCGCTCGAACGCCCGCACGCGCGCGGCCGCCTGGAGCTTGCGAGCACCGACCCGCGGGTCCAGCCACTGATCCAGCTCGACTTCGCCACCGACCCGCAGGACCTGCGCCGACTCATCGAGGGCGTCCGCCTCGCCTGGCAGATCGCGCACCAGCCGGAGATCGCCCGCCACACGAACCACGTCGCCCTGCTATCGGAGGAAACGATGGGCTCGGACGACGCGCTCGCGGCGTACGTCCGCGCAACCGTATCGACCCAGTTCCATCCCTGCGGCACAGCCCCGATGGGCCCGGCCGGCGATCCGATGGCAGTGGTCGACCAGCACTGCCGGCTCCGCCCTATCCCGAACCTGCGCGTGGCCGATGCGTCGGTCATGCCGGCCATCCCACGCGCGAACATCAACCTCACCTGCATCATGATCGGCGAGCACGTATCTGACTGGATGCGCGACGAAGCATAGCCAGCCGCGGCTGAGCGTCTGATCAGCGATTTCTAGCCCGGCCATCACCAGACAAGGCGAGTCACCGCCGCTGCCGCGCCTGCCCGGCAGTCGTCGTGCACCTTCCGCCGCCCAAGCCGCGCCAGCCGAGCCGTGCTCGCCAGCGGCCGACGCCATGCCGGCCGATGGCATCGCACTGCGGAAGGCACGCATAAGCGGGAGATCCGGCCGCCGGAGCACGACTGACCAGCCAGCTGAGCACCCACTCAGAGTCGGCAGGGAGGTGCGGAAAAGTCGCGAGGCGGCATCGCACTCCACTTACCATCCGTGACGGGCGCGGTGCGACGTTGATTGCTACGACCGGGCACGTGCCGATAGCAGCGACCACGCCGAGCAAGAGTGGTGGCACTTCCCTCTCGCGCCTGGTGCTTCCCGAGCCAGTGATCCACAGCCTGCCCGATGACTCCCCGTGTGGCGCCCGGCCGTCGAGGTAAGTATCGGAAAAGTATCTTGACCTGCGCCCCGACCGCGACTCGAACGCGGGACCTACTGCTTAGGAGACAGTCCCAGGCCGTCGCCCGGCGAGGCTCCGCATGGCCTGACATGGCGCTGACCTGCGACGACAATCGGCTGATGGGGCTCGGGGTCGCCCCGAGCCTGCCACTGCTGGCTCCCCGTCTGGCTCCCCGGACCGGCATCATCGATGCCGAAAATCCGCCAGATCGAACACAATCACGAATCCCGGTAGGCTCGGGCGGCCAAACTGTCGTGAGCGACCACGCAATCCAGCCGAACGCATGAGGCCGGAAGCCAGCCCGCGCGCTCCACCAGGATGCGGCACCTGCCGACCAGCCTGGCAGGATCTTCAGGGCGATCATGCCTTCGCCTGCAACGCCAGATTTTACAACCTGGTACATAGGTGCATCGACTGCCCTGCCGGGGTCAGCGAGCCGTTTGGCACCGTGGTGCTGACAGATCCGCTCGTTCGGCCAAGGACCGTTCCTCGCCAGGGACCGTGATCGACGCAGTCCCGGCATCTGGTCGTAGCAACCAGATCAGGGCGCGCGCCGCCCGTGGCGGGCAGTTGCTCGCCGCTACCCAGTCGCTCCCAGGCGTGCGGCGTGTCGAGCTCCGCCCAGCGGCTGTAGTCAGAATCGTCTTTATGCGGGCACTCCGGGAAATGGGCCATGTTATTAGGTGAGATCAGCAGCCTGGAGGCGTCTGCGCTCGCTGCTCGACGTCGCTCGGCTAGTCCGTGCTCGCAGGAGTCGCGATCCATCTCACATCGGTCGCAGTAGGTCACATGTTCATGATGGCGCGAGTACATCTGGAATGGCAGAGGACCGGTTGCGGGTGGAGATCGGGTGCGGGCCGCTGGGCGGGTTCGTGCCGATGCTGCGCTCCGTCGGTTACGCCGCCACTGGTGTTGATCCGGAGGCGCCGGCAGGACCGTGGTACCAGCGGGTCGAGTTCGAGCGATATGAGATGGCCGAGCCTGCCGAGGCGGTTCTGGCCTGCACGTCCCTGCACCATGTCGCTGACCTTGGTGAGGTGCTGAACCTGGTCGGGACTGCGCTGGTTTCCGGCGGTTCGCTGGTGGTCGTGGAATGGGCGCGGGAGCGGTTCGATGAGGCTACGCCCGGTGGTGCTTTGACCGGCTTCCTCAGCCCTCGGACCATCCCGGCTGGCTGCAGCAGCGCCGTGACCAGTGGCGCGCCTCGGGCCTGCCCTGGGATGGTTACTGCCGGGCCTGGGCGGAGAACGAGGGCCTGCACGCTGGCCAGGACATCGTGCGCGAGCTCGACGCCCGGTTCGACCGCCAGCTGCTCGCTTACGGTCCCTATTTCTTCTCCGACCTGGCCGACATCAGCGAAGCGACAGAACAGGCTGCGATTGACGCCGGGGAGATCCAGGCCAACCGCATCGGCTACGTGGGCTGGCGGCGCTAAAGAAGGGACATTTGCTGGCCTAGATGGATATTCATGCAGCCCACGGCTCGGCTGGTCGGGTGACGTGTCGCCGCGCCGAAATGGTGGCAGCCGGTCCGGCGACGCTGGCGGGCGGGTCAGATCCTCTTGCTAATCCCATCGTTACCGCGATGCGGGCTGTTCTCCGGCGAGCCCGGCGGCAATCTCGGGCGCCCGGAATGACCTGAAGGGCTCAGGGGCTGGCCGACTGCTTGTGTACCGACGCCTGGTAGATCTGCTCGATCGACGACTCAAGCCGGGCGTTGAACTGCTCGTCGGTCTGGTTTTCCGTCAGCCCTTCGAGAAGCGCGCGCGAGAAGCTGGCGATGAGGGTGGGATCGCGTGCGAGCCGAGCGCAGGCCTCGTCACGGCTGTAGCCGCCCGACAAGGCGATGACTCGCAGGACGCGCGGGTCAGACGCCAGGTCACCGTACAGGCCAGGCCGGGTCGGGATGGTGATCTTCAGCATCACGGTCGCGCCCTCAGGCAGCGCCTCGACGTGCCTGGTGATTGCGTCGCGCAGCAGCGTCTCAGCCTGCTCCTTGTGCGGGCTGGAGATGCTGACTTCGGGCTCGATGATCGGCACGAGGCCGGCGGCCAGGATCCGGCTCGCGTAGTCGAACTGCTGGTCCACGATCGCCGAGATCCCGGCCTCGTCGGCGTCGTTGATCACCGACCGCATCTTGGTACCGAAGATCTGGTGCCGCTGCGCGCGCTCGAGCAGATCATCGAGGATGTCGATGGGCTTCATGAGCTGCACGCCGTCCTGCCCGGCGGCAAGCCCCTTGTCGACTTTCAGGAACGGCACCACGTTCTTCTCGTCCCGCAGATACCGCGCCGCGGGGACGCCGTTCACATCCCGTTCCATGGTCTGCTCGAACAAGATCGCCGCGAGAACGCGCGAGCCGTCAAACGCCGGGCTGGTCAGCACCCGGGTCCGCATGGCGTGGACCAGGTCGAACATCTCGGCGTCGGAGCTGTAGCGGTCCCGCCCGATGCCGTACCCGGCCAGCGCCTTGGGCGTGCTGCCGCCGCTCTGGTCAAGGGCAGCGAAGAAGCCGCGGCCGGTCCTGACCTTCTCGGACTGGGTAGTGTCCACCCTTCCCTATTCTGGCACCAGCCGCACGGGGCTGGCCCCGAGGGGATGACCGGAGCGATGATCGCGGCGGACACGGCCGTCCCCCGGGCCCGGAGACAGCAGGCCGCCAGGCACCGAACGGCCCCAGTCGAGCCGCACGGCCGCCTGTTCATGCGGTGCGGAAGTTCACCGGTCTGTGGGTCCGAGAGGAACCTGAACACCCAAACGCGGGAAAGCTCCCCTGTGCCCGGCAGCACCCGGTGGGTGCCCTCCACGCCAGAAGTCCGGTCACCCTTCGCAAGAAAGACAGACGCGCAAGTATCCGCCGTTCGGCGCAAGTTGCAGGCGTATTTGAGCATGTTTCTATCGTTTTTGTCAGCAGTCCGGGGAAGCAGTGCTTAAGGCAGCAGGTCCTGACGTTGCTCCCATAGGCTTAGAACTGTGAGCGAACAGGGCAAGCTCGCGGGGCACGCCTTCATCTCCTACGTCCGCGAGGACTCTCATCGCGTCGACCAGTTGCAGCGGACGCTCGAAGCGGCCGGGATCCCGGTCTGGCGGGATACAGCCAGCCTGTGGCCGGGTCAGGACTGGCGCGCGATAATCCGGCGCGCGATCACCGACAATGCCCTGGTTTTCATCGCCTGCTTCTCCCGCAACAGCGTCGCTCGTGCGGTGAGTTACCAGAACGAGGAGCTGGTTCTTGCTATCGAGCAGCTGCGGCTGCGCCGCCCGGATGACCCCTGGCTCATCCCGGTTCGGTTCGATGAGTGCGATATCCCCGACCGTGACCTTGGCGGTGGCCGGACGCTCGCGTCCATCCAGCGCGCCGACCTGTTCGGCAGCAAGGCCCGCGACAATACTGCGCGGCTGGTCGCGGCCATCGTGCGGATCCTGGAGGGCGGGGCCGAACCGTCAGGCCGGTTAGGCGGGTGGCGTCGCCGCCATGGCCTTGCGGCGTGGCTGTGGCGGAGGTGGCGCGTTGTCGTGCCGGCTGCGATGGCCGCCGCGGCCGTTGTCGCGGTGGTCTTGACCGCGGTGCTGGCGCCTGGCGCAGGACGCCCGTCGAAAACCACGCCCACATCGCGTGCTTCCGATAGCCTGGCGGCAATCACCGGAGTTCGGTTCTCGGGCAGCCCCGGTAATTATACTGTCACCATTGCCGGCCGCGGGTTCGGATCACCTACCGTGAGCCTTCCGTACTATGGGCTGCTACCGAACTTCAGGATCGCGGATAGCGCCCGTTTCGGTCACGGAGAAATGGGATACACTGGTGATTCGTTCCCGCTAGCGTATGAGTTCTGGAATGACACTAAGATTGTGATTACCGGCGTTGCGGCGAACTCGGGCGACGCGATAACATTGGCGGTCTGGAGTAACAGGACAGGGGACGGTGCGAGCTGGGGCGGCAACGTCTCCCCGGTTCCCGGATCGTATCCGGTGATCAAGACAGTCACTTTCTCGGGCTCGAAGGCCAACTCTGCAGTCACGATTCATGGCACCGGATTCGGGCCTGCACCTGTCCCTATGCCCTTCACCGGCAACCTCAAGTATCTCGTGATAAGCGATTGGCGCGCCGATCCTAACGGGGCCAGTTCGTCAGGCACCTGGACCACGGGCGTGACTGAGCAGTTCAAGTCCTGGACGGATCGCACGATCCAGATCAGCGGGTTCACGGGGACTTTCGGGCTCGGGCCGAATGTCCTGCACCTGCAGGATCCGATTACGATTCAGGTCTGGGCCCAGAGGAAGTACCCTGCCGGCCCGCAGACAGCGTGGAGCGGGCGGTTCCCTTCTGCCATACCTCAGTCAGCGGTACGCTCCCTGTACATTGCTAATTCTGAGTCAAATACCGTAACTCCGGTGAGTGTCGGCGCCAGCAAGGCCGGACCGGCGATACCTGTCGGCGCCGATCCAGACTCGATCGCGATCACCCCGGACGGGAAGACCGCGTACGTCGGGGAAGGTAACTACACCCCGAGCCCGGCCGTAACACCGATCAATATCGCCACTAACCAGGCCGAGCCTGCGATCCTCCTGCCCGCCGGCTCCTACGCGACAATCATCGCCATCACCCCCGACGGCAAGACCGCGTACGCCGCCAGCACCTACGCAGGCACCGTCACTCCGATCAGCACCGGGACCAACAAAGCAGGACCGGCAATCAACATCAGCAGCGGCATCAACGCCATCGCCATCACGCCAGACAGCAAAACCGTCTACGTCGCCAGCGGCAACGCCCCAGGAACCGTGACCCCGATCGACACAGCGACCAACAAGGCAGGACCGGCCATACCAGTCGGCACCAACCCCAGTGCCCTGGCGATCACTCCGGATGGCACAACCGTCTACGTCGTCAACTACGGCTCGAAAACCGTGACCCCTATCAGCACAGCGACCAACAAGGCAGGACCGGCCATACCAGTCGGCACCAACCCCAGCGCCATAGCCATCACCCCGAATGGGAAGACCGCCTACGTGACCAACGAAATCACCCTGGGAACGGTCACTCCGATTAACCTGGCCACTGACAGGGCTGAGCCAGCGATCAATGTCGGCGACCATCCTGTTGCCATCGTGATCGCACCAGACGGCAAGACCGCCTGGGCACTCAACTTGTTCTCGAGCACCGTGACCCCGATCAGCACGGCGATCAATGCCCCAGGCCCGCCGATCTATATCGTCAGCGGCGCGTACGACATCGCGATCACGCCGGACGGCGAAACTGTATACGTAATCAACGGCGCTGGCCCCGCAGGAGCCATCACCCCGATCAACACCTCCACCGACACGGCCGGCCCGCCGATCAAGGTCGGCAGCCTCCCCACTGCAATTGCGATCACGCCCTACTGACGGAGCACCGAAAGCGGTCCATGGGGAAGGTCCATGCCAGGACCTGACGACCAGTACCTTGAGGAGTCCACCGCGCCAGGGACAGCGAGCAAGATCCTCCAGGCGTCATGCTGAGGCCGCTCGACGCTGAGCCAGCCGGCGGCTTGGTTGCGGAAGAGAACCGACCAGCGACCGGCGCGGCGCTTGGCAGCACATGCATCCTGCGGCCAGCGGTCACCCATCGTGATCTCAAGGCGCGTTCATGAACCGCCTAATCTGGGCGGCTTTCGAAGGCAATTCTCGGCTGTCATGACGACGCATAATGAAACATTCTGTGCGCTCATGAACTAACCGGGAACCGGAGCCCGCTGACATGCATCCTGGCCCGGCAGACGCTGCAGCTCGGAGCGAGCCGCAGAAGCCGCTTGAGCGTATCTGCTATCGGAGCAACCCTCGCCGGTGAGGGCTTCTGAATGGCCCGGCGAGCGAGAGGACGACGGTCGACGACAGAAGTCGAGCAGAGCAGAGTCGCGAGGTTCAGCCACCACAGAATGACGCGGGGCTCCGGTAGGCGCCGGCCGAGGTCAGTCGTTATTCACGGCGATGACTGTGACAGTCTGCGGTTATTTATGCGCAGTAAGAAGTGGCGGCATGGCCTGGGACGGCTATCTGGCCGCGCTGCTGTCCGCACGAGGTGTTGCCGTCGGCGGCGAGGTCCTTCGCCTATGCACAGTGGGGGATTAAGTCCCTATCGATGGGATCGCCTGCGCGTCATGCTTTCGGCATGAAGGCCTGGTTCCGGCACCGCAGCGCAGTGCCTCCCAGGAAGCCCGCTGGCGGCTCACCTGACGGGCCTGAGCCGCTTGCACGTGCTGAGCGTGCCTGTTGCTGTCCGGCCAAGCCGGTGGTCACGGTGGTGATGCCGCCGACGTCTGCCCGCCCGCACCCGGTTGATCTGCTGTTGTGCGGCCACCACTACGGCGTGTGCCGGGCCGCCGTGACGGCCGCCGGTGCCGCTGTCTATGACGAGCTGGGGACGCTGATCAGAACCGGCGCGGGTGAGCACGAACGCAGTGTGGCGGGCTCGCCGATACCGCGCAGCGAAGTTGATGCGTCGGCGGGGCTGCGCGTCGTGGGCACGTCGGCTCGTTTCCCGCTGGTGGGCTGCAAGCTGATGATCTCGAGGTTAAGGAGGAAATATGCAAGCAGATGTTGGCGATGAGCTGGTGATCAAGGGACATCATGTCGGCGATGCAGACCGCAAGGCTGTGATCATTGAGGTGCAGGGCCGGGAAGGCGCGCCACCATATCGTGTCCGTTGGAGTGATGGCCACGAGAGTGTGTTCTTTCCCTCCTCCGACACGGTCGTCGAGCACCACTCCGGCGGCAGCAAGGAGGGGAGCCAGACGCCTTAGTGGGCACCTGGGGCGTGACCTTCGTCTTCCCAGGTCCGTGTCAGCGGGCCTGCTGCCAGGCAGTTCGCTGCCGCGATCCCGCGCGGTGTCGACGGCGTCTGGCGGACGACGGGCCGGGTCGAGATGGGAGAGCAGCTGCTCGGCGGGCTCCCCCTACGCCATCGGACTGGGCCACGGTGCTCAGCGAGAAATCACGGGCGTCGCGAGGACTAGGGCGCGATCGCCTCGTCCGTAGCTGGCCAGGCCAGGAGCTGGCCCGGCTCCGGCCGGTCATGCCCGCGGTCGGGTAGCGCGCGAGGCCGGGCAGGGGCACCCTCGTGCAGCGCCACCCCGGCCGCGAGCACGCCGGCCACGGTCGCGCGGGCACACGCCTGTCCGGCGGCAGTGCCAACTTCAGATGCGCGCCGCCATGCTCCCCATCCCGGCCGCGATCGAAACGCCGTATGCGGGACCAGAGACCCGCAGCGCAATCCGTGCAGATGCAGACGCGCAGTGCGGAGGCGGAAAGTCCGGCCGACCCGTGCTGCGGGACCAAGGACCCTATCGCTGACGGTTGCGCGCCAGCGAGCATCGGGTCCGTCAAAGGAGTGGGCGCCATGGGCGGATTAGCGGAGTACGCCCCGGCCGGGGGGAGGGAACTAGCGCAGGCTGTTCCATGCACCGGGGCGGGAGTCGTTCACGTGCAGCCTCGCGGAGCTGTCCTGGCGGGCCGGCCAGGCGCCGCCAGGTCTGTGGCGTTGGTGGGCACGTATCCGCCGACGGTGTGCGGGCTTGCGACGTTCACCTGGAACCTGCGGGCTGCGATCGCTGGGGCCGGGTCCGGCTGGCTGACCGGCGTCCTGCGCGTCGTTGACGGCCGGGATTCGGCACCCGGCAAGGAAGTGGTCGGTCAGTGGGTGACTGGTGATGCATCGTCACTGCGGCGATCGCTGGCCGCGCTGGCATCGTTCGATGTGGTCCTGCTGCAGCACGAGTACGGGCTGTTCGGTGGTCGCGACGGAGAGGAGGTGCTGGGGCTGGTGGATGGGCTTGAGGTACCGCTTATCGCCGTGCTCCACACGGTCCTTAGGGAGCCGAGCCCGCACCAGAGGAAGATCCTCGATCGCGTGCTGGCGGCCGCATCACTGGTCGTGGTGCAGAGCCGCGCGGCGCGACAACGGGTCATCTCGGTGTACGGCGTGCCCCCCGGCGGCGTGGTGGCCGTTCCGCACGGCGCCGCGCGGAACTTCACCGGGCCTGTTCTGGCATGCGTCCCCCACCCGGCCGTGTTGACCTGGGGCCTGCTGAGCCCGGGCAAGGGCATCGAACATGGGATCGCCGCCGTCGCCCGGCTGCGTCTGCGCTCGCCGGCATGGTACATCGTGGCCGGGCAGACCCACCCCAAGGTCCGGGCAGTGGAAGGTGAGCGCTACCGTGAGCGGCTGCAGGCGCTGGCCCGGTCGCTGGGCGCCGCCGATCACATCTGCTTCGACGATAAGTACCGTGACTGGGACTCCCTGCGAGCGCTGGTGCGCAGCGCCGACGTGGTGCTGCTGCCTTACGAGTCCCGCGACCAGGTGAGCTCAGGTGTGCTGGTCGAGGCGCTGGCGTCCGGCAAGCCGGTGGTGGCAACCAGGTTCCCGCAGGCGCAGGAGTTGCTCGCTGGCGGGGCAGGCCTGGTCGTGGCCCACGGGGACGTCGACGCGATGGCGGCGGCGCTCGATCGGGTGCTGTATGAACCTGGCCTGGCGGCACGGATGGCGGCTGCCGCCCGGCGTACGGCCGCGCCGTTGCTGTGGCCGGCAGTCGGAGGCTCCTACCGCGCTCTCATCGACCGCGTGGTCGCGACCCGGGCGGTGGCATGACCGGCTTTCCGCCGCCGTCGCTGCGACATCTGGGCCGCATGACGGACGAGGTCGGGATCGTTGAGCACGCCCGCCTCGGCATACCTCGGCTCGATCTCGGCTACTGCACCGACGACGCAGGGCGGGGGCTGGCAGTGGCCTCGGACCTGGGGTCGGACCCCGATGCCCACCGGCTGGCGGCCGTCTCCGTGAGGTTCCTCGCCCGGGCCTACGACGGCCGCGGGCAGTTCCGGCTGCGACTCGGCCCCGGCGGCCGGTGGACCGACGATCCGCCCAGCGACGACGCCGCCGGCCGAGCGCTACTCGGCCTCGGCACGGCCGCGGCGAAGGCTCCATGGCCCGAGATCCGGGCGGAGGCGCTCGACCTGTTCGGCCGGGCCGCGGCGTTCCGGTCGGGGCATCCTCGAGCTCTGGGGTACGCCGTGCTGGGCGCCGCGGAGGTTGCGCGAGCCCACCGCGGGCACGTCGGCGCCCGCAGGCTTATCGCCGACGCACTGGACTTGCTGTCACACCCGGCAGGAGATCCCGGGTGGCCATGGCCTGAGCCGCGCCTCACTTACGCCAATGCGCTTATTCCCGGTGCCTGTCTAGCCGCGGCCTCGGCAGCCGGCCGGCCAGATCATGCCGACAGCGCCCTGTCGCTGCTGGGCTGGCTGGTAGCGGAGGAGACCTGCGCAGACTGGTTCAGCTTCACCCCGGTCGGTGGCCGCGGGCCCGGCGGGCCGAAGCCCGCGTTCGACCAGCAGCCGATCGAGGCGGCGTCGATGGTAAGCGCATGTGCCCGCGCGTTCCGGTACACCGGCGCAGCCGCCTGGGCCGAGGCCGCCAGCAGGGCTGCGAGCTGGTTCCTCGGCCATAACGATGTCGGCGCCGCTATGTTCGATCCTGACACGGGTGGCGGGTTCGACGGCCTCGGGCCGGACGGCGTGAACGGCAACCAGGGGGCGGAGTCGACCCTGGCGTTCGTCGCAGCGATGGCGCAGATGCACAAGCTCGGGCTCGCTCCGGTCTTGCACGGTCAGGCGGCGCGCGACGGGGGTCGCGTGGTCGTCAGGGCGTCGAGAAGATGACTCACCGACGCGACTGCCGCCCCGACGCACCGGTCTGCGGCGCCGTAGGTGAGGTACACCTCGTCACCATCGAGATGGGCGCCCTGGACGAACACGACCTCGTTTACGTCGCCATGTCGCTCCCAGCTAAGCTCCGGCTCAAGCAGGGGCTCGGGCAGCCGGCTGAGCGCCCGTCCTGTCGTCTGGTCCAGCAGGGCCAGGTTCATGGTGTAGGAGCCGTCCGCCCGGCGCTCATGAAAGAACAGCAGGAACCCCGCCTCGGTCAGCACTGGCGGCGCCCCGGCCCCGACCCCGAGCGCTCCGGGTGCTGGCCGCAGGAGTGTGTGCCTGTCGAGATCGCGCAAGTGAGCGCTCCAGTAGCTGCCCGTGGCGTGCCACAGATGGTCCAGGTCGTCGAATACGGCGAGCTGCATGTTGGGGTGGATCCGGTGTATGAGCGCCACCCGGCCGTCGGCCAGCGTGAACACGACCGCATCTTTGTTCTGCACGCCGCTCGGCCCGAGCAGCAGCGGGGTGGACGATTCGGGACTGAAGCGCTGGCCGTCCCAGCAGAGGCGGCGGGCCCCGATGCGCCAGGGCAGGCCGCTCTCCGGCGCCGGCAGGTCGGTGTAGGTCATGACCAGGTGCTGGCTGCCCGCGCTGCTGACCCATTGCACGCGGGGATCCTCGAGGCTGTGCGTTCCGCCGCCGCCCGACCGGGCCAGCACGTAAGCGAAATCGTAGATGTGGCCGTCTTCGGAGGTGAAGATCACGATGTCGGAGACATAGTCGAGGAAACGCGCACCAGACCCGTCGCCGGGCCGGTAGCCGGAACGAACAGCCCGCGCGAAGAGGTGGTAGATCCCCTCGTGACGAAGGACTCCCGCGTTGAACACCGGCCCGTACCCAGGAATGGCGCCGGCCTCGACGATCGGCCGCTCACCCAAGCGCCGGACCCGCGACTTCCCTGCAGCTGCACCCCGGCGTGCCGACACCGAACCCCCCGCCAGGCAAGAAGCGAACCAAGGAGTGCTGTCGCTACCATGAAACCACATGTGACGCTGGCTGAGGAGTGCCGATGAGCGGCACTGACTCCCGGGAGATCTTCCGCCGGTTCGCCGGAAACCCGATCCTGGGCCCCGCGGACTTCCCGAAGATGGCAAACGCCGTGTTCAACCCCGGTGCCGCCGTCGTCGACGGCCGCACTCTGCTGCTCCTGCGGGTCGAGTACCGCACCGGCCTGTCCTCACTCGTGGCGGCGACCAGCGAGGACGGGTTCAGCGGCTGGGAGATCGAGCCGGTGCGCGGGCTGCAGCCGCAGCTAGACGGCGTCGAGGAGCACTGGGGCGTCGAGGACCCCCGGATCACCCAGATCGGCGACCAGTACTTCGTCGTCTACGTCGGCTACTCGGTGAGCGGCCCGCTGGTGTGCCTGGCCACTACCCGGGACTTCCTCCACTGGGAACGCCACGGCGTTCTGATGACTCCCGATGACAAGGACGCTGCCCTATTCCCGTCCACTTTCGGCGGTCGCTGGGCGCTCATCCACCGGCCATCCCCCGCAGTGCCGGGGCTCGGCGCGCACATCTGGCTCTCGTTCAGCCCCGACCTGCGCCACTGGGGGGACTCACGCATCTTGCTGGCTGCCCGGCGCGGCGGCTGGTGGGACGCCAACAAGGTCGGGCTCGGGCCCCCGCCGCTGCTCACCACGGACGGGTGGCTGCTCTGCTACCACGGGGTGCGGGTAACGGCGTCAGGCTCCGTCTACCGGCTCGGGCTGGCACTGCTGGACCGGGACGACCCGGCCAAGGTCCTCGCCCGGGGGAACGAGTGGGTGTTCGCGCCACACGAATCCTACGAGCGCACCGGTGACGTGCCCGAGGTCGTGTTCCCGTGCGGATGGATCCTCCGCGACGACGGCGACACCCTGCACCTGTATTACGGAGCCGCCGACAGCGTCGTGTGCGTGGCTGAGG
>Ga0208565_1000493_pt1 | contig 29223 bp, 22 predicted proteins | sample Sb_taG_7_FD_187706 | JGI IMG/M metagenome (GOLD analysis project Ga0208565, IMG submission 187706) | Peat soil microbial communities from Weissenstadt, Germany - Sb_50d_2_FS metaG (SPAdes) (version 2) | ecosystem: Environmental > Terrestrial > Soil > Wetlands > Peat | place: Germany...
ATAAAAGTGGGTCGACGAGGCTGCTTTCGCCCGATCCAGCAGCATCTGCGAAGCATCGGCCAGATCCGCACCAGATCTAAAACTCACCGAGCCGCGCTGACGCGTAAGCGCGGTGATCCATCCGAGCGCGTATCCGGCGATAAAAATTCCGAAGAGCAACGCGACGGGGACGGTATAAGTTGAATGCATATTCACACCTTTGCACGAGGAGTTCTTCCGCCGACTCTACTACGGCCGGACAAATTCGGCTACGATTGAGATCTCTCGTATGGCCAAACGCTCATCGCAAACCGCTGAAATCGAATTGAATCCGGAGCAGCTTCGAGCTGTCGAGCACGGCGAAGGGCCGCTGCTCGTCGTTGCGGGAGCTGGAACCGGCAAAACTCGTGTCATTACTGAGCGCATTCGCCTGCTGCTCGAGAACGATCCCGAACTGCCGGGCGAAAGCATTCTTGGGCTCACCTTCACCGACAAAGCTGCGGAGGAAATGAAGTGGCGCATCAAGAAGCACGTCGGCGAGCGCGCCGATCACGTGTGGCTCGGCACGTTTCACGGGTTCTGCAACGCGATCCTGCTCGAAGCGAATCCTGAACTTCGCGCGCTGGACAATTTCGATCATTGGATTCTGCTGCGGCGGAATATCCGGCAACTGGAATTGAATGTCTTCCGGCGGCTGGCCGATCCTGGCGAATTCCTGAACGATTTTGTGGCGTTTTTCTCGCGCTGCCAGGACGAGCTGGTTTCGCCCGAGGATTACGATCGATACGTGGCGGGTCTGCACGCGGACTACGAAACGCGGCGGGCGGAGATGGAGCCGGATGCGCGGAAGATTCAGGAAGAGTCGCTCGCGCGCGAGGACGAACTGGCGCGGGCGTACCGCGTGAGCGATGCGCTCTTGCGCGAGCGCAAGATGGTGACGTTCGGCGCGATGCTGATGCAGGCGGTGCAAATGCTGCGGTCGAATGTGCCGCTGCTCGAGCGCTTGCGCAAACGCTACCGCTACATTCTCGTGGACGAATTCCAGGACACGAATATTGCGCAGCTCGAGCTTCTGCAGCTCTTGATGAACGACAAGCGCAACCTGTTCGTCGTCGGCGATCACAACCAGGCGATTTACCGCTTTCGCGGTGCGTCGTTCGCGAGCTTGAAACAGTTCCTCACGCGATTTTGCGGCGTGTCGCTCGATACGCCGGAGAAGCGCTGGCCGCGCGTGCATCTGACGCAAAATTACCGCTCGACCAAGCGCATCCTGCGCGTGGCAGGAACAGTGGCAGCCGAAAGCGATAATTCGCGCTTCATTCCCTTCACGCCGCTGATGACTGCGAATCCGGAGGGCGACAAAATTCGCATCGTCGAATTCGGCCGGCCGGAGGAAGAAGCCGAATGGATTGCGAGCGAGATCGAGCGCCTGCATGCCGCCGGAGTAGAGTGGCGCGAGTTCGCGGCGCTCTACCGCAAACACACGCACCGGAAGTACCTCGTCGAAGCGCTCAATCGCCGGCAGATTCCATTCGTCATCAAGCGGCTCTCGATTCTCGGTAGCACGCTTATCCGCGATGTGATGGCTTACCTGCGATTGATCGGTACGCCTTCAGACGACGTGTCGTGCGCGCGCATCATCGCCGTACCTCACTGGCGAATCGAGCCGCGCGATCTGGTGCGCGTCGCCGAGCGGGCGGCAAAGAGCAAAGGCCAGTCGCTTTGGAATGAATTCGAAGCCTGGTGCAAGGAGCCGGCCGGGCCGCCGAAGAAATCGCGAGCTCGTGAGCTAGCCGCATTTATCGGCGAAATGCGCGAGCGAGCGAAAAAGCTAAGCGCCTACGACCTGCTCCTCGAACTCATCGGCAAGCTGGGGGTCGCTCCGCTTCCCGCCGATATGGATTCCTACAATCTCGCGCGGCTAAAAGAATTCGTGGAGGAGTGGCAGAAGAAAGGCGATGGCCGCTCGCTTCATGATTTTCTCAATTACTTGAATTTCTTCGAAGAAGCCGACGGCGATATTTTCTTGCAAAAAGAGCCGGTGCACGACGCGGTGCAATTGATGACCGTTCACTCGGCCAAGGGGCTCGAATTCCCCCACGTTTTCATCCTGCATCTCTGCAAGGGAGATTTTCCATCGGGCGTGCGGAGGCCGGTGTTCGAATTCCCGCCGCGGTTGCTGAAAGAGGAGCAGCCGGAAGGCGATTATCAGAAGCTTGAGGAGCGGCGTCTGTTTTACGTGGCGCTGACGCGCGGGCGGCGGATGCTGACGCTTTCGACGATCATCAACAAGCGCAAGAAGCGCTCCGAGTTTTTCGATGAAGTTCTGGGCGACGCGAAGATTCAGAAGCTGGATATCCAGCAGCTTGTGCCGCGCGTCGTGGTGCCAGAGCGCGAGGAGACGGTGGGATCGACGGCCGCCGATGCGTCGCGTCCGCAGCTGTTCGGCGCGGCGTCCGGCGAGACGAAAGCGTATTCGCGCGTGGCGCTGTGGGCCAGGGCGTTTCACCCGCCGCGCCCTGAGCCGCTGCAATTGAGCGCGTCGGCGATCGAGACCTATCAGAAATGCCCGATGAAATTTCTATTCGGCACGGCGTGGGAATTGCGCGGCGGCCCGGCGGGGCAGATGACATTCGGAAACGTGATGCACAATACGATTAAGGAATTCGTCGCGGAATTGAAAAAGCGAAAGAAGATTGATTTCGAGGAAGTGTCCGGCATCTACGATCGTTTCTGGTCGCCGGCCGGCTATCTCGACGATTATCAGGAGGAAGAGTACAAGAAAGAAGGTCTCGACGAGCTCGCGAAGTTTCACAAGTCGTATGCCGCGGCGCCCGCCGACGTGCTGATGCAGGAAAAGAGATTCGAGCTGCCGATGGAAAAAGAAGTGACGGTGCTCGGGCGCATCGATCAGGTGAATCGCATTCGCGGCGATGAAGTGGAAGTGGTGGACTACAAGACCGGGCGGGCGAAATCGCAGAAGGACGCGGATAGCAGCTTGCAGTTGAGCCTCTATGCGCTGGCGACGCGCGAGGTTCTCGAACTGAAGCCCGAGCGGCTTACTTTTTACAATCTCACCACGAATGAGGCGGTGACTTCTGAGCGCGATGAGAAGGCGCTGGCGAAGGCGCGCGAGGCGGTGGCCACGACTGCCGATTTGATTCGCGCTGGGGAATATCCCGCGAAACCGGGATTTATTTGCGGCTATTGCGATTTCCGGCCGTTGTGCCCTGCCCATGAACAATTGGTGACGATTCGCCCGGTAACAAAGTAACGCGGCGGCGCTTGATTCAAAATCGAAGATGCCCTGCTGGCGAGTGTGCACGAGACCTGCAGAAACAAAACCCCAGCGGCTAAAGCCTCATTGATCTTGCAGCGATTGCGGCACGGCTGAAGCCGTGCCCTGACAAACCATTTCAGTCCTCGTTAAGCCCCCGAAGTTTAGCGCCAGGTTTCCGCACCCAAAAACAAAACGAGGCGACCGCTTTCGCGATCGCCTCGTTCGGAGAACCAGTTGACTGGAACAGCCTCGCCGCCGTTCCGCCCCCCAATTCAACTGCGCGCATCTACTGCTTGATGCTGTCTCCCCTCACGGCGCGGCAGCGAGATTTTCTTCGCGCCACAACCGTTCACTTCCTTAATACGAGCGAGCGCGAATCCTGTCAAGTGAAAATCTGAAAGCATCATTGCCAGATGCGCACGCGGTTCGCGATTTCTTCGCGCGCAAAAATAGAATTATCAAGCTGAGGAATCGCCTAATGCTTTGCGGCGGAGGCGTAGTAGCCTTCGCGGGCGCTGACGCGCAGGCCCGGCCGCTCGATGCGCACTTCAATCGTGTGGTAATCGCCGGTGCCAGGATTTTGCGGGGCGTAGGCCAGCGTGTACTGATTGCGGGCTTGCTCGTCAATCGCCGAGTACAGCCGCTCGATATCCGCCTGCTTCGACGCGAAGAACGCATCGCCGCCCGTATCGTTGGCATAGTGCGTCATGCGGCCCGGCTCGCGCTTGAGCAGCACCGTGCCGACGGTGATGGTGTACACGGAAATATCCGAAGAAAGCAGGAGCTGAATGGTCTGCGCGTAGCTCCACTTATTGTGATGTGAATTCTGGCCATCGGAAATCAGGCAGATGATTTTGCGGCGATCGCGCCCGCGCGCGCGGAGCATCTCGGCCGCGGCATGCATGGCATCGTCGAGATCCTTGGTTACTTTCTCCGATCCCTTGGTGCCGTAAACTGGCGGCCCGGGCGCCTGCGACTGGTTGTTGACCATCGGGCCCGCGTCCATAGGGCCGCCATAACCGCTGGGAAAACTCTCGCCGAGCTTGAGCCGGTGCAGCTTGGTGATGATCACGTCGTTGTCGGCCGTGAAATCGATGGCCGGCTGCGGAAATTGATCGTAGAGAATCACGGCCGCTTCATCCGCTGGGCCGAGCCCTCCGGCAATGCTATCCAGGCTCTTCTGAACCTGTTCGCGCTCTTTCATGGTGAGGTCGTTATCGAGAACGACGGCGACCGAAAGCGGAAAGGCCTCGGTCGAGAACAGAGCAATGTTCTGTTCCTTGCCGTCCTCGAAAACACGAAAGTCGTCCTTGGTCAGCTCGCCGACGAGCTCGCCGCGGCCGTTCTTCACCGTGACGGGAACGGCGACAAGTTCCGTCCGCGAACGCAGCACGCGCGCCGAGGGAACATTTGATTCCTGAGGCGGCGGAGTTTGCGATTGCTGCTGAGGAGGCGTCGTTTGCTGGGCAGGCGCCTGCTTGCCGCCCGATTGGTCGGGCTGCTGCTGCCAAAGAGAACGCACACGAGGCGCAGCGCTCGGGGAATATGCGAGACCCGCGACTAGCGCCAACGCCAGGAATTGCTTCATAATCAGTGCCATCCTTGCGGACCGAAGCTCGGCTTCGATCGGCGGGGTGCCCGCCGGTTCACGCCTGCGGCGTGTGACGCATCCGAATCGCTACAAGTTGCATCGTAGGACAAGGAATCGCTTTCCGGAGAAATTATACATGCACCGCCCCATTTTTCGCTCGGCCCTCGCCCTGGCTACGCTGGCGGCAGGATTGCTCCTACCCGGCCACGCGCCAGCGAGCGGCACGACGCCCGCGAGCCCCGCAACTCAGAGCCAGCAGAGCGCTCCACAGAACGATCAGCAGAATCAGCAGCCGCCTCAATCCGGCCAGACGCTCAAAGTCCAAACCGCCCTCGTCAATGTTTTCGTCACTGTGCGCGACAAAAGCCACTTCATCATCAACAACCTCAAGCAGGAAGACTTCAAGATATTTGAGGATGGCCAGGAGCAGAAAGTTGCGTATTTTTCGAAGGAAGTAAACCTGCCGATTTCGCTCGCGATTCTTGTGGACACCAGCGGCAGCCAAGTAGACGTCCTCGGCGCCGAGCAGGACGCCGCGTCACGGTTCGTGCACCGCGTCTTGCGCAAGACTGACGAAGCACTGGTTATGAGTTTTGACCTCGACATCGACTTGCTGGCCGATTTTACCGAAGATACGTCCCTGCTCGAGAACGCCATTCGCAAGACCGTGATCAACGTGGATGGCTCCGGCGCGGGCGGCACCACGGGAACAATTCCGTCCGGCTCGAACGGCGGCACGGATTTCTACGACGCGGTGTATCTCGCGGCGCATGACAAGCTCACCGGCGAGGCCGGACGCAAAGCTATCATCGCGCTCACCGACGCGGAAGACACCGGGAGCAAGCTCAAGGTGCAGGATGCGATCGAGGCGGCGCAGCGTTCGGATTCCGTCGTGCACGTTCTGCTCATTTCCGATGTGGGTTTCTATTACCGGCAAATGATGGGTTACGGCGGGTCTGGCGTGGCGAAAAAGATGGCGGATGAAACCGGCGGCCGCGTCATCGAAGTGCACAACAACAAATCGCTCGAACAGGCTTTCGATGAACTCTCCGATGAGCTGCGCCAACAATACGTGCTCGGCTACTATCCGACGAATGCCAAGCGCGACGGTGCATTTCGAAAGATTAAGATCGAAATAAACCGCCCCGATCTAAAAATCCTCGCGCGGCGCGGCTACTACGCTCCAACGGATTAACCTGAATTCTTCGCCGTGATGATGCGCATGCCGGCGTGATGCGCTACTGGCTTTTCGTATACGGGCCGGCGGAGGGGGCCACCGCGTAGTAGCCCTTGCGCGTTCGCACTACGAGCCCTTTGCGGTCCACATCCACCTGAATCTTCCGGTACTGCCCATTCGTCATCGGATTCGTCGGCGCATAGGCGATGAAATACTGGCTGCGCAATTCCGTCCCGATATCCTGGAACGAAACTGCCAGATCATCTACCTTGTACGGAAAGAAGACGCGCCCGCCGGTCTCGGTGGCAAGATCTTCGAGAATTTTGTCGCCGGGAGTCTTGAATAGCTTGCGAGGCCTATCGGCCGTATCCGTCGCGAGCCATTCGGTGCTCGTGCTGATGGAATAGACCGCTACTTCGGAGCGCTCGGCCATTTCAATCGCATCGCTGAGCGCGCGGTCGCTCAAGTTGTCTTCTCCATCGCTGAAGACGACGAGCACGCGCCGGACTTCCTGATCGGTTCCCTCCGGAAGCGGCGCTTTGCCTAGCTTCTGCGCGGCCATGTAGATCGCGTCATTGAAGGATGTGCCGCCGCCGGCGCGCTGCTTCTGAATGGCCTCCGTGATTAAGCCGGTGTCGCCCGTGTAATCCTGGATGATTTCGGGCTGATTATCGAACGTCATCAAAAACGCCATGTCTTTATTTCGGCGAATGACGTTGACGAGAAAATCCGTGGCCGCGTCCTTTTCGAAATGCAGGCGCTCGCGGATGCTGTTCGAGGTGTCGAGCAGCATGGCGATGCGCAGAGGCAAATCGGTCTCGCGGCCGAAGAATTGAATGGTTTGCGGCTTGCCGTCTTCGAGGATCTTGAAATCCTGCTTTTCGAGATCGGTCACGAAATTGTGGCGCCGGTCGGAAACGGCCGCTACTAGATGAACCAGTCCGGAAGTTACTTTCAACGGCGGCTGCTGCGTTTGGTCTCGGCCCGGCTGCTGGGGCGCGGCGGGAGGCGCGGGCGCCGGCGGATTCTGCGCCAATGCCGCGAACGAAATCATCAGAAGCAACGCTTGCAGCAGAACCGATCGCTTCAATATTGCCATTTTGAAATTATAGGTACGCGGCGAGTGCAGCGTCAATCGCCGCGGGCTCGGCGGCGAGCGCGCGGCCGAGGGCATAGATGTACGTCGTAAGTTCTGGTGCGAGTGGCGCACGAACATCGAGCGGGTCGCCGGTGCGGGGATGTGAGAATCGAATCCGCGCGGCGTGAAGAAAATTCCGGCCGAGTTCGGGCAGCCGCGTGCCGTGGACCGTCTCCACGCGCGGCGCGCCGTAGAGAGCATCGCCAACCACTGGAAATCCGAGCGATGAAAAGTGCACGCGAAGCTGGTGCGTGCGGCCCGTATGCAGCCCGGCTTCGATGAGCGTGAAACCGCCGAGAAAGAGCTTCGCGCTCCAGTCGGTGCGCGCCGTGCGGCCATCCCGGCGCCTCGTGGTCATGCGCGTGCGCCGGCGCAGATCGCGCGCCACTGGCAGTTCGATGCGCCCAGCTCGCTCGCGCATCTTGCCGTGCAGCAGCGCGACGTATGTTTTTTCCACCAGGCGCTCCTGGAATTGCTCGACGAGACCGCGATGCGCTTCGTCCGTCCGCGCGATCACCAACGCGCCCGATGTGCCCTTGTCGAGACGATGCACAATCCCCGGCCGCTGCGGCCCGCCGATTGCCGAGAGATTGCCAAAGCGATAGAGCAGCGCGCCGACGAGCGTGCCCGACGATTCGCCTGCGCCCGGATGCACCGCGATGCCCGCGGGCTTGTTGATTACAGCGAGATCGCCATCTTCGTAGAGAACATCGAGAGGAATTGCTTCGGGGGCAACGCCAGGCCCCTCCGCCTGCGGAACTTCGACTTCCACCTGCTCGCCTGCCTCAACGCGATGCGATGGCTTGGTGAGCACGCCGTTGACGCTCACGCGCCCTTCCGCGATCAATTCCTGAATCCGCGTGCGGCTTAACTCTCCAGCGCGCGTCGCAAGAAAACGATCGAGCCGAACGCCAGCGTTGTCTTCACCTACAATGAACGTCAAATTCTCGGCCGTGAAATTCTCCTCCGCGCCACACCAAAGATTTGTCAGGGCACGGCTTCAGCCGTGCCGAAAACGCCGCAAATTCAGCGCGGCTTCAGCCGCTGAGGGCAGATTGGTCGACTGGCGGCTCGTCTCCCGAAAATCCACGCACTGCTAGGAATTTCCCTGCTCTGCGCTCGCTAGCAGCGGCAATTGGCCTCGCATTCCCCGCCACCACAAAAAGCTGCCTACGAGCACAAATCCCAGGCTCACGATCTGCATCAACGACACGGCCCCATGCAGCAGAAGCGTGCGGTCGGGATCACCGCGAACAATCTCAATAAGTCCCCGCTCGATGCCATGGAGAACCAGATAGGTGCCGGCAATCTGTCCCGCGAATCGTTGCCGCTTCCCTAGCCAAATGAGAAAAATGAAATTGGCAATCTCCGCCGCCGCCTCATAGAGCTGCGTCGGGTGTAAAGCCACACCGATCGGCGTGCCCACAAGCTGCTCGGCAATCGGATTTGTGAATTTAATTCCCCACGGCAGCCACGTCGGCTTGCCGTAGCAACATCCCGCCATGAAGCAGCCAAGCCGCCCGACAGCATGGCCCAAAGGAAGCGCCGCGGCATAGGTATCAAGCAGCGGCAAGATGGGGATCTTCGCGTACCACGTGTAACCCGCCGCGAGCAAAATCGCCCCAATCACGCCGCCGAAAAAAGTGCCGCCGGATTGCACCACGCCGAACGAGAAAATTTCCCGCGGATGCGCCGCGAAGTAAGACCAATCGATCGCCACCAGCCACAGCTTCGCCACCACCAGCGCCGTGAGCACCATGTAGATGCCCAGGTTCCACACTTCATCGCGGTTCAGCCCGGCGCGCGGCGCTTGCCTTCGCGCGTACCACAAACCGAGCAGCACGCCCGCGGCGACCAGCACGCCGTAGCTATAAATCGTGAGCGGCCCGATCTGCAACAAGACCGGATGCATCGTCAGGCTCTTTCCACGCTGTGATGCCGCCAATCACGAAGGAGCTCGAGCAGGACCAATCCCGCGCCGAACACAATCGCGGAATCAGCGAGATTGAAGGTGTACCAGTGATGCGCTCCGATGTGAAAATCGATGAAGTCGGTGACGCTGCGCCGCGCCACGCGATCGAGCACATTGCCCGCCGCGCCTCCAAGAATCAGCGCGATTCCCGCTTGCCCCAGGCGCCCGCCCGCCCGGCCCGTGGCCAGAAGCCAGAAGAGAAACACGATGACCGAGGCGGAAAACAGAATCAGCACAGGCGATAGCCACGGGGAATTCGTTTCCGCGAAAATCCCAAACGCCACGCCGGGATTGCTCGTATGCACCAGATTCAGCATTCCCGGCACGAGGACGCGCATCGCGCCCATCTCCGTGAATTTCTCCACCGCGTGCTTGCTGATCTGGTCGGCCGCCAGCGCGCCGAGCGCCAGCAGCACTTGCCACCACCAATCGCGCCAGTTCCGCGTTGCCGTCACGCTCCTGCAACCCCCGTGCCCGTGGCGCTCCGCCGTATTTCTTCCAACGCCGCGACGCAACGCTCGCAGATTGTCGGGTAATCAGCGCTCTCACCCACATGGATGGAATAATTCCAGCAGCGCTCGCATTTCTTGCCGTCGGCGCGTTCGACTCGGACGCCGATAGCGTCCGTCGCTTCGGAATTGCCTGCCGCGGACGCAGCTTCGAGACGCACTTGGGAAACGATGAAAAGCGCCGGCAGCGACGCGGCATATTTCGTCAGCAACGCGGCCTGCTCGCCGCTTGCGCTTAGCGTTACTTTAGCTTCCAGCCCCGAATTGATCGTCTTGGCGTTTCGCGCTTCCTCGAGAGCTTTCAACACATGAGGACGGATCGCAGCCAGCCGCGCCCAATTTGCCGCCACCGGCTCCGAAGCGGCGCGTTCGAGTCCTTCGGCCATTGGAAACCGCGCGCAGTGGATGCTCTCACCTTCTCCGCCGCCACGCGGGAAATGCTTCCAGACTTCTTCGGACGTGAATGTCAGAATCGGCGCGATCAGCCGCAGCAGCGCGCTCGCGATGCGATAAACCGCTGTCTGCGCCGAACGCCGCCCCACACTTCGAGGCGCGAACGTGTACAGCCTGTCCTTGAGCACATCGAAATAGAACGCGCTCAAATCCACAACCGCAAAATCATGAATGGCATGGAACACGCGGTGAAAATCGAACGATTCGTACCACGCGCGGCAATCGCGAACCAATTCTCCCGTGCGCCGCAGCATCCATGCGTCCATCTCCCACAGTTTTTCGTCGGGCAGTAGATCGCGTTCCGGATCGAAATCCGCCAGATTCGAGAGCGCATAGCGAAACGTATTCCGCAGCTTGCGATACGATTCTGAAAGCTGCGCCATCATCGGCTCGGACCAGCGCACGTCCGACTGGTAATCCTGCGACACCACCCACAGCCGCAAAATATCCGCGCCCCATTTCTGGGAGATTTCGCCCGGCAGCAGCGTATTCCCGAGCGATTTCGACATCGGCCGGCCATCGGGATCAAGCGTCCATCCGTGCGAAACCACTTGCCGGTAAGGTGCCGCGTCACGCGTTCCGACCGCCACTAGCAACGAACTGTGAAACCAGCCGCGATACTGATCGGGCCCTTCGAAATAAACGTCCGCAGGCCAGGTGCCGTCTTTCGGGTCCAGCACCGCAAGGTGCGATGAGCCGGACTCAAACCACACATCCAAAATATCGTTCTCTTTTTTCCACTTCGCTCCGCCGCATTTCCCGCACTTCGTCCCCGGCGGGAGCAATTCCTCAGCGGGATGCGTGTACCACGCGTCCGCGCCCTCCTTCTCGAACCACTTCACCACATTTCGCAGCGCCGCAAAATCCTCGAGCCGCGCCTTGCATTTCTCGCAAGTGAAAACGATCAGCGGCACGCCCCAAAATCTCTGCCGCGAAATGCACCAGTCCGGCCGCTCGGCAATCATGCTGTAAAGCCGGTCGTGCCCCCACTCCGGCGCCCATTTCACTTTGTCGATTTCTTGCAGCGCGCGCTTGCGCAGATCGTTGCGCTCCATGCCGATGAACCACTGCTCCGTGGCGCGAAAAATCACGGGATTCTTGCAGCGCCAGCAATGCGGATAGCTGTGGCGATATTTCGAGCTATCCAAAAGCGCGCCGCGTTTCCGCAAAAGCTCGATGATCGGCTCGTTCGCTTCAAATACGCGCAAGCCTTTATATTCCGGGAGACCCTCGACGAATCGCCCGTCATCATCGAGCGGCGCGTAGGTATCGAGACCGTAGCGCTGGCCCGTATAAAAGTCGTCCGCTCCATGCCCCGGCGCCGTATGCACCACACCGCTGCCCTGATCGAGTGTCACGTACTCGGCCAGCACACCGGGCACGGTGAGCTCGAGAAAGGGATGCCGGAACTGCAACCCCTCGAGATCTTTTCCCTTCCCGCGCCAGCGAACTTTCGCCGCCTCGAATTTCAATTCCGCCGCGACAGCATTCAATCGCTCCGCCGCAAAAAGAAGCCCGCCGACAGGCGTTTCCGCCACGACATATTCAAAATCTGGATGAAACGCCAGCGCACGATTGGCAGGCAAAGTCCACGGAGTCGTGGTCCAAATCAGCGCACTCACATCCGGTCCAAGTTCTTTAGCGCGATCTCCTCCGACCACCGGAAACTTCACCCAGATCGAATTGCTAGTGTGATCCTCGTATTCGACTTCCGCCTCCGCCAGCGCCGTGCGATCCACCATGCACCAATACACCGGCTTCAATCCGCGATAGACGTATCCCTTCTCAAGAAAAGTAAGAAACGCATCGGCGACGGTCGCCTCGTAATGCGCATCCATGGTGAGATACGGTTTATCCCACTGGCCGAAAACTCCTAGCCTCTTGAAATCGCGCCGGTTCAAATCCACATATCGCGTAGCCCACTCGCGGCACATCTGCCGGAATTCCGCGGGCGTCACTTTATCTTTCTGTCCGCCCAGCTCTTCCTTCTCGACTTTATTTTCGATCGGCAAACCATGGCAGTCCCATCCGGGAATATACGGAGACCGAAAACCGGCCATGGTCTTCGACTTGACCATCAAATCTTTGACGATCTTATTCAGCCCGGTGCCAAGGTGAATGTCCCCGGTCGGATAAGGCGGCCCATCGTGCAGCACAAACAGCGGCGCCCCAGCCCGAGATTCCAGAATCCTCTCGTGGATCCCGGCGCGCTCCCATTCCGCAAGCTGCTCCGGTTCGCGCTCCGGCAATCGCGCTTTCATCGGGAAATCTGTACGCGGCAAGTTCAGCGTTTTCTTCAGGTCAAACGGTTCGGCCATCGAGTCGGGTCTAACGCCTTTCTCTGCCTTGGATCAGGAAACAAGGAGCAGCAGGAAGAATCGCTATGTTACAATGAATAGGAAAGCAAGTCAGCCGCCGGGAAGCCCAGACATCCTTTTCGGCTGTCATGAATCTAAACACAGGAGAGAGAACTGTTTATTGGGGCTAGGTGGTAGGGATGGCTGACACGAGCTTAAAAACTCCTGATACGCACTCTTCATCCTACGGCGGCGGCATGCGCCTGACCCGCCTGGCTGTTGACCGGCCCTCGCTGGCGAAGTCCTTTTTCTCCAACTTAAGAGATTTCCTCGTCGAACACCCGAAAAAGGTGCGCGCTGGCCAACCGAGCCCGTTCCTGCCCGACCGATTCGGTGACGGCCCTGGCGCCAATTTCCGCGCCTGGCTAAGGCCTCTTCCGGCGGGCGCAAAGCGGCCTGATAGCACCGGAATGCTGGTTCCCTGGGCGCCTGGTTTCAGCGCCTTCTGGACGAACTTGAGCATGGCATTCGGCGGCCCGAAGCTGCAAAAGGGCGTGGACGTACCCGATATCTGGACCAAGGACACGCAGTTCAGCCGTGTCCAGGCCCTGTCTCTCGCGATTCACGTAGTAGTTCTCGTACTGATCCTCGTTCCACTGCTCCCAGAAATCATGTCCCCGCACACCACACAGGCGCGCAATTACACCGTGACGCCGCTCGATGGGCTTTCACCCTACATGCCCAAGCTGCCCGCAGGGGGCAAAAAGGCTGGTGGCGGCGGTGGCGGCGGCGAGCACAATCCAATCCCCGCAAGCCGCGGCAGGCTGCCTAAGGCGTCTTATACGCAGCTAGCGCCGCCGTCCGTGCATCCGCCGGCGAACCCGAGATTGCAGGTTCCGGCCACGATTCTCGCTGTTCCCGACATCAAGCTGCAAAGCCCGAATCTGCCGAATTACGGCGATCCGATGGCCAAGCTCATCACCGATTCGAACGGCCCGGGCGGTGGCGGCGGAATCGGCACTGGACAGGGCACGGGCGTTGGCAGCGGCGATGGTGCCGGCGTCGGCCCCGGCCATGGCTGGAATACGGGCGGCGGCTATCCGAGCGCCGGGACGGGCGGATACGGAGTTCCTGAATGCCTCTTCTGCCCCCAGCCTCAATTCTCGGATGAAGCTGTCAAATCCAAGTACATGGGTACGGTGACGCTGCAAGCCATCATCACCGCCGATGGCCGCGCCACCGACATTCACGTAGTGCAAGGCGCCGGCATGGGACTCGATGAGAAGGCCATTGAAGGCGTGCGCACCTGGAGATTCCGTCCGGCAGTGGGCCCCGATGGAAAACCCGCGACCGTTCGCCAAACGATCGAAGTAACCTTCCGCCTTTACTAAGACTGGCGCTTCAACATAGTTCTCCGGCCTGGAAAGTCTCTAATGTGTTGCCTGTATCGCCTGCTCGTGTTTTGTTACGATGTCCGGGCCACATAGCGATCGAATGTCTAAACACTTAAATCTAATCGGAGCTCTTGCAATTCTAGCGGCACTTGCCGCGCTCCCGGCTCCGGCTGCGCTTGCGCAAACTGGCTCGATCGATTTCACCGCGCGAGTTACTCCCGCGGCGGGAGTGCCCGAGCCCGTCCGCGGCGTTCCATTTTATCTCCTGCATAAAAGCTTCACGGAAATTCTGGCGGAAGCCGATGCCGCCGAGCCTAAACCCGATCTCGACGCCTTTGTCGATAAGCTGAGAGTCTCGGCCGAGCTGAAAACGTGGATGAAAAAGAATCACACTGCCTCGCTTTCCGGCGAGGAATTCGTCCGCAGTCTTACCGCCGACGACATCATGAACGTCCCCGAATTTTTCTCCGCCTATCTCGAGCGCAATGCGGGCGACAATTCCGTGGACTTCCCGAAACCCAAATACAAGGAGCGCGATAAGCAGAAGGATCCCGCTCGCTACGAAAAGCAACGCCAGGAATACTTGGACGCCGTCCGCAAGTTTCTCTTGGCCAACACGGAAAGCACCGCGGGGCTGGATCTGACTCTCGATCCCATCAATCCGGGCCCGGCATGGCTACTTTTGACCGCCCGGCGCGGCCCTGCGATTCAGCGCCATGCGCTCGAGTTGGCGCAGACGCAGTATCTCGTCGCCAAGGTGCAATCAGATCTCGATGGCCACGGCAGGATTGACAAAATTCCACCCGGCAATTATTGGGTCGGAACTCTGGATATTTTCGCCACGGTTGGCGATGCGAGCATCCGCTGGGACGTGCCCGTCTCACTCGATTCCGGACTGACCACGCGCGTCGAGCTATCGAATTCGAATGGCATAGTTCCGCAAAAGCGCATTCCGTAAGCAGCAACCGCTGGACATCCTATGGAAGACTTGTCGATTCCCCGTCTCGCTTCACCTGACGCACATGTTCGCACCCAAGCCGCGGAAGAACTTTTCACCCGCGGCCGTCAGCTCGTCGAACCTATCGTTGCAGAATGGCGCCGCGAGGCGGAACTGAGCGCGCTTCTTCACTTGCCGCGCCCTCGCATGACCGTCGGCGTAGCGGTGAATCCGGAGAGCTTTGAGAAAATTCGCGTGGCGAACGGCAATCCACGGCTCGCCGATGTTCCTCCGGATCAGGACGCGATGGAGTTCGAGCTGCATGTCGGCGCAAATGTCCGCCTCGACATTCTCACCACGAAAGTTTCTGGCGGGGGCGGAGCCATCGCACGCTTTCTCGAAAAATTCGGCGAGGGTATCCAGCAGGTTGAACTCGAAGTGAAAAGCTGCGATAGCGCCACGAACCGGGTGCGTTCCGCTTTCGGCGTCGAGCCTCTTTATCCCGCCACACGTGCCGGCGCCGACGGGACCCACGTGAATTTCTTCCTGGCCAGCCGCCCCGACGGCCGCAAGGTCCTCATCGAGCTTGTCGAGCCTCGCTGAACCGGGGTTTCGCTCTATTCGCCGCTCTGCTCGAGCAACTTCGCCACCAGCGCCGTCCATCCCGTCTGATGGCTCGCTCCCAGACCCGCGCCATTGTCTCCGTGGAAGTATTCGTTGAAGAGAATCAAATCCCGCCAGTACGGATCATTCTGAAACTTCTCCATCCCGCCGTAAATAGCGCGCCGGCCGTCGCGACGCAGGAACATTCGCGACACCCGCCGCGAAATCTCGCTGGCAACTTCCCAAAGCGTCATGTAATTTCCCGAGCCGGTCGGACATTCCACTTTCAATTCCTTCCCGTAGTAATAGTCGTAACGCTGCAGCGCTTCGATGATCAGAATATTCAGCGGCACCCATACCGGCCCGCGCCAATTCGAATTTCCGCCGAACAAGTCCGAGGCCGATTCAGCGGGCTCATAAACCACGCTGTGGACGGTATCGTCCATCTGAAGTGAGTACGGCTTTTGCGCGTGCACCTTCGAAAGCGAACGAATCCCATAGGGCGACAGAAACTCGTTTTCGTCCAGCATATAGCGCAGAATTCGAAGCAGCCGCTGCTTGTTCACCAGCGCCAGCAGCCGCCGCACGCCCTTCTCCGAATGAACGCTCGCGTCCACGTGGCTCGCGACTTCCGGATGATGATCGAGAAACCACTGCATGCGCTTCAGAAATCCCGGGCACGCCTCGATGTCCTCGGGCTCAAGCGTTTCCACGGCGCACAGCGGGATCAGTCCCACCATCGAGCGCACTTTCATCTTCAGATGATTGCCGTCCGGCATGTGCAGCACATCGTAATAAAATCCGTCTTCCTCATCCCAGAGGCCGATTTCCTCGCCGCCGATGTTGTTCATCGCTTCGTTGATGTGCACGCAGTGTTCGAAGAATTTGCTGGCCACGTCTTCGTAGGCGGAATCCTCTCGCGCCAGTTCGAGCGCGATGCTCATCATGTTGAGCGAATAGTTCATCATCCAGCTCGTTCCGTCCGACTGCTCGATGCGCACGCCGCCCGGCAAAGTCTGCGAACGATCGAATACGCCGATATTGTCGAGTCCCAGGAATCCGCCTTCGAATACGTTCAGTCCCTGCGGATCTTTGCGATTCACCCACCAGGTGAAATTCAAGAGCAGCTTTTGAAAGACGCGCTCGAGAAAATTACGGTCGGCCTTTCCGCGCATGCGCCGCTCGATGTGGTAAACGCGCAGCGCTGCTCCGGCGTGTACCGGCGGATTCGCGTCGCTGAATTCCCACTCGTACGCGGGAATCTGCCCGTTCGGATGCATGTACCACTCGCGAAGAAATAATATGAGCTGCTCCTTGGCGAACTCCGGATCGATCATCGCCAGCGCCACGCAGTGAAACGCCAAATCCCACGACGCGTACCACGGGTATTCCCACTTATCCGGCATCGAAATCACATCTGCGTTATAGAGGTACGTCCATTCGTGATTTCTGCCGAAGCGACGCTGCGGCGCCGGCGGCGGCTGCGTCGGATCTCCCGCGAGCCAACGGCTCACGTCGTAGTGATAGCTCTGCCGGTTCCAGAGCAACCCGGCGAACGCCTGGCGCTGCACATTGATTGCATCCGCGCTCATGCCCGGCCGCACCAGACGCGCGTAGAATTCGTCGGCTTCCTTCTTGCGTTGCTCAAACGTCTGATCGAAATCCGCATTGAAGATTTGCGCCGCGGAGGCGCCGGCCGGCAATTCCTGGTTCGTTAAAAGCAATCGCAGCGACGCGCTGCCGCCGGCAGGAATCTCGCATTTGAAATGCGCTGCGACTTTCGTGCCCGTCTGGCCGGGATTCACCGCGTCGAGGGCTCCATGAACGACGTAGCTATCGATCGCGTCTTTGACAAATTTTGTGCGGTTCTTCGATTTGAAAAGCCGCTCGTTATTGGTCTCGTTTTCGGTAAACAAAAGTTCCGGCTGCCCTTCGATTGCCAGCCAGCGTTTCCCATAATCCGGTTGCTGCAGTTCGATTGCCGCGAATCCGTTGAATCCCGCAAGCCGCTTCAACTGCGGCCGCACGTCCCCCGTCCCAATGCTTCCCCAGGACCACTTATTCCGGAACCAAATCGTCGGCAGCAAACGCAGCCGAGCCGCCTCCGGCCCGCGATTGAACGCGGTAATACGAATCGGAATCACCTCGGCTGACACTTTTGCGTATTCAATGAAAATGTCGAAATAGCGGTTCTCGTTGAAAATCCCAGTGTCGAGCAGCTCGAATTCCGGATCGTTCCGCGTGCGTTTCGCGTTTTCAGCTCGAAGTTGATCGTACGGAAATGCCGCCTGCGGGTACTTGTAGAGGTATTTCAGGTAAGAACTGGTCGGCGTCGCGTCGAGATAAAAATAATATTCTTTGACGTCCTCGCCGTGATTCCCTTCCTTATTGGTCAGCCCGAAAAGCCGCTCCTTCAAAATCGGATCGCGCTCATTCCAAAGCGCCAGCGCGAAGCAGATTCTCTGATGCCGATCGCTATAGCCCGCGATCCCATCTTCGCCCCACCGATACGCCCGCGACATCGCGTGATCGAACGGCAGATAATTCCAAGCGTCGCCGTTCGCGCTGTAGTCTTCGCGGACCGTGCCCCATTGCCGCTCCGAAAGAAAAGGCCCCCAGCGCATCCAGTACGCTTTTCTCTCGTAGTTTTCCTTGAGCCGCTGTTCTTCCGCAGTCATGGGCCTTTCCGCGTAATCCGAGCCACGTCGTGGCTCGGCTGGCACATCACCGGTTCCCCGCGCGAAGCCTTCACACTCTAGCGATTCATCCGCGCAATTGGCAAGCCGCCGCAGATTCTGTATTCTCGCCGGTCGCGCATGAATCTGTCTCGATCAGCGATGAACGTCAACCGCGCCCTGCTCCTCTGCCTCGCCATCGCCGCGATTCTCGTAATCTCGCCGTCGTTCTTCCTCGGCAACGCCTCGGGCCACGATTTTCAATTCCATCTCGAATCCTGGATGGAAGTGGCGCAGCAATGGCACCAAGGCATCCTCTATCCGCGCTGGGCCGAATGGCCGAATTTCGGTTTCGGCGAGCCGCGTTTCATTTTCTATCCGCCTGCCTCTTGGATGCTCGGCGCCGCTCTCGGCTTGATTCTTCCCTGGCGAATGGTGCCCGACGCCTTCATCTGCCTCGCGATTTTCCTAGCCGGCTTCACCATGCACCGCCTCGCTCGCGAATGGCTCGCGCCGCGCGACGCCGTTGCCGCCGCCGTCCTCTTCGCCGTCAATCCGTATCATCTCGTGATCATTTTTTATCGCAGCGACTTCGCCGAACTTCTCGCCAGCGCCCTGCTGCCTCTGCTCATCTGGCGCACGATCCTCCTTGCACGCGAGGGATGGCGCCGCGTGCCCGCATTCGCCTGCGTCTTCGCCCTCATCTGGCTTTCGAACGCCCCGGCTGGCGTGATCGCCACGTACTTTGTCGCCGCAATGATCCTCGCTTACTGCATTCTCGAGGGCTCCTTCCGTGCCATTCTGCCCGCCGCAGTCGCCGGCGCACTCGGCTTCGCTCTCGCTGCGTTTTACATTCTTCCCGCGGCCTACGAGCAGCGCTGGGTCAATATTTCCGACGCTCTCGATTTCAGCCTGCAGCCCTGGCACAACTATCTCTTCACCAAAGCCGGCGATCCTGAATTCATCCTCTTCAATTTCAAAATCTCGGCCGTGGCGCTGTTCGTCATCGCTGTCTTTGCCATCAGCGCCGTCTTTGCCGCCCGCCAACGCCTGCGCGGCCGCACCATGTTCTGGATATTGTTCACGCTCGGCGCGCTTCCCGTAATTCTGATGTTTCCGATTGCCACCTTCGTGTGGGCCCACTTACCTGAGATGAAGTTCGTGCAGTTTCCGTGGCGAACATTGTCACCCCTCTCGCTTGCCGCGGCATTTTTCTTCGCCGCAGCCGTTGCCCCCCTGCACCGCAAATGGCCCGCGTGGCTTGCCGCCGCTCTCTCGTTAGCCGCACTCTCCGCGTGGATGTCCACCAACAATTGGTGGGACACGCAGGGCCCGCAAGCCGTCACTAGCGCCATTTCTACCGGCGCAGGCTACGAAGGCGCCGACGAATACGTAGCCGCAGGCTGCGATCGCTACGATCTTCCAGATAACCCGCCGCGCGCCGCCGCCCTAAGCCCCGACACGGATGAACCTCTGAAATCGCCGAATATTCGCCTGCACATCGAGGGCTGGCAACCCGAGCAAAGAATCATCAGCGTAGATTCGCCGCAGCCAATTGATCTAGCCGTGAAGCTATTCCCCTATCACGCGTGGAAAGCGACGCGCAACGGCGCGCCTCTCGAACTCGCCACGGATCCCTGCGTCGCGCCGCTTCAACTAACGCTCCCATCAGGCCACAGCGACGTAGTCCTACGCTTCACACGCACGCGGGACCGCACGCTAGCCAACGCCATCTCGCTAATCGCCGCCCTAATCCTACTAATCTTCTTCATAGCGAAGCGACGCCTCCAGTAGGGGAGGGTCTTCAGCCCTCCCGCATTTCGGCCCGTTCGCGCAGCCGCTGCGTCGACATTGTAATCCGGGGATTGAACGAAAGCGGATCGACTACCCGAGGAAAATCTATGAAGAAGATCCCACCTTACCCCCGCGGCTCACCAGGCGAACTCTGCCGCAAAACAATCCGCCCGCCATCCACCAACTCATACCGGCTATCGCGCCAAACCGCCTTCTTGCTGAGGTAACTTGCCGTCCAAACGCAGAAACCAAGCAAATCGCGAATGGGATAAAGCCACGGCGCCCGCCGCGCCACAGGATCGCGCACCACTCCCCAACCAATCGCCAGCGCCTCAATCAATCGATTCAAAATCGCCACGCTCAGAAACCACGCGCCAATCTCCCACCAACCCAGAGCCCCGGCCGCGGCAAGCCCCAGAATTCCATACGGCACCGCAAATACGAGCCCGGTGCCGAAATGCCCTTTCGGCCTCGAATACCGCGTGCCTTTGGCCCAGCGTACCTGCCGCTCCCACATTCGCCGCAGCGTCATCGGCGGCACCACGTGATCGATCACGTGCCGCGATAAAACTACGCGATAACCCGCCTTCTCGATCAAATTGCCGATCACAAAATCATTCGAGAAATAATCGCCCAGCACGCGATAGCCGCCAATTTTTTCCACCGAATCTTTCCGCGCCACGATCGTCGGCCCCAGCCCGAATTTCATTCCCTCCAGCAGATTCGCCGTCAGCACTCCCGCCGTCATCTCCACCGACATTCCAATCGCATCCAGCGCCGACCAGAATCCGCCCGCATTTTTCCCGCGATAGAGACAGGTCAACATCCCAGTCTTCGGATCGAGCATCGGCGGCACGACTTCGCGCAGATAATTCTGCGCAACTTCAACGTCGCTGTCGCTGGTCACCAAAATATCGTGCGCCGCAACCTCCGCCATCCGCGCGAACGAGTACGACGGCGGATTCGGCCACGGCGGCCGCCCGGTCACCAGCACGCGGCTGCGAATCTTCGGATAGCGCGCGCAGATCTCGCGAATCACTCCGAGCGCCGCGTCGTCTTCGTCATCGGCGGCAAACAAGATTTCGTAGTCGGCATACTCCTGGCGGAAAAAGCTTTCGATATTTTCCTTGAGTCGCGCTTCGAGCCCGTGCACCGGCTTCAGAAGAGAGACGGGTGGAAGCGACGTGAGCGAGGCGGCTTCAGCAGCCTGGCGTTCTGCATCGCGACGAAACTTGCCCGCGCCGATCAACGCGAGCACGAGAAAGACCGTCGAGGAAATCGTACCGACTACAGCGACGCCGAGAATCACATACGCGATGTAAGCCGACCACACGCGCTCTCAGACTCCCTTGACCCGCGGCGCCGCGCCTTGGGCTTCTCGCTTCATTTGACTATTCGGCGCCGCATCCATCGCCGCGATGCGCGCGAAATATTCCGCGGCGTGCAGCGGAAAATCCAAAATTGCGTCGTCCGCTCCCGCCCTGCGCAGCGCCTCAATCCTCCCAGCCGGCGCGTAGCCGACGCACTTCATCCCCGCAGCGTGCGCCGCTTCGACGCCCACAGGCGAATCCTCGACAACAACGGTGCTCTCCGGCGCCGCATGAATCAGTTCCACCGCGCGCAGAAAAATCTCCGGCGCAGGCTTCGTCGCGCCAACATCGTCGCCGGTCACGACTGCGCCAAATCGCTCCGTAATGCCAAAGTGTTCAAGCGTCTCGAGCGTCCGCCGCCGTTGCGCAGAAGTTCCCACGGCCATCGCGATCCCCGCGGCTCTTAGCTGATCAAGAACGCGCACCAATCCTGGTTTCGGCGCCAGTGTATGCACCAACGCGGTGTAAAGCTCGTCCTTGCGCCGGCCAAGCTCCTCGATCTTCGCCTCCGGCAGCGCACCAAGAAAATGCCGGAAAATTTCGCGGCGTGGATGTCCCGCATATAGAAAATCGAGATTCATTTTTTCGGGATCGAATCCTTGCTCGGCAAAAAGCGTCTTCCAGGCGGCTTCGTGAATGGGATGGCTGTCGGCGATCACGCCGTCGAGATCAAAAATGACGGCTTTCAGCATACTCTCCGGGAAGGTAGCAGCGCCGCGCGATTCAACACGTCACTCTCCGCTCGCCCGCATCATGCGCTCGCGGACCGCGGTGAAAATGGCGTGCGCCGCGCAAAGATGCCCGTCTTCCACGTGCTGCATATTATTTGAAGGCACCACCAGGCACAGCTCGCACAATTCCTTCACGCGCCCGCCGTCGAAGCCCGTCAACACCATCGCCGTCGCTCCGGCCTCGCGCGCCGCCTCGATGCCCAGCACCACATTCTTCGAATTGCCGCTGCCGGAAATCGCAAACGCCAGATCGCCGCGCTGTACCAACCCGCGAACCTGCTCGGCGAAAATATTGTCGTAACCAAAATCGTTGGCCCACGCCGTCATCAGCGGCACATTATCGGTCAGCGAAATCACCCGCAGCCGAGCCCGTACTCCAGCAACCGTTCCCTTCCCCATATCGGTGGCGAGATGCGAAGCGAGCGCCGCGCTGCCGCCATTGCCAAAAATAAAAAGCGTCCTGCCCTGCTCGTAGCCGCGCCAGATCGCTTCAGTGAAGCGATCGATCATCGCGTGATCGAGCCGGTCAAGAACCGCGCGCAATTCATCAATATAATCGCGCGACGCCAAAAGCCGCGCCGGAGCAGTCGAAATCGCTTTCCCGTCTTTCACGGCGTCTGCCTTTCGGTCAAGCCCCTGATTTTTCCAAGATATACCAGCTATGCGGCCAGAGCAATCCGGAACTGCATTGCGGGCAGCCTGAAATTGCTTCAGCTGCCCTTTTCGGGTGTGAGTGTCTGAAGAGTCTGCTTCAGTCTGTGGACCACGCTTTCCTTGTCATTCATCCCCATAATGCGGTCGCGAATGACTCCATCGCGGTCAATGATGATATAGGTCGGAAATACATGCACGTCGAAGAGCCGGCGTATCGTCGTATCCTCGTCCCAATACTGGGCCCAATCCATTTTCCTTTGCGCGATATACGATCGCCATTCCTTCCCATCGAAATCCGCGCTGACGCTCAGAAGCACCACGTCGTCCTTGCTATATTTTCTCGTCAAGTCTTTCAGCTCCCCAACTGACTCGCGGCAAGGCGAGCACCACGTGGCCCAGAAATCGAGCACAACGAACTTCCCGCGCAGGCTACTGAGCGAGACCGTGTCTCCTGACAGCGTCGTTACCTCGAAGTCTGGAGCAAAGCGCTCCCGTGCGCGACGCGGATTTTCGATGGCGTCGCGCGCCCACTTACTGTCATGCCCGTCTGGCGCAAGCTGCAGGTAGCGTTGCGCTTCCTGCTTTGCTTCATCATCTCGTGATTCGAGGAACAGAATTCTCGCCAAAGCGAGATGGTATGTGGCGTTGTCTTGCGCGAGTGCCACGGCGGCGCGAAATTCCTGTTCGGCGGCTGCCAGTGGCTTCGCGCTGGCCTTCTCCACTTGGCCCGCGCTCGGACGCAGCTCAACATACCCTCCCGATACTTGATGCTCGAACATTGCCGAGTGCGCTTCGCCAGTTACCTCGACGCGCAAGATCTCTCCGCGGAGCTCGTGCGCGCTCGCGCGCTGCTCATCATTCGTGGCCGCCTTAAGCGCCTTTTCGCTCGCTTTCAGCGCGCCCGCATAGTCCTTCATGAATTCCCGTGTTTGCGCGATTCCCACCCAGCACGCATAACACGCATCATGCTGCAACTTGTTCGCTTTCCTAAATGCAGCTTCCGCCTTGTCGTAATGTCCTGCCTTGAACGCATCTTCCCCTTGCTGGATCAATCCCAGTGTCCCAGGATCGAGAGTGGAGTCAGACTCCTGGCCGTCGAGATGCCATGCAAACGCCAGAAATGCCAGTAGTAGAATGGCCACCGGTAACAAATTCCGACCGCGACCGTAATCGCAGCGATACGTCTCAGGCTGGGTATTCATAGTTTCCGTATTATGCCACGATTTCTTAAATTTGGGATGAGTCCCCGGGCATCGTGGATTCAGCCGTGCGCAATAGGATCGGGCCGTGCTGGCCATCGCTGTAAATGATCTTCGAGCCTTCGCGGGTCATCTCGAACGGGAGTTCGCGAAGGTCGCGAAGCGCCTTGCGCACGTCGGGTTGTCGCTCTGAACGGGCGCAGACCAGAAGAAATCCACCGCCGCCCGCGCCGAGAATTTTTCCGCCCTCGGCGCCTGCGTCGCGCGCGAGTTGATAATTCGATTCGATGGCCTTGTTGGTGATGCCCTGCGCGAGGCTCGATTTCAGCAGCCAGCCCTGATGCAGAATTTCGCCGAACGAATCGACGTTGCCGCTCTCTAAAACGCGGCAGAGCTCCTCGGCAAGTTCGGCCATCTTCGTAACGCGCGCAAACTTATCGCCATCGGACATGTTGCGCGATTGCTCAGCGAGAATGGTGCTCGCCGCGCGTTCCTGGCCAACATAAAAAAGCATCAAGCGCTTCTCGAGCGCAGCGCGCGCCGCCTCCGAGCAAGCGATTGGCCGCACCTCGACGCTCTCGTCGCAATAAAAGCGAATAAGATTCAATCCCCCAAAAGCCGAAGCATATTGATCCTGCTTGCCGATCGGCTCTTTCACGCGGTCGATTTCGATTTCGCAAGCGGAGGCAGCCAGCTCGGTGGGCGTCGGCTTTTTGCCAGCAAGCGCTTCGAGCGCGTGCAACAGCCCCACAGTAAAAGCGCTGCTCGAGCCCATGCCCGTCCCGGCGGGCACATCGGCGAAGCTGGCGATTTCCATTCCGCTTCCAAGGCCCACCACTCGCAGACATTCGCGCACCAGCGGATGCTCGATATCAGAAACCTTCGAAACGTCTTCGGTGCGCGAATACTTGATGCGGATTTTGTCGTGGAAATAGGGATGAATCGCGATGTACATGGCCTTGTCAATCGTGGTGCTGACCACCGCGCCCGCGCGGCGACGATAGAATTCCGGCAGATCGCTGCCGCCGCCTGCGAAGCTGATGCGAAACGGAGTCTTCGAGAGGATCATCCGAGCCTCGCCGCCAGCGCTTCGAGTCCTGCCGGACTTCCCATGTCGTAGAACGGCTCTTTCGTCACCCACGCCTTCATTTGCCCTCTCTCAATGAGCCGCGGAAAGATTTCCTCTTCGAGCGAGCAGGAACGAGCGGCAGGAATTTCGCCGAGCACCTCGCGGCGCAGCGCGATTACGCCGGCATCTACGTGCGTCAATCCGCGCGGATCGCGCTTCCGGTAAGCGGCAACGCTTTGATGCGCCGACAATGCGAGGTTGCTCGGCACGCGCGCGTCCGAATTCTCGTAGGCCACGATCATCGCCAAGGCCTTGCTGGTTCGGAACGCCTCACCCAACGCCGCATAGTCGATGGCGAGATAGGTGTCCCCATTCAAAAGCAAGAATTCCTCATCGAGCAGCGCTTGCGCGTTCTTGAGCGCGCCGCCAGTGCCGAGCGGCGCAGGCTCGTGCGAGTACGTTAGTTGCAATCCAAGCCCCGCGCCATCGCCAAAATGCTTTTCGATTTGCTCGCCAAGATAAGCGACCAGCAGCACCACGCTCCGGATTCCGAAGGAGCGAAGAAGTTCGAGCTGGTGATGCAGGAATGGCTTTCCTCGCACCGGCAGCATCGGCTTCGGCATGGATTCAGTCAAAGGCCGCATCCGCGTACCAAGCCCGCCGGCCAGAATCGCAGCCTGAAAATCGAGGTCGGTAGTCATAATTTCGCAGTCGGAGATGATAATCGCAAAGCCGACGGTTTTGTAGGGGGGGTTTTCAGACTCTCCCCTACAACTGCCGGCCGAATTCACCCGCGATTCCGGTAGAATATCGGCCGCGAGGACGATAGCTCCATGCTGGTTCTTTTGCATCGCGACTATGATGATTTGAGCGTGGCCGCCGCGCGCATTATTGCTGCCGCAGTGCGCCGCATGCCCTCGCTCATTCTCGGGCTGGCCTCCGGCGGCACTACTTCCGGGATGTATCGCGAATTGGCGCGCATGCACCGCCAAGAAGCCCTCGATTTCTCGAAAACAGCGACATTCAATCTCGATGAGTACATTGGCCTCGCCCCCGAGCATCCACGCAGTTTTCATTACTTCATGGATGACAATTTTTTTTCGCACGTAAATATCCCGCGCTCCAAAATTCACATTCCGGACGGCACCGTGCGCACGGGCTACGAAGAATATTGCCAAAGCTACGAAGACGCCATTCGCGGCGCCGGCGGAATCGATCTGCAGATTCTGGGAATCGGGCGCGACGGCCACATCGGCTTCAACGAGCCGGCCTCCAGCCTGGGATCGCGCACGCGCCCAAAGACGCTGAGCCGCACCACGCTCGAGGACAATTGCCGCAATTTCGCGCCCGGCGAAGAAATGCCCACCTGCGCGATCACCATGGGCATCGGCACGATTCTCGAGGCGCGGCGCATCATCCTGCTCGCGTCCGGCAGCGCCAAAGCCAAAGCCGTGGCGCTGGCCATCGAAGGACCGATCACCGCGTCAGTGAGCGCCTCGGCGCTGCAGCTTCATCCCGATGTGACCTTCCTCGTAGATGAGGACGCCGCCACGGAGCTGGCGCAGACCGAGTATTACCGCCGAGTGATGGAAATGACCGCCAAGCTGACGCCGGAACGGCTCTGGTAATCCGCGCGGAGTACCGACCCGAGAGTTTTGACTGCCGTCCCGCCAACTTCCGAACCCCGTTTGGAATTAAAAAGAACGTTGACGGGACGAATTCCCGCCTCTTTCCATCTACGCAGTTCCGCAACTCGTAATTTGTTTTCCGCCGAAATTCTGTGCTAGCTTGGCGTGGGAAAATGCAAATGAACGCGTCTAACGCACAGAGAAAACGAGCCACGGCTAGCGGGCCGATACAGGAATTTCTGGTCGATACACGGTAACGAGCACAAATCGCCGTAAATCACTGAAAATAAAGCACGGAGCTCATTTCAGGTCGATACAAAATGGCACCCCCTCGGAAGCCTGTTAATCCTCTCCCAGCTTCGGACAGTTTGCGGAAACGGTAAAAACGCTCTCATTCCGAGGAATCCGCCCAGCCGGATGACGAGGAATCTCTCTCTTCGCCGGCGTACAGCCCAAGAGGGATCCCTCGCTTCGCTCGGGATGACGACGCGGGGCCTTTTTTCCGCAAGCTGTGAAGCCGAGTTGTTTCCGCCGAACAGGCGGCACGGCGCAACGCGGTGAATCGGGACGTAGACTAAGTCCGTGATATAAACTCTCGGTCTGATTCCATGAATCCGCGATTTCGCACACCATGACACGTGCAGTCATTCAAGTCGCCGGAGTCCGCAAGACCTACGGCTCAACGGTAGCGGTCGATGACGTATCCTTCGAAGTCAACGACGGCGAGATTTTCGGTCTGATCGGGCCCAACGGCGCCGGAAAGACCACTTCGATGGAATGTATCGAGGGCCTGCGCACGCCCGACCGCGGCAAAATATCGGTTCTGGGTCTCGATCCCTTCCGCGATGTTTACAAATTGCAGGACCGCATCGGAGTGCAGCTGCAGCAAGCGCAATTGCAGAAGCGCATCAAAGTGTGGGAGGCGGTCGATCTCTGGGCTTCGCTCTACAAGAAGAAGACGATCGACGGTGAGCGCCTGCTCGAGCAGCTCAGCCTTGCCGACAAGCGCAACGCCTGGTTCATGACCCTTTCGGGCGGCCAAAAGCAGCGGCTGTTCATTGCGCTTGCGCTGATCAACGATCCCGAGGTGGTGTTTCTCGACGAGCTGACCACTGGCCTCGACCCGCAGGCGCGCCGCGCTATCTGGGAGCTGGTGCGCGGAATCCGCGAGCGAGGCAAGACCGTCTTCTTGACTACTCATCTCATGGAGGAAGCGGAGCGGCTGTGCGACCGCGTGGCCATCATCGAGCACGGACGCATCATCGATATCGACACGCCGGCGAGCCTCGTCAACCGGCACTGCCCGGAGCGAACCGTCGTCCTCGCCACAACCGAGCCGGCCGCTGAAGAGCGCCTTCGCACCATCCCGCGAGTTGACACGGTGACCTGCAAAGACTCGCAATTCACAATTCGCGGAAGGGGCGATGAGCTTGTGACCGATGTGATTCATTGTCTCTCCGAGAACCACATCCGAGTCACCGATTTTCGCACCATCCTCCCGAATCTCGAGGATGTCTTCCTCAAACTGACAGGACACTCGATTCGAGACTAGGATTTCTAATGATGCTTCGTGGACTCGCAAAACTTACTTGGATCGAGCTCAAGATATTCATGCGCGAGCCGCTCGGGGCGATCGGAACAATCGTCTTCCCCGTTTTGATATTCGTCGTGCTGGGTAGAATAGCAGGCCGCAACCTCAGCCCGTCTTCGCTCTCCGCCAACAGTTTTATCCACGCGGGCTTGCCGGTCTTCGCCTCGCTCCTGATCGTCATCAGCGCCGTGCTGTCGCTGGTCACAATTATTTCGATTTACCGCGAAGGCGGCATCCTCAAGAGGCTCCGCGCTACTCCTCTCCGCCCTCAGACGATTCTCAGCGCCCACGTGATCGTCAAGCTGATGCTCACCGCCGCCACGCTGATCTTGATGGTGCTCGCGGGCAAGCGCTATTACCCGGTCGGCGTCCATGCTCCCTTGTTCAGTTTTACGATTGCGCTGCTGATCAGCACTTGGAGCATCTTGTCGATCGGCTTCGTCATCGCCAGCATAGTTCCCACGGCGCGCTTTGCGCAGCCGATCGGCGCCGTCATCTTTTATCCGATGCTCGGATTCTGCGGCCTCTTCGTGCCTATTCAATCGCTTCCGCCGGCACTGCACGCGGTGGCGCGACTAGTGCCACTAACTTATGCGGTTTCGCTGCTCGAGGGCATCTGGAACGGCGACGCGTGGTTTGCGCACCTGGGCGACGTAGCGGCGCTGGTGCTGGTGTTTCTGATTTGCACGGCGCTCTCGGCAAAAATCTTTCGCTGGGAGTAACGCGGGCGCGGTGCTCGCTGACTACTGCTGCCAGCCTCCGCCGAGCGCCCTGTAGAGCTGCACGAGACTCTGGTACTCGGTCCCGCGCGCCTCCGCGAGTGTGAGTTCCGCGGAGAAAAGCGAGCGTTGGCCATCCAGGACTTCGAGATACGTGGTGGTGCCTCCCTTGTAGCGCATATCCGAGAGGCGGACGGACTCCTGCAGGTCCGCGACAGAATTCTCCTGGCGAACGCGGACCTGATGAAATTTCTGATAGCCGATCAGCGCGTCCGATACATCCCCGAACGCGCGCTGAATCGATTGCTGATAGGCCAGCAGCGCCTGTTGATGCTGCGACTCCGCCAGCCGCAGATTTCCGCGGAGGGCCCCGCCTGTGAAAATGGGCTGGCTCACTTGCGCGCCGTAGGACCAGATACCGAATTGCGAGCTCATCAGGCTGGAGAACGCGCTGCTGCGCCCG
>Ga0208565_1000504_pt1 | contig 28804 bp, 36 predicted proteins | sample Sb_taG_7_FD_187706 | JGI IMG/M metagenome (GOLD analysis project Ga0208565, IMG submission 187706) | Peat soil microbial communities from Weissenstadt, Germany - Sb_50d_2_FS metaG (SPAdes) (version 2) | ecosystem: Environmental > Terrestrial > Soil > Wetlands > Peat | place: Germany...
CCGCTGCCGCGTCCAGCGCGGCGATCTTGGCGCGGACCGGTCCGGCGTCGGGGTGGTCGAGGTCGTCGAGGATGGTCAGGGCCTGCTGCCAGGCTTCGCGCGCTGAGCCGGGGTCGTGGGCGGCGTGGCAGGTATCGCCGATGTGAGTGAGGGTGTCGGCTTCATAGCAGCGGTCACCGATCTGCCGGTACAGGCGCAGGGCGCGCTGGTAGCAAGCGGTGGCATGGTCGTGCTGGCCGAGGTGATGGTAGGCGTAGCCAAGGCTGTCCCATGCGCCGGCCTGCCCCTGCTGGTCGTCTAGCTCCCGGTGCAGGACGATGACCTGCCTGCAGGCAAGAAGAGCCTGCTGGTAGTCCCCGAGCTGTGCGTGGTACCAGCCAATGTTGTTCAGCGAACGGGCCTGCCCGCGGCGGTGCCCGGCGGCCCGGAGCAGGCCGAGCGCCTGCTGCGAGTGGTGCAGGGCCTGGGCATCGCGGCCTCGCTGGCCGCACACGATGGCGAGGTTGAGGTGCGCCAGGCCCTGCCCGGCCTGGTCTTGGGCCTGGCCGTACAGGTCGAGGCTTTGCCGCAGGTGAGCCTGGGAGTCGTCGAGACAGCCCTGCTGAGCGCAGGCGCGCGCGAGACTGCGGTGAGCGTAGGCCTGCGCCAGGGGATCGCCGAGCCTGCTGGCAGCGGCCAGGGCGGCGCGCTGGGTGGCTGCCTGGTCGTGCCGGAATCCCCGCCGGTCGAGGAAATTCCACAGGGTCCAGGCCAGCTGCCAGGTGTGGGTGTCCCAGGCCGGATCGGCGCGATCAACGGCGGTGAGCAGCACCACGTGCTCGGCGGTGAACCAGGCCAGCGCCTGCTCATGGTCGCCAGGTACCTCCGGCGTGACACCGGGCTGCGGCGGGGCGAGAGTGATCAGGTCCTGGGACGGGTCAAGCAGCTTGTCGGCGGCATGCGCGTTATGCAGGTAGTGGTCGAGGACCCGGTGGACCGCCGCGTGCCGGTCGCCGTCGGAGTCGATCTGGCCGGACTGCCAGGCAGCGTAGGCGCGCAGCAGGTCGTGGCAGGCGTACCGGCCCGGACTGCACTCGCTGACCAGGTGCGCCCGGGTGAGCTCAGCCAGCAAGGGCCGGACGTCAGCCAAGGGCAGGCCCGCGAGGCTGGCCGCGGCTGGGGCGGAGATGTCGGGTCCGGAATGCAGGCCGAGCAGCCGGAACAGGCGCGCCTCGCCGGGATTTAGTGCGCGGTATGACAAAGAAAGCACCGCTCGCATATCGGTCGCCGGATCGTCCCCGGAGCTGAGCGCGTCCAGCCGACTCTCGCTGAGTTCGGCGGCGACAGCGTGCAGTACAAGCCGGTCTGTGCTTCCAGGTCAGCCGGAATCCGCGCGGCGGGGACCGCCAGGGCGCCCAGGAAGCCGCGGATGGCCGCGCCGGGCGTGACCGGCTGTCCCGACGGGTCGAAGCCGCGCAGGTTGACGTACAGCTGGCCGTCCGGGAATCGTGCGGCGGCCCGATGAGCGAAATGCACGGCGAGCGCGGTCTTGCCGATCCCGGCCATGCCCCCGATCGCGGAGATGACCACCGTGGTCGGCTCGGAGCAGCCGGGCAGCATCCGGTCCAGATCGGCGAGGGCTGCCGCCCGCCCGACGAAGTGCACCGCGCTGCCGGGCAGCTGGCGCGGCGGCTGGGCCGAACCGACAGCCCCGGCGCTGGCGGCTCCAACACCGGTTGCGCTGGCAGCCGCAGCACGGGCCGCGCTCGCAGCTCCAGCACCAGCCCAGCTGGCACTTGCCTCGCCCGGCGACCCGGCCTGCGCTTGCGCGCGCTCGGCCAGAACCCGCCCGCGCAGCACAGTCAGGCTGCCTGGCGCTAGGCCGAAATGGCGTTCATAGGCCGTCAGCATGTCGGTCGGCGGGAGCCGGCGCCCGGCCTCCCAGTCCACGATCACGCTGTGCGAGCCCAGATGCAGCGGCCGGAGCAGGTCCCGCTGGGACAGGCCACGTTCGCGGCGCAGGCGGCGCAGTGTCGCGCGCAGCTCGGCGGCGGCGGTCTCGCCCTGCCTGCCGACGTTGTCCGCGGACACCACGCGCGCCCCCAGTAGCCGTATACGGCGACTGTAACCGGCGGGCCATGGCCGCAAGCTGAGATCTGACACGTTCGGTCCGGCAGCCCAGGCCCGTGCTTGGGTCGGCCTGCCGGACCAGACGTCCGTGCGGCGGGGGATCAGTAACTAGGCGGGGGATCAGTCGCGAGGCGGGGGATCAGTAACTAGAGGTTATGGACCGGTCCCCAACCGACCAGTGGCAGGAAGTAGTAGAAGAAGTTGGTCGGTTCCGGATCCAAGGCCAGGCCGGGCCAGGCCACAGCACGTCACCGCTGTAGTAGGAATTGAATATCGCGACCGATTTGGTCAGGCAGTTATTCGTCAGGATGTTGTAGCCGTTCTCGAGGGAACGCGCCGCCGCGAGGGCAGCGCCGACGGAACTGCTAGGAGGGTCCGGCGTTACGAACGGCGAAACTCGTCGCAGCCGGGTTCCTGATCACGGTAGGCACCCTATCTAGCTGGGATTTTGCCGCCAAGCCGGTCCAGCGACGCCCAGATGGCCCGGAAAGTGCCGGTGAAGGCCGGATTTCGCTGTCCGGGCATGGCGAAGTGCCCGTCTGTGGCGGGTGCCGGAAGCGGGTAGTCCTACGCGCCTTGGCCGTAACCGGCTTGGCCGCATGCCCCCGACCGCCCTGGCGTAGTCGGGGGCGTTGTCATTCAGCGGGCGTAGCTTCCCCTGCCCGGCACCGTCACGACCAGGTCCTCATCAGCGAGCACCTTGATCGCCCGCCTGACGGTGCCGACGGCCAGACCGGTTTCCTGCACCAGGAACGTAATCGACGGCAGCGCGTCGCCGGACGCTATCTCGCCTGACTCGATGCGGGCGCGCAGGATCGCCGCGAGCTGAAGGTAACTCGGCACGGGAGAACGCAGGTCGATCTCGATCGCCATGCAGGCCAAGCTAGCCATGCTTGCCATAGTTCCCTGCTCAGGTCATATCTACCATGCTAACTATGGCAGCTATGTTAGAGTCATGAGACCATTCGCGGCATGGGAGATCGATCGCTTCTGCACGAGGCCGCCGACGTGGGTCGCGGTCACCCGCCGTGGCACGTTCATGCACGTCGTCGCTGCTCACGACCTTGACGACCTGCGGGCCAAGCTGGAGAAGGCTGTGGCTGAACACAGCGAAACAGGGCGGTCAGTCGGGTGACCATGCTTTGCTGTTAGCCTGCACGGGGCCAGCGCACCCTGGTCACGCCTCCGGCTCCGTCAGGGGCGGCGGCATAATAGGTTGCGGCATGGGCCTTACATAGAAACCCTCAGTCGCCCGCTCCACCTGGTCAATCTCTAGTCGCCACGTGTACCTCTGCCCACCGACAAGCTGCAACGGCTGCAAGGGGATCACGAAACTGGTGTCGATCTCGGAGCCCGGTGGGATACCTGGCGGTCGGCCGACTTCCAATCTGCCGTTGAACACCAACGCTTGCGTGCCGGCTGGACTCGGAACATTCACGGCGCTGGCGTCGGCATCCGTGAGTTGCAGCACGAACTCATGCGGCTCGTTCGCCTCGTTCCATCCCACCTTGATCAGCACGACGACGGCATGAGCCGACGGCAGGGGACCCATCAGTGACCACCCTGCCCCGAGCATGTGAACCTTGCCTCCCATCTGGTCCTGCTCAGCAAAGTCACAGAGGATGATCGATGCCCTCATCAGGCAACCCGTGCCGGTGAGGCCACCTCGATGGGCCTGGGAGCGGAAGCCTTCCAGGAAACACTTGCAGGCCACGCTTTAGATGACGGCTCGGCTTGCAGGAGCGGTGATGCCGACAACTCGAACTTGATGGGCCGAGCAGTCATACCCTTCACGCCACGTTCGTATGCTGCGAGAACTTCGCTGAGGGGCCGGTCATCTTCGTAGAAGGTCTCGTCTGGATCGAAGTCGCCGCTGGCCGTCATACCAGCCATGATGCCTCCTTGTGAACACTGCTTCTACCCCGAGATAAAGTAGGCACTCCCGAGCCGCCACTCATGATCCATCGGATTGTCGGTCGGATACAGCACCACCAGTGCATTCTCACCACGGATCTGGGCGCGCACGATGACGTAGGCACCCTTGCCAGGCTCGTCGTAGACCCACGAGAAGTCCAGTCCCTCTACCTGCACAACTGCCGCACGAACCTCGCCGGGGCCGATGTCGTGCTGGTCGATGATCTTCTGCCCGACCCTCTCGCTGATCAGCAACCGGGCTATCCAGATCGTGAGCACACAACAGACGCTAGACCTCGCCGTGGTTGTGCGAAAGCGCGCTCTCGTCGCGCACTCGCCGCAACACGGCCACGTGAGGCTACCTCGCGATCCCTGGGGTGACAATCATGAAAACCTGGGGTCTAGCTTGATCGGCTAGCCTGACTCAGTGCAGGTCAACCGACTTTCGCTGGCCTCTCCTAGGCGTGCTGTGGCAGCGGTAGTAGAGGTAGTAGCCGGCGTAGTGCTGCACCTTGCCGTTCGCGGACAGTTCGTTCTTGAAGTAGCTGTGAATCGTGTCCTCGGAAGGCGAGGAGAGAATCCAGGTATCCACGGGCTTACCGGTGCCCTGCTCCGTCGCGCCAGCCCAGTACCCCCGGCCAGGTTCCTGGATTTCCCAGCCGACATGTCCGAGGGCGATGGGCCCGGCCTGGGCGCCTGACGGGGCCAGGTAGAGGCACATCTTGCCCGGGCCCAGCGCCCAGGCCGAGGCGGGCGCGACGAAGAAGGTGATGCCCGTCGCGGCCACTGCCGTCGCGAGCAGCGCGCTCAGCCGGCGAAGGCCCGTCGCCCGCAATCTCGGCGAGCTTCTTGTCATAGTGCCTCCAGGTCATGAGATCTGTTGCCGCCGCGGTACCCCGGCAATGCCAACTCTTGGCCCTCCGGAGCAGGGGCGCCAGGGTGGCGACCAGGAGGCGACCAAACGACGACCATCGGAGGGCGACCGCGCCGACACCCGCGGTAAGACCGGCCCGGGCCGCAGCTCTTGAGACTCACAACCGGGGCCTGCCGCATTCCTGACTTAGCGGACTGCGAGCGCCTCGCATTTGGTGGAGGATGACAAGATGGCGAATCTGCTTATTGACGACGACACGGTGACCGTCGCCCTCTCGTCGGTGGAGAAATTCGAGGCGCTGCACGGCAACGTGACCGTGCCGCGTTCGGCCATCGTCAGCGTCAGGGCGGTGCCAGACGGCATGGACGAGCTGCACGGCCTGCGGACGCCGGGCACCGGTGTCCCCGGCGTCATCATGGTTGGGACGTGGCGGGATCACGAGACCTTCACCTTCGCGGTCTGCCATGGCCGGCGCCCGGCCCTGGTCATCGATCTTGCCGACCAGGTCTACGACCGGCTGGTCATCACTATCGACAACCCCGAGCAGATCGCCGCCAGCCTGACCTGACACCCGCGCAGAACGCGCCCGCCGCTCAGTCCCTGAAGGTTAGCTCGGGTAGCCGCATTGCCTGTGGCTGGGCAGGCGGGGGTGATTCCGGCCGGCTGCCGACCAGAATGCCGTCGGTGAGGGTCAGCACCTCGCGACAGGCCGGGCTGAGCGCCTGATCGTCGCGGCCGATGGCAATGATGGCCGTGTCCCGCTCGAGGTCATGAATGGCATCGACCAGGCCTCCCCGGTCGAGTGCGGGCAGCTCGTCCAGCAGGCCGTCGATCAGCAGCAGGTTCGGCTGATGCACCGCCCCGGCAGCAAGCCTGGCCCTTGCGACGACCAGATCAGGCGCTGATCGCACCGGGACGTCGGCCCACGCCGTCAGCGCCAGCCGGTCCAGGATCGCCGCCACCAGCAGATGGCGGTCGTGGCCCGGCTGACGCGCCAGCCTGGCCGCGTGCTCGACCAGGCCACGGATCCGGACGGCGGGCTGCGGGAGGCGGTTCCTGCGGGCGATGCCGACCTGTCGGCGGACCTGCGAGCGGCCCATGGCGGCGGACATGTCCTGCCCGAGCACGCGGAGGCTGCCGTAGTCGGGCGCGGTCCGGCCCGACAGCAGGTCCACCAGAGCCATTGACGCTGCTGGTCGGCTGCTCACGATGCCCAAGGCGGCGCCGCCGAGCTCAGATCGATCGAGCCGGAAGCTGGCCGATCGAATGGCCCAGCTGCCGCCTTGCCGGACGCCGACTCCGGCGGCGAGCACCGGGGCGATCGCTGCGACGGCGTGACCGGACTGCATATCGCCCCCCGATCTCGCCTCGGTCACGTGCTCCCCAAGCACGGAATATAACTTGTTGTAAACACGCGTGTCCAAGACGTGACGGGCGGGGCGCGGGTGTATTTGCGCAGGTCGCTGCTCGGCCGGTGGCCGCGGATGCGGCTAAGCCGACCTGTCGCCGGTACCTTGTGGCTGTGCCCAAGCCAATGGATCTGCCGTTCGATCCGATCGAGCGTGCGGCCGCGATCTGGGAGCGCAGGTTCGGCGATTCGCGTGCGATGGCCGCGGTCACCTCGATCATGCGCGTGCATCAGATCTTGCTCGGCGAACTCGACGCCAGGCTACGCCGCTACGACCTGACCTTCGCCAGGTACGAGGCGTTGGTGCTGCTCAGCTTCAGCCGCAGCGGGTCGCTGCCGCTCCGGTTGATCGGGCAGCGGCTGATGGTGCATCCGACCAGCGTTACGAACACGATCGACCGGCTGGAGCGTCAGGAACTCGTCATCCGGCGGCCGAATCCGGCAGACCGGCGCGGAATCCTGGCCGAGATCACTCCGGCCGGGCGGGACGTGGTTCAGCGGGCTACGGCTGACCTGATGGCCGCCGGCTTCGGCATGGCGGGCTACGGCGAGGACCAGCTCGGGGAGATGTTCGAGCTGCTGCGCGAGCTGCGCGTGGCGGCTGGCGACTTTAAGGAATAGGCGAAGACTGCCAGGTCCGGCCGCCATCGGTGGTAACGAAGATCTCGTGCAGCCCGGAGTTGGCGGGCACTGCGACACCCTCGAGCGTGGTCGTCATGCCCACGAAGCTGTACCCGCCGGCCGGTGCCTGGCTGGTCAGGTTGGCCAGGTACCAGCTGATCGTCCCTGGCGAGGCTAGCGCGTAGTAGAGGCCAGCGGACGTGGCGAGCACGATGGCTCCGCCGGGTGCGACGGCCAGCGACGTGGCCGTGCCTTGCGTTCCGACCGAGCCGTGAGCCTGCCACGTGTGACCGCCATCGGATGAAGAGTAGAGAGTCAGCGAGGCCGGCTTGACCGGCCCGGCGCGGCCGGGAACGCTGGTGCAGACGAGGTACAGATCGCCGGACTGCGGCGCGAGCAGTCCTGCGCCTGACTGCCGTGCAAGCCGCAGGCACGGCGGGACGCCCTGCGAGCTAATCGGCACCGGGTGCCATCCCTGGCCGTTAACCGGCCCGGCGTACAGCGTGCCGTGAGCCAGCAGGTAACCGGTCTGGCTGGTGAGCTGGAGGGCGCCAGGAGACACCTGGTGCGCCGCGGCCGTGCCCGGCACGAGTCCCCACCGGTCAGAGTCGGCCGCGGCTGATAGCACCTGGAAGCTGGTGCAGTTCGCCGCGAAGTCCTGCCCTGTGCCACTGCAGGCGGCGACCACGGCGAAGGCCCGGTCGCCGACCGTGGCAAGATCGATCACCCGGCCCGATGGGAGGCCGGTGATCTGGGTCCAGCTCTGGCCGCCGTTGTGGGTGGCAAAGAGCTGCGGCCCGTACGCCCACCCGTTCCGCAGATCGAGGAACCGGATCTGGCTGACCCCGGCAGCGCCGTTCGGCGGTCCCGCTGCCGGGGCGCCAACCTTGTACCAGGACTTTCCGTACGTTGACGTGCCTGCCACCGATACGCAGGCATGCCTCGGGCACGGTGAGCTTGCCTGACCGAGCACCGCCCCGACGGCAGGGCTGACGAAGGTCACCGAGGTGGGGCGGAAAGCGGGCGCGGCTGGCTGGCCTGAGCCGCTGACGGACAACGCCGGACCGGATGGCGACGCGACAGTGGGCTCGGCCGAGGACCGCGGGGTGGGGCTAGCCGCACGGTGGCTCGATCCTGGCCCGGACCGCTGCGGACTCGGGTTCGGAAAGCCGGAGCTGCCGGCCACCTTGGCGGCGCTGTTGCCGCCAGGCAGCAGCGTGGAGACTATCTGCGGCGCAGTCACCGCGGCGGCGATGACAATGCAGGCACCGGCCGCGGTGCCCACCGCCCGGATCGTCCGGCGCCGCCGGGCCCGGCCGTGGATCCGCTGGTAGGTCCCGGCTGGCGGGTGCATCAGCTCGATGTCAGCCTTCAGCCAGTTGTCAATCGGGTCTGCGGGCTCGATCGGATCAGTCACTGGCGTCACCTACTGCCGCCTTGAGCCTGGCGCGCGCGTGATGCAGGTCGGCCTTCACGGTCCCTTCCGGACGGCCCAGCATTGCAGCGACCTCCTTGACTCCGAAGCCAGCGTAGTAATGCAGCAGGAATGCGCTGCGCAGCCGTGGCGGAAGTCCCTCGATCAGGGCGCGCACGTCCACGTCCTGGGCTGGGTGATAGGCCGGATCATGCGGGACAGCGGCCGTCATGATCCGGATGGCGCGGCGCTCGCGGCCCGACTTACGCCAGTGATCCCTGATCAGGTTCGTGGCGATCATGTAGAGATAGCTCTGCGGGTTGTCAAGTCCCGACCAGCGGGACAGCAGCCGGGTGAAGGCTTCGGAGGCGATCTCATGCGCCGTCTCGTCATCGTCAACGAGGCGCCGGACCCAGCCCGCGAGCCTCGGATAGCACGCGTTGAAGAGATCCTCGGCGGCCTCGCGGTCGGCGGTTCGGAGCCTGGCCACTGAGCTTCCTTGCCTGGCCGCCGGGGCTGACGGCATGACCCAAGTTGCCTGTACGGTCACCACGTCACCGACCACCGCGAGGCAGCCGCTGTCGCTGGCGAGAGTTCGCATTCGTTCTACCACACATTCGGCATGTCCTCGGCCAAAGCGCGCGACCTGTGCAGCCGCGTGCACGCACGCTGTTCCTACAGACGACGCAGCCGGGCAGATGGTTGGATGTCGCCGCCTCGTCTTGGCGCTGCCCGGCGGCATAGACTTGATCCAGCCAGTTAGTAGGACGTCCTACTAACCGGGTCTGGATGCCGTTCAACTGGCGGAGGAAGATCATGAGCGCTCAGCCTGCAGGCGATGCTCGCGACAACGGCCGGGCCCGCTGGCAGCTCAGGTACGACAGCGCCAGGGCCAGGGACGCGGACTTCACCACCTTGTCGGGGCTGTCGGTTGAGCCGGTGTACGGACCGCCGGACGGTGCCGTCGTTCCCGACTTCGAGCGGATCGGCTGGCCCGGTGAGTTCCCGTTCACCCGTGGGCTCTACCCGGCCGGCTACCGGGGCCGGACCTGGACCATCCGGCAGTTCTCCGGCTTCGGGAACGCGGTGCAGACCAACCAGCGGTACAAGATGCTGCTGCAGGCAGGCGGCGGCGGCCTGTCGGTCGCGTTCGACATGCCGACCCTGATGGGCCGCGACTCCGATGACCCGCGCGCGCTTGGGGAGGTCGGGCACTGCGGCGTCGCCATCGACTCAGCGGCCGACATGGACGTGCTGTTCTCCGGCATACCGCTGGCGGACATCACCACCTCGATGACGATCAGCGGGCCCGCCGTGCCGGTGTTCTGCATGTACCTGGCCGCGGCGCGGCGGCAGGGCGCCGACATCGGCAAGCTGGACGGCACCCTGCAAACCGACATCTTCAAGGAGTACATCGCGCAGAAGGAGTGGCTGTTCCCGCCGGAGCCGCACCTGCGGCTGATCGGCGACCTGATGGAGTACTGCGCGGCCGAAATCCCGGCCTACAAGCCGCTTTCGGTGTCTGGCTACCACATCAGGGAAGCCGGGTCGACCGCCGCGCAGGAGCTCGCGTTCACGCTTGCCGATGGGTTCGGCTACGCGGAGCTCGGCCTGTCCCGAGGCCTGGACATCGAGGTGTTCGCGCCTGGCCTGTCCTTCTTCTTCGACGCGCACATTGACTTCTTCGAGGAAATCGCCAAGTTCCGGGCCGCGCGCCGGATCTGGGCCCGCTGGATGCGCGACGTCTATGGCGCGCGGACCGAGCGGGCCCAGTGGCTTCGCTTCCATACCCAGACGGCGGGTGTCTCGCTGACCGCGCAGCAGCCGGACAACAACGTGGTCCGCACCGCGATCGAGGCGCTGGCCGCGGTGCTCGGCGGAACCAACTCGCTGCACACCAACGCGCTTGACGAGGTGCTGGCGCTGCCGAGCGAGAAGGCGGCCGAGATCGCGCTGCGTACCCAGCAGGTGATCATGGACGAGACCGGCGTGGTCAACGTCGCCGACCCGCTGGGCGGTTCCTGGTACGTCGAGGCCCTCACCGACCGGTTTGAAGCCGAGGCGGAGGCCATCTTCGCGAAGATCCGCGCGATGAGCCCGGACGGATCGATGACCGGCGGGATCCTGCGCGGAATCGAGGACGGCTGGTTCATGGCCGAGATCGCCGAGGCGTCCTTCACTTACCAGCGTCAGCTGGAGAAAGGCGACAAGAAGGTGGTCGGCGTCAACTGCCACACCGACACGGTGGAGAAGCCGGTGGAGATCCTGCGGGTCAGCCACGACGTGGAACGCGCCCAGGTGCGTCAGCTGGCCGAGCGCAGGGCCGCGCGGGATCAGGATGCGGTGGACGCCGCGATCACGGCCATGATCGGAGCCGCCAGGTCCGGTGCGAACATGATCGCGCCCATGATCGACGCCGCGATGGCCGAGGCAACGCTCGGCGAGATCTGCGGAGCTCTGCGGCAGGAGTGGGGCAGCTACGCCGAGGCGCCGGCCTTCTGAGCGCGGGTGCCGGGCCTGAGCGCGGGTGCCGGGCCTGAGCGCGGGTGCCGGGCCGAGCGCGGGTGCCGGGCCCTGAGCGCGGGTGCCGGGCCTGAGCGCGGGTGCCGGGCCGAGCGCGAGCGTCGGCGCCAGCCTCCTGAGTACCGGTGCGGGCCTGGATTCCTCCGTGGGATGGCTAAGCCGGGCTCGCGGTCGGCAGTCCCGCCTCCGCAGCGGCCGCCAGCAGGCGTTTGTCGTAGGCCACGAACGCGGTCAGGTCGTCTTTGATGGCAAGCGCCGACGCCAGATGAATCGCGTCGAGGGACCGCAGCGTGGCAGGTCTTGCCGCCGCTGCTCTGGTCAGTACGGGGTCGCTGAGCAGCACCTCGCGCATCCGCATGAGCTGCTGATAACTCTCGGCGAGTGCTCTCGGGTCGGCACGCCATACCGCGCGAGGTACCTCGACGCGGATGATCGAACTTGATACGCGGATCAGATTGGGCTGCTGAGATAGCCAGTACGTCAATGCCTCGGATTCAGGTTCAGCCACTGCGAGCTTGACCAGGGCCGAGGAGTCCAGGTAGATCAATACCGTTCCTCCTCACGCATCTGCATCAGGATCTCGCTGGCCGTTGGCTGCCCAGGTGGCACGGGAGGCGCAGGGGGGATCGCGAGCAGGTCGCCGGGACTTTCCGCTTCGCGAATGATTCCCGCCGCGATCAGTCGTTCCAGCGGGCTTTCTGGGTCTTTGGCCGGCACCAGCTGGGCGACTAGCCGGCCGCGGTTCGTGATGTCCACCGTGTATCCCTTCTCGGCGAGATCGATGTAGACGCTGGCGTGCTGGCGCAGTTCGCGGATGCCGATCCGGCGGACCGCCCGGCCGCGCCTCGACGTCCGCTGATCTCCCGGCATGATGGTCATGACCAGAATGTAGCACATCATGGACTACAATCGGCGCTCGCTGTCATCCGGCCTGGGCGGCTGACAGGGCCGGTGACCGGAGCGGACGGCGCTGGCCTGGCCGGGGCGACCGGGTCCGGGCGAATGGTTATGCAAAGAAAGGGCAGTCCCTGGTGCGCAGGGCGCAGGATGCCCGATCGCTGGCGCGGATGCGGCAGGATGGAGTCATGGAACAGCCGCGTAACTTTTCCCTGCACGGTGCCATCGACCTGGGGGCCAGGCAGGCCGCCGCCAAGCGCAAGCAGCAGGCGGCGCAATCGCCTGGGACGGGTAATGGGTCGGGGGTCGTGATCGACGTCACCGACGAGACGTTCAACACTGATGTCGTCGCGAGGTCGCGGGCCGTGCCGGTCATAGTCGACCTGTGGGCGGAGTGGTGCGCGCCGTGCAAGCAGCTCGGGCCGATCCTGGAGAAGCTGGCCACCGAGGCGGCCGGATCCTGGGTGCTCGCCAAGGTAGACGTGGATGCCAACCCGCAGCTCAGCGCCGCGCTTCAGGTGCAGTCGATCCCGATGGTGGTGGCCGTGATCGGCGGACAGCTGGTCGATGGCTTCCTAGGTGCGCTGCCCGAGCCCCAGGTGCGGGAGTGGCTCGGCCAGATTATGCAGGTCGCTGCGCAGATCGGGATCGCGCCGCCGGCGGGCGGCGCGGCGACTTCAGACGGCACCGCCGCCGACGGCACCGCCGCGAGAGGAACCGGACCGGGCGCTGAGCGCGGCACCGGCGCGGGCGGTCCTGGCGGTGGCCCGGCTGGTGGCGCCGGCCGGCCGGATGAACTGCTCGGCGATCCCCGGTTCCGAGCGGCGCAGCAGGCGATGGACGCGGGCGACCTGAACGGCGCCGCCAACGCGCTTGAGCAGATTCTGGCGGACTCGCCAGGGCATCCGGTGGCGACAGCCTGGCTGGCTCAGGTGCAGCTCTTCCGGCGGGTGGACTCCTATGACCCGGCGAAGGTCCGCCGAGCGGCACAGGAGAACCCCGACGATCCGGAGGCCCAGGCGAAGGCGGCCGACGTGGAACTGGCCTCAGGGCAGGTTGAGGCGAGCTTCGACCGGATGCTCGGGGTTTTCCAGCGCACCGCAGGGCAGGACCGGGACACGGCGCGACTGCACCTGCTGAGCTTGTTCGAGATCCTGCCGCCGCGGGACCCACGGGTCGCGAAGGCCCGCGCGAAGCTGACCAGCCTGCTGTTCTGATCGGCGGCATCCGGCCGGTCAGGCCCGTGCCGGCTGGCCGAAGCCGCGTCAACCGGCCCGGCTCGCCTGGAGGTTAGGCGCTAGCGCATGATAGTGACATGCAGGGGGAATCCCGCACCGGTCAGCTGCTCGCCGCGACGCCCATGCTCGGCGACGCCAACTTCCGGCGCACCATCGTCCTGGTCGTCGAGGACGATCCCGATGAGGGCACGCTGGGCGTCGTGCTCAACCGGCCCAGTGAGATCCCGGTCCAGCAGGTGCTCGAGCCATGGACGGATCTTGTCACCGGACCGTCGGTGCTCTTCCGCGGCGGCCCGGTAGCACCCGACAGCGCACTCGCGCTGGCCATGCCACTGGGCGACGAAGAGCCGATCGGCTGGCGCTCGCTGGCCGGATCGAAGCTCATGTCCAGAATCGGGCTGGTTGACCTGGGCGCGCCGCCCGAGCTGCTGGCTAACGGGATCGCCTCGCTGCGCGTCTTCGCCGGCTACGCCGGCTGGGGAGCGGGCCAGCTTGAGGCCGAGATCGAGGTCGGTGCCTGGCTGGTGCTCGACGGGCTGCCCGAGGATGCGTTCGCCGCGGACCCGGACCGGCTCTACCCGTCGGTGCTGCGGCGTCAGGGTGGTGAGATGGCCTTGCTGTCCACCTATCCGGACGACCCGGTGCTCAACTGACCGGCAGGTCGCCGGCGTAAACTAGCCGCTGTGACAGAAGTACTTCCCGCTGGCGGCACCCGCGTTGATTCCGATGTCAGGCCGGATCTGTCGACCGGTGACGGTGATCACGAGCGGTTCGCGCACTACGTGGCCAAGGACAAGATCGTGGACAGCGCGGTGAGCGGAACGCCCGTGGTGGCGCTCTGCGGCAAGGTCTGGGTGCCGAGCCGCGACCCGAAGAAGTATCCGGTCTGCCCGGAGTGCAAGGAGATCTACGAGTCGCTGCCCGAGGGCGACGGCTGATCGGAGAGTTCCACCCCGGCCGCGCGCAGCTGATCCAGGGCCGACGAGATCGTCGCCGGCGAGACTCCGGCGGTCAGGTTGAGCAGCACTCTGGTGCGCAGTCCGGCCCGCACCGCGTCGGCTGCGGTGGCCTTGACGCAGTAGTCGGTCGCGATGCCTGCCACGTCCACCGAGGTCACGCCGCGTTCGCTGAGCCAGTCGGCGAGCCGCTCGCCAGCAGTGCTGACGCCCTCGAACCCGCTGTACGCGGCGGCATGCTCGCCCTTGCGGAACACTTCCTCGATCCGGCTGGCGTCCAGACCCGGATGCAGCTCGGCGCCCGGGGTGCCGGCCACGCAGTGCGGCGGCCAGCTGTCGGCGTAATCCGGCTCGGCGGAGAAATGCGGCCCGGGGTCGATGTGGTGGTCCTGGGTTGCCACCACGTGCTGGTAACTAGCGCCTGCGGGACTAGCCAGGTACCGGCTGATCGCGCTGGCCACCGCGCTGCCTCCGGCCACGGCCAGGGATCCGCCCTCGCAGAAGTCGTTCTGCACGTCCACGATCAGCAGAGCTCGCATGGGCAGAGTTTAGACCTTGGGGTCATCCTGGCCGGGTACGCCCGCATTGCGGGGCTAGCCGACGTCGCCGGGTTCGCCGCCGGTGATTCGGAGCAGCTCGGCGTACGTGGTCGGGAATACGGTGTGCGGATGACCGGCCGCCGCCCAGATCACGTCGTACTTCTCCAGCCAGGTGTCCACCAGGGTCCGGATCGGGCTCGGATGGCCGACCGGCGCCACGCCGCCGATCGCCTGCCCGGTTGCCGAGCGCACGAAGTCCGGATCGGCCCGGCGGACGGCGTCGAAGCCTTGCAGCGCGGCCACCCGCGCCGTGTCCACCCGGTGCGCGCCGCTGGTCAGGATCAGCAGCGGCTCGCCATCGGCGTCGAACACCAGGCTGTTGGCGATAGCGCCCACGTCGCAGCCAAGCTGCGCGGCGGCGGCGACCGCCGTCGGGGCCGGATCCGGCAGTTCTCTTACCTCGCCGGTCGCTCCGAGCGACCGCAGCGCAATGGCCACCTTCTGCGCACTGGGATGCATGCCAGCAGGTTACCGCCCGGGGTGATCGCGGGGTTCGAACAGCGTGGGGATGGCCGGATAGCCGCGGGAGAGCCGGAGCGCGTGGGCGGGCAGCTCGCCGATCACCCTGCGGTGCCGCTCCCTGGCGGCCGCGAGCGGCTCGGCACCAATGATCTCGCCGTCCCGCACCAGCTCGCGAAGCAGCACTCGCTGCCCGGCCAGTTCTTGCGGCGGAGCGTCGCAGATCACCTCGGCGATCGCGGTCCCGGTGCGGTCAAGACGCCGGACCGCCCATTTCCGGCCGCCGCGGCTCGGCTTGCCGATCGAGCGCTTGGCAACCGGCTCCAGCTGGTCGGCGCGCCCCGGCCGGATCTGACTGCCCGGCCCGGCCCGGCCGCCTGGCTCGGCCCGGGTGATAAGCCCGGACTGCCCGGTAGCCACCGGCTCGCTTGTCCTGGCGACCAGTTTGTAGACCAGCGCCGCCGTTGGCGCGCCCGATCCGGTGACCAGCGAGGTGCCGACGCCGTATCCATCGACCGGCGCCGCGGCAAGGGCGGCGATGGAGTACTCGTCAAGATCACCGGTCACCACGATCCTGGTGCCGGTCGCGCCGAGCGAGTCAAGCTGCGAGCGCACCTCGCGGGCCACCACCGGCAGATCGCCGCTGTCGATCCGGATCGCGCCCAGGCCAGGTCCGGCGAGCTCTATCGCTGCTCGCACTGCCGCCACGACATCATAGGTATCCACCAGCAGGGTCGTTCCGGTTCCCAGCGACTCAAGTTGCACCCTGAACGCCTGCCGCTCGTCGTCATGTACCAGCGTGAACGCATGTGCGCTTGTTCCGGCGGTCGGCACCCCGTAGTCCATTCCGGCCCGCAGGTTCGAAGTCGACGTAAACCCGGCCAGGTACGCGGCGCGCGCGGCGGCAGGCGCGGCGAGCTCGTGGGTGCGCCGCGAACCCATCTCGATCACCGGTCGTTGCTCGGCCGCATTGATCATCCGCGACGCGGCCGAGGCGATCGCGCAATCGTGGTTCAGGATCGACAAGGCCAGCGTCTCGAGTACCACCGCCTCGGCGAAGGTGCCATCGACCACCAGGATCGGCGAGCCGGGAAAATAGCAGTCGCCTTCCGCGTAGCCCCAGACGTCGCCGCTGAACCGGTATCCGGCCAGATACTGCGCTGTCCGGTCGTCCACGACCCCGGTGTTCCGCAGGAACGCCAGTTCGCTGGCATCGAACCTGAACCGTGCCAGCGCGTCGAGAAACCGGCCGGCGCCAGCAACGACCCCGTACCGCCGGCCCTGCGGCAGGTGACGGGCGAATACCTCGAACACGGTGCGCCGGTGCGCGGCGCCACTGTCCAGCGCGGCGCGGAGCATGGTGAGTTCGTAGTGATCGGTCAGCAGGCCGGTGCCGTCCTGGCTGGTCGTTCCCTGGGCATAACGGCTCGCAGGCGTCGGTCGCGTACCTGCCGCATCACTGGTCACGGGGGAAGCCTACGGACGCCCGCTGCCGCCTGTCCTCGCTCCGAAGGTTCAGGCCGTTCCGGGGGCCAACTGGTCCGCGTGGGGGCGCTCACTGGTCAGGCTGGTCAGAGGCAGTGGAACACTAGGAGGAAGGGAGGTGGCATCGAGTGAGCGTCGCACCAGCTGAACTGCAACGGCCGGAGACTGAGGAGGAGACGGTCCTCGACCGGCCCTGGGTCACCATCGTGTGGAACGACCCGGTCAACCTCATGACCTATGTGACCTACGTGCTCCAGCGGGTGTTCGGGTATCCGAAGCCGAAAGCGGAGAAGCTAATGCTTGACGTGCACCACAAGGGCAAGGCGGTGGTGGCGGCCGGGGCCAGGGAGGCCATGGAGCGGAACGCGGAGACCCTGCACGGCTATGGCCTGTGGGCCACGGTGAGTCACGACACGTGAGCTTCGGCGGCGAGCGGACGATCCTTGCGACCCGACGAATCCGGAGGTGCTGATGGCGGGTTTTCGCACCACCTCAGGCGGCGTGACCGCGCGGTTCGCCAAGCCTGAGGCGGCTGTCCTGCGGGATCTGGTGGAGCACGTCGCCGAGCTGATCACCGGACCCGAGGCGACCAGCATGGCAGGATCCAGCGATCTGGCTGACCTGGCCGGGACTAGCGGCCGGTCCGGCGCCGATCCCCATCACGACCCAGGCACTGCAGGCAGCTCGGATGAGCTGGCCGTCCCTGGAGCGGATGAGCTGGCCGAGATGGTGGGTCTGAGCGAGAGCACCAAGCTGCCTGATGATCCGGTCCTGGCCAGGCTGCTGCCCGATGGCTACCGGGACGACCCGGATGCGGCCCAGGACTTCCGCAGGTTCACCGAGTCAGGACTGCGGTCGGCCAAGGTGACTGCGGCGCAGACCGTGCTCGACACGCTGCCGCCCGCTGGCGGTCGGGTCCGGCTCAACGCCGAGGAAGCCGAGAACTGGCTGCGTGCCCTGAACGATGTCCGGCTGGCTCTCGGCGTGCACATGGGCGTTACCGACGACTTCGACGAACTGAGCGAGCAGATCGGACCAGACGATTCGCTTTTCGTCCTCGTCGAGGTCTATCACTGGCTGGCCTATCTGCAGGAGAGTCTGGTCGTGGCGCTGTCCTGACCGGCGGTTACGATCACGGCCATGCTGACCGTCTCCCGTGCGCTGCTCGACCGCGTCATTGCCCACGCCAGGGCCGATCACCCCGATGAGGCGTGCGGTGTGATCGCCGGGCCGGCCGGTCATGACCGGCCGGAGCGGTTCATCGCGATGACCAATGCTGAGCGGTCGCCGACGTTCTACCGGTTCGACTCGATGGAGCAGTTCCGCGTCTGGCGGGAGATGGACGATCGCGACGAGGAGCCGGTGGTCATCTACCACTCGCATACAGCAACCGAGGCGTACCCGTCGCGTACCGATATCTCCTATGCCCTGGAACCGTCGGCGCATTACCTGCTGGTCTCCACCCGCGATCCCGACGAGGAGGAGGTGCGTTCCTTTCGCATCGTGGACGGGACCGTGGTCGAGGAGGAGATTCTGGTAGGCACCGAGGCTCAGGAATGATCGGGACAGGGCAGGAGTTGTCACATCGGCGACCACCTGCTACCCGCGACACCTGGAGAGTTCCTGATGGCCATCGAGGTCCGCATCCCGACGATCCTGCGTTCCCTCACCAGCGGGGCGAAGTCGGTTGAGGGCTCCGGCGACACGCTGGATGCGCTGCTCGCCGACCTGGATACGCGCCATGCCGGGCTGCGCGAGCGGCTGGTCGATGATTCCGGCCTGCGCCGGTTCGTCAACGTCTACCTCAACGACGAGGACGTCCGCTTCCTCGGCGGTCTCACCGCACCGGTCAACGACGGTGACACCGTGACGGTGCTGCCAGCGGTGGCCGGCGGGATGAGCTGAGCCGCTGCCCAGCGGCTGACGGCAGGCAGCCAGATGCGCTACGACTCGCTGCTTGATGCGATCGGCGGGACCCCGTTGGTCGGCCTGCCGCACCTGTCTCCCGGTCCTGATGCCCGGCTGTGGGCCAAGCTTGAGGACAGGAACCCGACCGGGTCGGTCAAGGACCGGGTCGCGCTCTGGATGATCCTGGCAGCCGAGAAGGACGGACTGCTCAGCAGGGGAACCACAATCCTGGAGCCGACATCCGGCAATACCGGCATCTCGCTTGCGATGATCGCCCGGCTGCGCGGGTACAAGCTGGTCTGCGTGATGCCGGAGAACACGTCAGCGGAGCGGACCGCGCTGCTGCAGATGTTCGGTGCCGAGATCATCTACTCACCAGCGGCCGGCGGGTCCAATGAGGCGGTCCGGGTGGCCAGGCGACTGGCGGCGGAGAACCCGGACTGGGTGATGCTGTACCAGTACGGCAACGAGGCTAACGCGCGCGCCCACTACGAGACGACCGGGCCTGAGCTGCTGACTGACCTCCCGGAGATCACCCATTTCGTGGCTGGGCTCGGCACCACGGGCACCCTGATGGGCACCGGCCGCTACTTGCGCGAGCACGTGCCAGGGGTGCAGATCGTGGCGGCCGAGCCGCGGTACGGCGAGCTCGTCTACGGCCTGCGGAACATGGACGAGGGGTTCGTCCCCGAGCTATACGACGACTCCGTGCTGACATCCAGGTTCTCGGTGTCGGCGGCCGATGCGCTGCGCCGGACTCGGCAGCTGGTGCTTGCCGAAGGCATCTTCGCCGGAATCTCAGCCGGCTGCGTGCTGCATGCCGGCTTGGCGCTTGCGGACAAGGCCCTGCAGACCGGCCAGCGCGCCGATATCGCCCTGCTCATCGCCGATGGCGGCTGGAAATACCTGTCGACCGGTGCCTACAGCGGGACCCTGGCCGAGGCGGAGGCCCGGCTGGAGGGCGAACTCTGGGCGTGATACATCTCCAGCACTGAAGTCTCAAAGCGTTCATCACGGCCAGGACGGTGCCCATGCAGCATGCCGAGAGCATGACGATCTTCGATCAGGCCACTGCTGTGCGCTCGTGCGGCGGCGGGTTGTACGAGGTGCATCCCGATCAGCGGTTCGCCCTGGTAGCACCGGGCGGTGCCACCCCGCCGGTGGTGAACGGCGGCGTCATGATCGCGACCGTGCTGCGCGCCGTGCTTGACGGCTCACCGCTGCCGCATCCGGTGGCGACCAGCGCGCACTTCTTGCGGGTCGCCCGGCTGGCGCCGGCACAGGTGCAGGTCACCTGGCTCAAGAAGGGGCGAACGGTGGCGACCGCGCGGGCTACCCTGGTACAGGACGGCCATCCGGTGCTTGAGATGACGGTCACCACAGGTACCGTCCCGGTCAGCCGCCCTGGCGGTCCCGCGAATGGCGGCGCGGCGGAAGCCGACGGCGCGGCGGATGAGGACGGCCGTACGGCGGATCGGTCCGGCGGTGCCGAGCTGAGCTGGACCGGCGCCCCGCCGGTGCTGCCACCTGCCGAGCAGTGCGTGGACCTGGGGCCTTGGCCAGGAACGGTGGCGCCGGACGGGACGGCCGGATACGCGGGCCAGGTCCGGCTGCTGCTCGACCCTGCGGTCACCGGCTGGCGGTTCGGCGAGCCCGCCGGGTCTCCGGAGATGCGCGGCTACTTCGGGCTGCGCGAGGAGCGGGAACCGGACGCGTACCTGCTGGCCCTGGCCGTGGACGGGCTGCCGCCGGTGGTATTCGGTCTCGGCGCCACTGGCTGGGCGCCCACGGTCGAGCTGACCTGGCACATGCGGATGGTTCCGGCACCCGGCCTGCTGCGCGTGGCGGCCAGGTGCCGGCATGTGAGCGGCGGCTGGTTCGACGAGGAAGCAGAGGTCTGGGACTCGGCCGGCCACCTGGTAGCGCAGAGCAGGCAGATCGCCCGGGTGGGTCGCGGCCCGGTCAAGGGCTAGCCCGGGCAGGTTGCGCGGCCCAGATCCTTGCCCCGGTCCTGGGCGGCAGGCAGCACCTGGGTGGGGATCGACGTGCTGAGGCTGCAGTACTGACCGTTCAGGAACAGGCTGAGCAGGCCCCAGATGACCAGGATGCCGATCACCGTCGTCTGCGACGACAAGGTGACCAGGCACAGTGCGGCGAGCACGGCCAGCGCCCGGTCGGAACTTGTCTCCAGTTCGGGACATCAGCAGTCCGTGTGAGGATGATGAGATGTCACCTCGGGTGCCGTCAGTCGATCCTGCCCGGCTTGCTCAGTGGTGCGCGGAGCATCTCGGCAGCCTGCCCGCGGCGGAGCTGTTCAGGTCCGGGTACCTCTCTGCAGTCATCGGGCTGCGGCTGGCTGATGACCGGGCGGTTGTGGTGAAGGTCCGTCCCGACTTGCCGCGGATAGCGGCGTGCGTGGAAGTCCAGCGCCGCATGTTCGAGTCCGGTTATCCGTGCCCCCAGCCGCTCACCGGTCCTGCCCCGTTCGGCGACGGCGTAGCAACCGCCGAGGCCTATGTGCCCGGCGGCACCGTGCTCCCGAGCGCGGACCACGCGGCCTGGGCATTCGCTGAGGCATTCGCGCGGCTGATCAGGCTGGCCCCCCGGCCCGCCGAGGTGTCTAGCCTGCACCCGGCGCCGTCGTGGGCGGCATGGAATCACGCTGAGGCCGGGCTGTGGCCTCGTCCCGAGGGCTCTGATATCCACCTCAACCAGACCGCCGGTCCGGCGTGGATCGACCAGGCCGGGTGTCGTGCCCGTGACCGGCTGCGAGCCGGCGCGTCCGAGGCCGTGATCGGCCATTGCGACTGGCTGGCCGGCAACCTGCGCTGGAGCGGCAACGAGCTGCTGGTGGTGCACGACTGGGACAGCACGGCCGCCGACAGCGAAGCCGTCCTCGTCGGCTTCGCCGCCGCCCTGTATTCGACCGTCAGCCCGGACGAGCTTGCCACCATCGAGGAAACTGAGCGGTTCCTCGACGCGTATTGCGATGCGCGTGGCCCGGCGTTCAGCGCGGACGAACTCCAGCGTTCATGGGCGGCTGGTGTCTGGACGCGGGCTTATGACGCCAAGTATCAGCACGCAGTCGGGAAGCCAGTCGTCTCGCTCTCCGAGAACGAGGCTCGTGAGCGCCTCGGTCGTGCTGGGACCGACTGACGGGGACCGTGGTGGTCTGCTCCGGTGCCCTGCCGGCAAATGGCCTTGGCCACAAGCCAGCGGCCAATGGTCAGCGTTGAACCGTCACTCCAAGGTCGGCTGGACGCCGTGCCTGTGTGCGGGCGGGCACGGGCACGTCCGCTGCGGGACGTCCGGGTGCCTCGAGACATGGCATGATCCGCCGCACGTGGCCGGTGCCGAGCAGCGGGGAGCCGACGGCCGGGAGGGGTCAGCGTGGTGTGCACCGCGTGGTAGGTGGGCTCCACCCAGGTGATCTCACCCGGCCGTCCGTGCAGGCAGACGGGGTGCTGCAGCGGCCAGCGCAGGCCCTGCTCGCGCAGCCACAGCCAGGTGGCCCGCACCGAGCCGCACACCGCGAACTTGCTCGAACACGGCGGTGATCACGCCGGTGACGGCCTCGTCGGGGTGATCCGAAACCAGCACATACAGGCCCAGCAGGTCCGGAACCGATCCCAGGGACGCAGCAGCGTCGTCCCCAGCGGCAGAACCTGGGAGCCAAGATGGGAGCCATTGGCGCCCGTAGTGAGGCCGCACCCGGCAACATCTAACGATAGTTTTCGCAGGCTAACTGCATAGTTAGCCACATCAGACTTCGCTAGCCGACGGGCTGGAGCCCGGCCATCACACCTCCACGTGTGCGGCTGGCACGCCAGGCGCTTGCCTGGCGTCGCTTCCCTGGGCTAGGGAACGCTCTTGATCTTCCAGACCAGGACGGAACCGGTCGCGGCGACCACTGCGGTGCCGGCGAAGAGGGTCGGGTAGCCGCCGATCGAGACCAGGACACCGGCGAAAGCGGCTCCGACGGCGGACGGACCCACGATCGCAATGTTGATGATGCCGAGATCCTTGGCCCGGTCCTTCGCGGCCGGCAGCACCTGGGTGATCAGCGCCTGGTCCACGGCGAGGTAGGCGCCGAAGCCAGCGCCGAAGAGGACAGCGGCGATCATCGCCGCTGGCCAGGTCTCTACGAAGGTGAGCAGCAGCGCGGCGACTCCCATCAGAGCGCCGGAGAAGGTGACGATCGTCTTCCGCTTGCCCAGCCGGTCGGAGATGATCCCCCCGACCACCGCGGTGACTACCACGAACGCGGTGTAGATGATGATCAGTGTGAGCAGCCCATTGGCCGGATGAGCATAGTGGACGGCATCGCGCAGGAAGTAGAGCAGATACAGCGTGCCCATCGCGATGGCCAGCGAGGCGAAGAATCGGGTGAGCCAAGCCCAGCCGAAGTCGGGGTACTCCCGCGGGCTGATCCAGTACGCGCCGAGCAGCTTGCGCAGGGACAGCGGCTCCCGGTGCTCGGGCGCCAGCGGGTGGTCGGGGGTGAACAGCGCGAACGGAACAGCGAACGCGAACATCGGGATCGCCAGCGCCAGGTAGGAGCCGACCGGATGGCCGACCTTCGGGTAGATGAATACGTCGACCACCAGCAGGGTTCCGACCACCAGGCCGAGTGCCTGGGGCATGCCGACCCAGCCAGCCACGGTCGCGCGCTGCCTGACCGGGACGTGGTCGGGAATCGCTGCGCTCAGGCTCGCGTACTCGCCGTTCTGGAAGGCGCTGAACAGGACCCACAGCACGCATATCCCGATCACCGTGGACTGCCAGGCGGTCAGCGCCAGGCATATGGCCGCGAGCAGCGACATGCTGAGCGTCCAGCGGTGCCTGCGGCCGTGCAGCCGGCCAAGGCTCCAGGACTGGGTCGTCCGGTCAGAGAGCGCGCCGGCTACCGGCGTGGCCAGCACCGATGCCACGGCCCCGACCGCGGAAACGACGGCGAGGGCGACGATCTTGTGGTGCGGCGTGATGTTCTGCAGCTGCTCGGGGATGACAACCTGCAGCGGCGTGATCGACGCCATCCACATGCCGAGGCTGCCAAGGCCCAGCCCGGCGACCCAGCCAGCACGGACATGCACGGTCGGCTCCGCCAGGGCCGACGACAGGGCCGTCCGCTGGTCGGTTGTCTGGTCGGACATGACACCTCCGCGTGCGCCGGATCGCGGCAGCGAGCCCGGCCTGTCATCTTCCAGGGATCATGACGCCTTTCCGGCAATCTGGGTAGATGCGCCGACGATCAAATTTCGCTGCGGATCGCTCGGCGGCGGGCTGGCCGCGGCCATGCCGGAGCGGGCGAAATGATCAGGCCCGCGTAACCTGAGGGCTCATGGAGCTGACGATCGTCGGATGCTCGGGTAGCTTCCCCGGACCCGAGAGTGCCGCATCCTGCTACCTCGTTGAAGCCGACGGCTTCCGGATGCTGATCGACCTGGGCAACGGTGCGCTCGGCCCATTGCAGCGTTACACCGGACTAGCTGACATCGACGCCGTCTGCATCAGCCATCTGCACGCTGACCACTGCCTGGATATGTGCGGCTACCTGGTGTTCCGTGGCTACCACCCGGAAGGGCCGATGCGCCGGATCCCGGTCTACGGGCCGGGCCGAACCGCCGAGCGGCTTGACCGTGCCCTCGGGGAGGGCTTGCGCTCGTCGATGTCCGACGCTTTTGACTTCGTCACGCTGGCTCCGGGGACGATCGAGATCGGTCCGTTCCGAGTCACCTGCGCTCTGATGAATCACCCGGTCGAGACGTTCGGCTTCCGGCTCGATCATGCCGGGCGGTCCATCGCCTACTCGGCGGACACGGGACCGACCGAGCAGCTGATCAGCCTGGCTTCGGGCGCCGACATACTGCTCTGCGAGGCATCCTTCACCGAAGGCCCAGGACTGCCCGCCGATCTGCACCTCACGGCCGGCCAGGCGGGCGAGCACGCGGCCCGCGCCGGGGTGGGCGAGCTGGTGCTGACCCACCTGGTGCCATGGAACAGTCAGGAGCTGGTGCAGGCGCAGGCTGCGGCCACGTATCGCGGACCGTTGTCGCTGGCGGCCCCCGGGCTCCGACTCTGAGCGCAGTGAGCTGTCGCGACGGTCAGGTCGCCGGACGCGGAATAGACTGACTCGACATGCGGGTAATCGTGACCGGCGGCGCCGGATTCATCGGGTCCCACCTCGTCGACGCCTTTGTGGCCAGGGGTGATGAGGTCACGGTGATCGACGACCTGTCGACCGGACGTCCCGGCAGGCTCGACGAGCGAGTCGTGCTGCACAAGCTGAGCATCACCGAGGCGGCGCTGCTGAGCGACGTGGTCGGCTCGGTCGCGCCCGCGCTGATCTGTCATCTGGCCGCGCAGATCGACGTGCGGGCCTCCGTGGTGCGGCCGGCCGCCGATGCCCAGACGAACGTAGTCGGCACCATCAACGTGCTTGAGGCGGCTCGGGCGGCCGACGCGCGGGTGCTGTTCTGCTCGACCGGCGGCGCGCTGTACGGCAAGGACGCGCCGATCCCCTCGCTCGAGGACGTGCTGCCGCTGCCCGAGTCGCCGTACGGAATCGCCAAGCACTGTGCCGAGCAGTACGTCGGCCTGTACAACCGGCTGCATCAGACCTCGCACTCGGTCCTGCGGCTGGCCAACGTGTACGGGCCGCGACAGGACCCCACCGGCGAGTCTGGCGTCGTGCCTATTTTCTGCGCCCAGGTTCTTGCGGGGGAGCGGCCGACCATCTTCGGTGACGGCACCCAGACCCGTGACTACGTGTATGTGGGCGACGCCGTGGCCGCCTTCCTGGCGGTCGCGGCTCAGCAACGGCCGGGTACCTGGAACATCGGGACCGGCATCGAGGTGAGCGTGCTCGACTTGGCCGAGGTCATCGGCACCGTGACCGGCCGGCCCGTCGAACCAGTGCTGGCTCCGCCCAGGGCCGGTGAGCTGCAGCGCAGCGCTCTGGCGGTCGACCGGGCCAGGCTGGACCTCGGCTGGACCGCGACTACCGATCTGCCGGCCGGCGTCCGCGCTGTCTGCGACTGGATCGAGGCCGGTGCTCCCGATCGGGCCGCGCTCTGATCCGAGGCTGGGCGCGCCCGCTACGCTTGCCCGCATGCCCCGACCCGATGGCCGTCGCCAGGATCAGCTGCGCGAGGTCAAGATAACCAGAGGCTGGCTCGATCACGCCGAGGGCTCGGTGCTGGTCGAGTTCGGCGCCACCCGGGTGCTCTGCGCGGCCAGCGTGACCGAGGATGTGCCGCGCTGGCGGCGGGGGAGCGGCCTCGGCTGGGTCACCGCCGAGTACGCGATGCTGCCCAGGTCCACGAACACCCGCAGTGACCGGGAGTCAGTGAAGGGCAGGCTGGGCGGCCGTACCCAGGAGATCTCCCGCCTGGTCGGCAGGTCGCTGCGGGCCTGCGTGGACACCAAGGCACTGGGCGAGAACACGATCATCGTCGATTGCGATGTGCTCCAGGCGGACGGCGGCACCAGGACCGCGGCGGTGACCGGCGGCTACGTGGCGCTGGCCGACGCGATCGGCTGGCTGCGGGGCAGGAAGCGATGCAAGGGCAATCCGCTGATCGCGTCGGTGGCCGCGGTCAGCGTCGGCATCGTCGACGGCCAGCCCCGGCTCGACCTCTGCTACGACGAGGACGTCGCCGCCGAGACCGACATGAATGTGGTCTGCACCGGCGATGGCAGATTCGTCGAGGTGCAGGGCACGGCGGAGCGCGAGCCGTTCGGCCGTGAGCTGCTGGACGAACTGCTCAGCCTCGCGGTGACCGGATGCGCTGAGCTGACCAGAATGCAGCACGAAGCACTGTCCGCAAGCTGACGGCGAAACGGGTCTTTCGGTGTTGGACGATGCTCCCAGACTGGTTCTCGCCACCAATAATGAAGACAAGATCATCGAGCTGACCAGGATCCTGGCGGCTGGACAGGTGCGGGTGGCGCTGGTCGGCCTGGGTGACTACCCCGGCGCGCCCGACGTGGCCGAGACCGGCGCCACCTTCGCCGAGAACGCTCTGCTCAAGGCGCATGCGATCGCTAGGTTCACCGGCCTGCCGACGGTCGCCGACGATTCAGGTCTGTGCGCCGACGCGATGAACGGGATGCCCGGCGTGCTGTCGGCTCGCTGGTCGGGCCGGCACGGCGACGCCGCGGCGAACCTGCGGCTGCTGCTTGACCAGCTCGGAGACGTGCCCGACGAGCGGCGCGGAGCGCAATTCAGGTGCGCGGCGGCGCTGGTGCTGCCTACCGGGCGGGAGCATGTCAGCGAGGGCGAGCTGCGCGGCCGGCTAATCCGCGAGAGCAGGGGAACGAACGGCTTCGGTTACGACCCGATTTTCGTCCCTGATGGGGAGCAGCGCACCACGGCCGAGATGAGTCCGGTTGAGAAGGACGCCATCAGTCACCGAGGCAAAGCCCTGCGCGGCCTGGCTCCGGTGATCGCCGCGCTGGTATGCCAGAGCTGAGCGGCCGGAGCGCCGCCGGGACTACTGGCGCAGTCGCTCGGTCTGCTCATCCATGACCGAGCCGAGCTTGGTGAGGAAGTCAGTGATCAGGTCAAGCTCGTCGTCACTGTAGTCGGCGCACAACTCGGACATGGCCGAAGCTAGCGGTGCGAATCGCCCCATGACTTCCACAACTCGGACATGGCCGAAGCTAGCGGTGCGAATAGCCCCATGACTTCCTGCTGACGATCGGGCAGCGGACGCAGTTCCCAACGGCGCCGATCCGCCGGATCACGGACTCGCTCGACGAAGCCAGCGGCTTCGAGCCGGTCGGCGACCCCGGTGACCGCTCCGCCGGTCAGGCCGGTCAGCCCAGCAAGATTCGTCGCAGTCATCGGCGTCTTGGTCTGGCGCAGTAGGTCAAGGCACTTGAGGTCGGTGGCACTCAGACCGAGCCGTGCCGCTAGCGCGGCGTGGAACAGCACCGTCTTGGTGGCCAGTTCCCGGCCGACGTGCTGACTGAGCTGCGTGACGCGATCCTGGCGGCTGCCGCTCCGGAGAGCGACCGGAATCTGATCGTGACAATCCATCAGTACTGGCCGATCGAGTTCACTTTCCAGGGTGAGGAGTGGTTCACCAGGGGGGACTCGCGTTCGTGGCTCGGCACCAGATGGCAAGGCTCCGGCGCGCAGCGCCGGGAGCTTGAGGTCGGTTTCGCTTCGGTGGCCGAGTGGGCGGCCGCGCATGACCGGCCCGTGTTCATGGGCGAGTTCGGGACCTCGAACAACGCCGACATGGCATCTCGGGTCCGGTGGACCCGGGCCAACCGCCTGCTGGCGGAGGAACACGGGTTCTCGTGGGGCTACTGGTCGTTCGGTCCGATCTACGCGCTTTACGACCTCCAAGCCCGCCGCTGGCACGCCGAACTCCTGGCCGCGCTCTTCGATCAGCGGCGTGCGACCTGACGATTCCGGACTCCGGTTAGTGGGGCGATCTCGCCAGCCGACTGCCAGCCGAGCCGAGCGGACCACGATACGGTGGGGCGATCGGAAAGGACGGTGGCCTGGTGGCTGACATTCGGCTGGAGCCCGGTGATGCGGCGCCGGAGTTCACGTTGCCCGACGCGGACGGAAACCAGGTCAGCCTGGCATCGCTGCGCGGTCAGCGGGTGATCATCTACTTCTACCCGGCAGCGATGACACCTGGCTGTACCAAGCAGGCTTGCGACTTCAGGGACAGCAATGCCGACCTCAGCGACGCTGGTTTCGCAGTGCTCGGCATCTCGCCGGACAGCCCGGCGAAACTCGCGAAGTTCCGCGATCAGGAGAGGCTGACGTTCCCGCTGCTGTCCGACCCCGACCGGAGCGTCCTTCAGGCGTACGGTGCGTACGGCGAGAAGATGCTCTACGGGAAGAAGTCTGTCGGGGTGATCAGATCCACCTTCGTAGTAGGCCCCGACGGCAAGATCGAGCGCGCGTACTATGCGGTCAAGGCGACTGGGCACGTCGCGCGGCTGAGGAAGGATCTCGGCATCTAATACGTTCTGAGTGTCGCTCGTGGTCTGAACGGTCACTCGCAGGCGGGCGTTGGCCAGACCGATGACTGGCAGCAGGGGTCGTAGCCCAACGGCAGGAGGCACAAGTTTTAGGAACTTGACAGTGTGGGTTCGAATCCCACCGGCCCCACGTTGGGTCACCGACAGAACTGCCGGTCTCATAGCTACAGAATTCTGGCGGTGACCTGTATCTTTAGTATCGCGCCGGGCTCTGACACCGGCGCTGGCTCTGCGCCACGCCCAGCGGCACCATTTACACGAGCCAGCAGTACTGCTACCACTACGACAAGGACCTGTGGTCCAGGCAGCGTCGCGCCGCCCAATGCCTGGGCCGTAACGACGTATTGTCAGTATTACAATGGAACGCCGGTCGGAAGCTGCATTTACTACC
>Ga0208565_1000505_pt1 | contig 28791 bp, 24 predicted proteins | sample Sb_taG_7_FD_187706 | JGI IMG/M metagenome (GOLD analysis project Ga0208565, IMG submission 187706) | Peat soil microbial communities from Weissenstadt, Germany - Sb_50d_2_FS metaG (SPAdes) (version 2) | ecosystem: Environmental > Terrestrial > Soil > Wetlands > Peat | place: Germany...
AGCCGCCCGCCGTGGTCTTCTTCCTCGCCATAGCGACATACCCGACCGCGAACACCACGAGCACGACCGCCGCGAACTCGAAGGCGGCCGGCCCGCCGACGCCCTGCCCGTAGCCGACCATGATCGGGACGTTGAACAGCATGGCCGAGATCGGGGCCGACCCGGTTAGGGTCAGGAACAGGACGCCGCCGAGGCCGACCGCGTGCTTGCGGAGCTTGGCTACGTCCTGACGCTGCGAGACGTCATAGTCTTCAGTCGGCGGCCGCACGGGCAGGCGGGGAACTTCGGGGACTTGGGGATGACCCATAGGTACACCTCCAGCGCATTTGCGGGGAGCGTAACAGCCACTGGGAACCATGATCAAGAGTTCTGGTTCAGTTAAATCTGTGCGAAACGGAACCTCTTGACACCAAACGGTCAGTTCGATACTTCTTTGGTTTAGCTGAACGAGCCATATGGTTGCGGTGCCGGTGACAGGTGATGGAGGTCGCGGTGACCGAGGAACTGATCTCTTTCGCCTCGAAGCAGGACATGCTGGCGAAGTCCAAGCAGTTCTGGAACCCGGACAAGACGCAGTTCTGGATCGACTCCGGGGTCCCGCTGGTCATCGACCGCCGTGAGGGCTACTTCATCTACGACGTCGAGGGCAAGCGCCTCATCGACGTCCACCTCAACGGCGGCACCTACAACCTGGGCCACCGCAACCCTGAGGTGGCCGCCGCCGTGACCGCGGCCATGCAGCGCTTCGACATCGGCAACCACCACTTCCCCTCGCTGGCCCGCACCGCGCTGGCCGAGGCGCTGATTAAGACGGCCCCTCGGGCCGTCGATTCTCCCCCGAAGGGGGAGCCGAGGGGGTCTGGGGGGAAAGGCTTCCCCCCAGGATCGGGGGGGTCACCGGGGGGGTCGCCCCCCCGGGGGCTAGCAAAGGTGATGTACGGCAGCGGCGGCGGGGAGGCCATCGACATCGCGCTGAAGAGCGCGCGGCACGCGACCGGTCGGCGCGGCATCGTCTCGGTGGCCAAGGCCTATCACGGGCACACCGGGCTGGCCGTGGCCGCCGGCGACGAGCGGTTCGCGACCCTGTTCCTGGCCGACCGGCCGGACGAGTTCACCCACGTGCCGTTCAACGACCTGGACGCGATGGAGGCCGCGCTGCGCGGCCGGGACGTGGCCGCGGTGATCATGGAGACGATCCCGGCCACCTACGGCTTCCCGCTGCCCGCGCCCGGCTACCTGGCCGGGGTCAAGCGGCTGTGCGGGCGCTACGGCGCGCTCTACATCGCCGACGAGGTCCAGACCGGCCTGATGCGCACCGGCGAGCTGTGGGCGATCAGCAAGCACGGCGTCGACCCGGACATCCTGGTCTCCGGCAAGGGCATCTCCGGCGGCATGTACCCGGTCAGCGTGGTGCTGGCCACCGAGGCGGCCGCGGGGTGGCTCACCGAGGACGGGTTCGCGCACATGTCCACGTTCGGCGGCGCCGAGCTCGGCTGCGTGGCCGCGCTCAAGACGCTGGAGATCACCTGCCGGCCCGAGGTCAGGTCGATGGTGCATTACATCGCGGGCACCTTCACCGACGGGCTGGCGCGGATCCAGGCCACCTACCCGGACTGGTTCACCGGCATCCGGCAGGACGGGCTGGTCATGGGCCTGGAGTTCGGCCACCCGCAAGGCGCTAAGTTCGTCATGAAGCGGCTGTACGAGCACGGGGTATGGGCGATCTTCTCCACCCTCGACCCCCGCGTGCTGCAGTACAAGCCGGGCGTCCTGCTCACCCCGGCGCTCTGCGAGGAACTGCTCGAGCGGACCGAGGTGGCCATCGGCAAGGCCCGTGACGACGCGGCGGGAGACACAGCGACCGGGAGGCGGCGGTGACCGAGGCCATCCCCCAGCCGACGAGCCAGCCGATCAACGTGGCGGAACTGCTCGTCGACCCGGCGGGCGTGCCGCGTGCCCGGGCCATGCTGCAGCGGGCGGAGTGGGCCGCGCGTGCCTTCGCCCGGTACGACAAGGCCTCGGTCGACGCGATCGTCCGGGCCGCCGCCGCGGCCGGCGCGGCCAAGGCGCGCGAGTACGCCGACTGGGCGGTGCGCGAGACCGGGTTCGGCGTGGCCGAGCACAAGGTGCTCAAGAACATCGCATGCAGTACCGGGATCGTGGACTACTACGCGAGCCACGACTACGTGACGCCGCGGATCGATCACGAGGCCAGGATCGTCGAGGTGCCGCGCCCGGCCGGCGTGGTGCTGGCACTGACCCCGTCGACCAACCCGGTCGCCACCGTGTTCGTCAAGTGCCTGCTCGCGCTGATGACCCGCTGCGTGGTGGTGGTGAGCCCGCACCCGCTGGCCAGGGGAGTCTGTGCCGACGCCGCCCGGACGCTTGCCGCTGCGGCCGTGCAGGCCGGCGCCCCTGACGGCGTGATCCAGGTGGTGGACGAGCCGTCGGTGCCGCTGATCGACGCGCTGATGACCGACGAGCGCACCAGCGTCATCGTCGCGACGGGCGGCGTTCCGGTGGTGCGGGCCGCCTACAGCTCGGGCACGCCCGCGATCGGCGTGGGGCCTGGCAACGTGCCGGTGCTGGTGGACGCGACCGCCGACCTGGCCAAGGCGGCGCGGCGGATCGTGGACAGCAAGAGCTTCGACAACTCGATCCTGTGCACCAACGAGTCGGTGCTGATCGTCACCGAGCAGGCGGCGGCCGCGCTGCTGCGGCAGCTGAAGCAGGCCGGTGCCTACCTGCTCGAGCCGGGCGAGCGGGACCGGGTAGCAAAGCTGCTGTTCCCCGGCGGCCGTTTCGACATCCGCTTCGTCGGCCAGGACGCGAGCCGGATCGCGGCCGAGGCGGGCCTGCGGGTGCCGAAGAGCACCCGCGTGCTGCTCGCGCCGTTTGACCTGGTGGTGCCGGAGGAGCCGCTGGCCCGCGAGAAGCTCTGCCCGGTGCTTGGCCTGGTCCGGGTGCCGTCCGCCCGGCGCGGGATCGACGCCGCGCGGGCCGTGCTGCGGCTGTCCGGACGCGGCCACTCGGCAGCCATCCACAGCACGGACCCGCAGGTGATCATGGAGTACGGGGCCGCGGTCGACGTGCTGCGGGTGGCCGTCAACGTGGGCGCCAGCCTCGGCAGCGCGGGCCTGGAGACTAACCTGGCCCCGACGATGACGATCGGCACCGGCTTCTTCGGCCGCTCCTCGGTAGCGGAGAACCTGCACCCCAGCCACCTGGTGCAGTGCACGCGGCTGGCCTATAACCGCGACCCGGCCGAGCCGTTCGGCGACTTCGCCGGGCTGGTGCCCTGGCAGGCGCCGGCCGGCCCGGTTCCGCCGTACCCGGTAGCGTCGAACCAGCGCGGCGACCACCCGCGGCCCGCAGACGGCGACGGACCGGCCCGCACCACGGCCCGTTCGGAACACAATGGTTTCTCCCCTGATGCCTCGGGGCTGCGGGAAGAGATCCGCCGGCTGATCCTCGAAGAGCTCTCCCAGCTGGCCGGAGGCTGACCCGTGGCTGAATTGCGCTCCTTCATCTTCCTGTCCCGGCTGCAGCCGCAGACGATGTGCTACCTGGGCACCTGGATCCGCGGGTCGCTGCCGCGCAGCCACGTCGCCGCGCAGGTCATCGAGGTGGCGCCCGGCCTGGACATCGAGCCCCTCACCGACGTGGCGGTCAAGCACGCCAACGTGCGGGCCGGGATCCTGGTGGTCGAGCGGCAATTCGGCTACCTGGAGATCCACGGCGGGACCGACGAGGTGCAGGCGGCGGCGTCGGCCGTGCTCGGCGCGCTGGGCGCCACCGCGCGCGACGCCACCCGGCCCGAGGTGCTCGCCTCCAAGATCATCACCATGCTCGACCCGCAGCAGGCGTTCCTGGTCAACCGGAACAAGATCGGCTCGATGGCACTGGCCGGGGAGTCGCTGTTCGTGCTGGAGATGCAGCCGGCCTCGTACGCGATCCTGGCGGCCAACGAGGCCGAGAAGGCGGCCCGGGTCAAGCTGGTCGACTACCGGATGATCGGCGCCACCGGGCGGCTGTACCTGTCCGGCTCCGAGGCCGACGTACGCCAGGCCGCCGAGGCCGCCGAAGACGCCCTGCGGGGCCCGACATGAGCGAGCTCAAGGCCCGCCGGAGGCGAGCGGGAGACACTACGTGAACGACTTCGATGAGCTCCGCGCGCTGGTGCGCGAGGTCATCCGGGATGTACTGCCGGGAGGCCTTCCGGTCACCGAAACGGTTAACCTTTCGACCGACGAAGACCTGGCGGCGTTCGTGAAACGGCTGCTGGAACTTGATCCAGACCAGCGCGAGGAGCTGCGAACCGGCCGGAAACGGTTCAGGCTGGCGATGGCCCAGGCCTCGCCGGTTCCGACCCCAAGCCCCAGCCCCGCCACCGGTGCCGGGGTCGGCGGTCCGATGGCCGGCAGTCCGGGAGCCGGTGCCTCGCCGGTACGCCGCATCGAGCGCGGCGCGGTGACCGAGGCGATGATCAATGCGGCGGCGCGGGCGGGCGAGCGGCTCGTGCTCGGCCGCCGCGCCGTGCTCACCCCGCTGGCCAGGGACCGGGCCCGGGCCAGCGGCGTGCAGATCGAGAAGGAGCGCTGATGCTGACCGCGACGGTGATCGGGAGCGTCTGGGCCACGCGCCGCCTGGCCGAACTGCCCAACGGCGCCTTCCTGGAGGTGGAGGCCGAAGGCACCGGCCAGCGGCTGATCGCCTTCGACGTGCTCGGCAGCGGGGTGGGAGAGCGCGTGCTCGTCACCCAGGGCTCGGTCGCGGCGGCCTGGTTTCCCGGCAAGCCGCCCCCCGTCGACGCCCTCATCATCGGCTCCATCGATCCGGAAAGCCCGAGGACCTCAGCAGGAACAGGAGAGTGAGCGATGGCAGACAACGCGATCGGACTGATCGAGACCAAGGGGTACGTGGCCGCGCTGGCGGCCGGGGACGCCATGGTCAAGGCGGCGAACGTGACCATCGTGGGCCGCGAGCAGGTCGGTGACGGGCTGGTGTCCGTCACGATCACCGGGGACGTCGGCGCGGTGAAGGCGGCCACCGAGGCGGGCGCCGAGACCGCGTCGACGGTGGGCGAGCTCGTCTCGGTGCACGTGATTCCCCGCCCGCACCCCGAACTAGCCAGGCACTTCAAGATCAGCAGTGACTAGCACGACGGACACCCAGCGACACGCTGAGCTGCGGGTATACCTGCTCGTCCAGAACCTGCAGCCGCAGTTCGCCGCGTACCTGGGCACGCCGACCCGGGCCCGCGGCTACCCTCCGTTCGCCGGGCAGCACGCGCTCATCGTCGAGGTTGCGCCCGCGCTGGCCATCGAGCGGGTCACCGACTTGGCGCTGCGCGCGGTGCCCGCGGTCGAGCCGGGCATCTTGTTCGTCGAGCGGCAGTTCGGCGTGCTCGAGGTGCACGGCCGGGACCTCGATGACGTGCGCCGGGCCGGGCAGGCGATCCTGGACGGGCTCGGCGCCGACGAGAAGGACCAGCTACGGCCGCGGATCCTGTTCTCCGACGTGATCGAGGACGTGACCGACGCCCACGCGATCATCGTCAACAGGAACCGCTCCGGCTCGATGATCATCCCCGGTGACACGCTGGGCGTCAGTGAGGTCACCCCGGCTCTGTTCGCCGCGGTCGCGGCCAACGAGGCCGAGCGGGCCTCGCCGGGCGTGACGCTGGTCGACGTGTCGATGATCGGCGCGGCCGGGCGGATCTACCTGAGCGGGCGGCCGGCCGACGTGCGGCGCGCGCAGCGCGAGATCACCGAGGTGCTCTCCGCCGTGGCCGGCCGGGATCACGTGACCGGACGGGAGCCGTAGGCGTGGCCGCCCACGACCGGCCCGCCCCGTCAGGCGCGCACGACCTGTCGGCCGGCGGCGGCGTGATGGACCGGGTGCGGGGGTGCGCGCGGGACGCGCTAGCCGCGTACGACGGTCACCCCGAGGCGTCCCTTGAGCTGCTCAACGTCTCGGAGAACGCGACCTTCCTGGTCCGCGACCCCGCGGCGGGGCCTTCGGTGCTGCGCGTGCACCGCCTCGGCTACCACACCGAGCTGGAGATCGCGTCCGAGCTGGCCTGGATGGACGCGCTGCGCGCGGAGGCCGGGGTGCGCACGCCCCGGGTGCTGCCGGCCGCCGATGGGCGGCGGGTCGTCACGGTGCCCGAGCGGGGCGGCGGGGCGGAACGGCACTGCGTGCGCTTCGAGTTCCTCCCCGGCTCGGAACCGGGCTCGCTACCGGGCTCGGAACCAGGCTCGGAATCAGCCGGGGAGGCGGCGCTGACGCACAGCCATTTCGCCCAACTGGGCGAGATCACCGCACGGATGCACCGGCACGCGCGGGAATGGTCTCGCCCGGCCTGGTTCACCCGGTTCCACTGGGACTACGCGGCGGCCTTCGGCCGGGCGGCCCGGTGGGGCCGCTGGCAGGACGGCATCGGCGTCGGGCCGTCAGAACGCCAGATCCTCGCCCGGCTGGACGACGTGCTCCAGGCCCGGCTGAAAGCGTTCGGCACCGGCCCGGAACGTTACGGCCTGGTGCACGCGGACACCCGGCTGGCCAACCTGCTGGTGCACGACGGATCGGTCAGCGTCATCGACTTCGACGACTCAGGGTTCAGCTGGTACCTGTACGACCTGGGCACCTCGGTGAGCTTCTTCGAGCACGCGCCCGAGGTCCCCGACCTGGTGGGCAGCTGGCTCGAGGGATACCGGAAGGCCGGCCGGCTGTCCGCCGAGGACCAGGCGGAGATCTGGACGTTCATCATGTTCCGGCGGCTGCTGCTGGTCGCGTGGATCGGCTCGCACCAGGCCGTGGACATCGCCGCCGAACTCGGCGCCGGATACACGCAGGGCAGCTGTGACCTTGCGGAGTCGTACCTCAGCAGACAGCGTAGTTAAGCAGACCGGGAGAGGACCTGCCATGTTCACATCGATCGCCGGCCGCGCCGTGGTAGTGACCGGCGGCACCCGCGGGATCGGCAAGGGGATCGCCAGCGTGTTCGCCCGCAACGGCGCGAAGGTGCTGATCACCGGCCGGGATTCCGACACCGCCCGGGCCGCCGCCGACGAGTTGCACGCCCTGGCCGCCGCGGCGGAAAAGCCCGGCGAGGTCTCGTTCGTGCTGGCCGACGTGGCCAGCCGGGAGGACTGCCGCCGGATGGCCGCGATCGCCCAGGAGCGGCTGGGCGGCATCGACGTGCTCTGCGCGAACGCCGGGATCTTCCCCGAGGCCCGCCTGGAGGACCTGACCGAAGAAGATCTTGACCAGGTGTTCGGCACCAACCTGAAGGGCACAGTGCTCAGCGTCCAGGCGTGCCTGCCCGCCCTGGCAGCCTCGGGCCACGGCCGGGTCATCCTCACCTCCTCCATCACCGGGCCGATCACCGGCTTCCCCGGCTGGACGCACTACGGCGCGAGCAAGGCCGGCCAGCTCGGCTTCATGCGGACCGCCGCCATCGAGCTGGCCCCCAAGGGCATTACCGTCAACGCAGTGCTGCCGGGCAACATCGCCACCGAGGGCCTGGCCGATCTCGGTGAGGACTATGCGAGCGGGATGACCGCCGCGATCCCGATGCGCCGGCTGGGCACCGTCGACGAGATCGGCTACACCGCCCTGTTCCTGGCCACCGATGAGGCCGCCTACATCACCGGGCAGACGATCGTGGTGGACGGCGGCCAGGTGCTGCCCGAATCACCCGAGGCCATGGCGGCGGGCAGCGCATGACGGAGGTTCCCGCTAGGCGGACGCCTGAGGAGGTCAGGCGCGTGCTGGCCGAGCAGATCGGCAGCGGCCGGCTGCGTCCCGGGCAGCGGCTCGGCGCCGAGCGCGCGCTCGCGGCCGAGCTCGGGGTCAGCCGGGCCACGCTGCGGCAGGCGCTCGCGGTGCTGGAGGAGGGCGGGGTGGTCCGCCGGGTGCCTGGGCGCGGCGGCGGCACGTTCGTGGCCAAGGGCAAGATCGAGCGGGACCTGTCCCGCATCGTCGGGGTGCCCGCGCTGCTGCGCAGCCAGGGCGTGGTGGCCGGGACTCGGGTACTGAGCGCGCGGCTGGCCGAAGCGGATGACGTCACCGCGCAGGCGCTGCGAGCCCGGCCGGGGGAACTGGTCGTCGACCTGGTGCGGATCAGGCTCGCGGACGGCAGCCCGTTCTCCCTCGAGCACGCCAAGTTCCCGGCCAGGCGCTTCCCCGGGCTCCTCGAGCTGCCGCTCGGAGGTTCGGTCTACGAGCTGATCGAAGAGCACTTCGGCGTCACACCCACCGAGGCGGTGGAGCGGATCGAGGTCGCCGCGGCCTCGGCGGACGAGGCGGCCATCCTCGACGTCGATCCGGGAGCACCGCTGATGGCCATCACCAGGACGACCACCGACCCCGACGGCGAACCGATCGAGTTCTCCCGTGACCTGTTCCGGGCCGACCGCACCCGCATCGTCGTCCGCACCGAGGCCGGCGCCTCCCGCGCCGTCCCGGGCCGGGCCCGGGTCGTCGAGCTGCGCGCCCAGGCGGCAGGATGAGCGCCCCAGTCGGCCGGATCAGGTTCATGGACCAGCAGCGGGTCAACCTGGACGGCTTCGCCATCGAGGACCCCGAACTCGGCCTGACCGCGCTCCGCTCGCCGCACGATCCCGAGCCCAGCCTGGTCGTGGCGGACGGGCGCGTCGTCGAACTCGACGGGGTGCCCGAGGCGGAGTTCGACTCGATCGACACCTACATCGCCCGGCACGGCCTGGACCTGACCGTGGCGGCGGAGGCGATGGCGCTGTCCGACGTGGCGTTCGCCCGCCTGCTGGTCGAACTGGCGGTGCCCAGGGGTGAGGTCATCCGGCTGAGCGCCGGCGCCACCCCCGCCAAGCTGGCCCGGGTGCTGGCCCTGCTCCGCCCGCCCGAGCTGGTCATGGCCATGACCAAGCTGCGCGCCCGGCGCACGCCGAGCAACCAGGCCCACGTCACCAACCGGCTCGACGACCCGCTGCTGCTCGCGGCCGACGCGGCCACCGCGGCGGCGTTCGGCTTCCGCGAGATCGAGACCACCGTGCCGGTCCTCGGCGACGCGCCGAGCAACGCGGTCGCCTGCCTGATCGGCGCCGCGTTCGGCGCCGACGGCGTGCTGATCCAGTGCTCGGTCGAGGAGGCCATGGAGCTCGAGCTCGGCATGCGCGGCCTGACCTCCTACGCCGAGACCGTCTCGCTGTACGGCACCGAGCAGGTGTTCACCGACGGCGACGACACCCCGTGGTCGAAGGCCTTCCTCACCTCGGCCTACGCCTCCCGGGGTATGAAGATGCGGGTGTCCTCGGGGGCTGGCGCCGAGGTCCTGATGGCTGGCGCGCAGGGTAAGTCGATGCTGTACCTGGAAGCGCGCTGCGTCGCGCTGGCCCGGGCGATCGGCGCCCAGGGCGTCCAGAACGGCGGCATCGACGGCGCCAGCGTGGCCGCCGCGGTGCCGGGCGGGCTGCGCGAGCTGATGGCCGAGAACGTGATGGTCATGATGCGCAACCTGGAGTCCTGCTCGGGCAACGATGCGCTGATGAGCGAGTCGGACATGCGCCGGACCTCCCGCACGCTGCCGATCGTGCTGGCCGGCTCGGACTTCGCGTTCAGCGGGTTCGGGTCGATCCAGCGCTACGACAACATGTTCGGCCCGAGCAACTTCAACGCCGAGGACATCGACGACTTCCTGGCCATGCAGCGGGACTGGGGCGTCGACGGCGGGCTGCGGACGGTCTCGCCTGCGCGGATCGCGGAGGTGCGGCGTGAGGCCGCCCAGGCCTGCCGCGCCGTCTACGCCCACCTCGGGCTGGCCGACTTCACCGACGAGCACGTGGAGCTGGCGGTGGACGCGGCCGGGTCGAAGGACCTGGGGGAGACCGACACCCTGGCCGTCCTGGGCGCGGCGCACGCCATCCGCCAGCGCGGGCTGACGGTGGTGGACATCGTGGCCGCCCTGGACGAATGCGGCTACTCCTCTGAGGCCGAACGGACCATGGCCTTCGCCAGGGCCAGGCTGTCCGGCGATTACCTGCAGACGTCCGCCATCTTCGACGAGCACCTCGAAGTGCTATCCCTGGTCACCGACCCGAACGACTACGGCGGTCCGGGCACCGGCTACGAGCCCTCGCCCGAACGGCAGCGGGAGATCGACGCGATCCGCCAGGCGCGCGGGGTATCCGACCTGCGGGCATCGCAGGCCCGTTTCGCGGTGCCCTTGCTCGTTCCGGCCGGCCCGGCCCGGCCCGGACAGGGGCCGCGCGATGTCGTCATCGGCGTCTCGCCCGCCGTCGGCCGGGACGTGTGGCGGTGCCTGTCCGGCCTCGCCGTGACCGACGTGCTGCGCGAGATGCTGGCGGGCCTGGAGGAGGAAGGCTGCGCCGGCCGGGTCGTCCGCTTCAACGACAGCGTCGACCTCGGCCGGATCGGCCTGGCCGCGGCGCGGCTGGCCGGATCTGGAATCGGCATCGGGCTGCAGGGAAAGGGCACCGCGCTCATCCACCGCCGTGACCTGGCCCCGCTGGCGAACCTCGAGCTGTACTCGGTGGCGCCCTCGGTCACTCCGGAGCTGTACCGGCTGCTCGGTGCCAACGCCGCGCGGCACGCCAAGGGCGGCACGCCCGACCCGGCCAGGAACCCGTACTCTGACGAGGCCATCGAGGCCCGCTACCACACCACGGTGATCGCGCTCATGGAACTGGAACGCCGCCAGATGCTTCCCGGGGCTCCGCCCGAAGAGCTCTCCCTGGAGGGACTCACGTGACCAGCCACAAACGGCCTCCTGCCCCAGCTTTCCCGCCTCCCGGCCCGGCCTCCCCGCTTCCCGCCCCAGCCTCCCCGCCTCCCGCCCCAGCCGTACCCGGGACCCCAATGTTCCCGCCCGTATACCCGGCGCCACCGTCTGGCACCCCCGAAAACGACAACGATGCTCCATCGTTGTCGCCAGGGCAACATCAATGCTCCATCGTTGCGGTTGGCTGACATGGCGGAGGCGACTGAGATCCGGGCGCTGTCGGGGAAGCCGGTGGAGAGCCTGACCGTGGAGGAGGTGCGGGCGGGCGAACTCGGCGTAGCCGACCTGCGGATTCACCCGGACACGCTGGAACACCAGGCGGTGGTGGCCGCCGAGCACGGCAACCCGCAGCTGGCCGAGAACCTGCGTCGCGCGGCCGAGCTGACCCGGCTGCCCGACGATGAGGTCCTGGCCGTCTACGAGGCGCTGCGGCCGGGCCGGTCCACGCCCGCGCAGCTGGCCGAGCTGGCCGCCTCGCTCGCCGCCCGAGGACTGCCCCAGTGCGCGGCGTTGCTGACCGAGGCGGCGGACGTCTACGCCCGCCGGGGCCTTTCCGGTTAGGGAGGCCGCCGGGTGACGGTGATCGCCGGGGTCGACGTCGGGAACGCTACGACGGAGGTCGTGCTGGTGTCCGGCGGCAAGATACTCGGTGCAGGCCGGGTGCCGACCAGGGGCCGTAAGGGATCGGCCGGGTCGCTGCGCGGCGCGGCCGCGCTGGTCCGCCGCCTGGAACGCCAGCTCGGCGGCACCGCCGGCGAGGCCAGGATCGCGCCGCTGCGGGCGGTTGACACTTCGGTGGTGACCGTGCCCGACGTCGCCGCCCCAGCTGGCCGGCTGCGCGTGCTGGCGGCGGGCGTGCCCACCCCGGGCGGGACCGGGGCCTGCGTCGGGGCGCCGCTTTCTCTCGCCGATCCGGAGCCGCGCGACGGGCCGGTGGTGGCCGTGGTGCCGTCCGGCCTGCGCTACGACGAGGCCGTCACCCGGCTGCGGGCGCTGCTGGCGGCCGGGACCCGGATCGGCGCGGTCCTGGTGGCCGGCGATGAGGGCGTGCTGGTAGCCAACCGGCTTCCCGGCGGGCTGCCGGTCATCGATCAGGTTGATGCCGCCGCGGCGGCCGCGTGCCAGCTGCTGGCGGTTGAGGTGCGCCCGCCCGGGCACACGCTGCGCCTGCTAGCCGACCCGGTAGCGCTCGGCGCCCGCCTCGGCCTGCACGCCCACGAAGCGGGCGACGCGGCAGTGGTGGGCCGGGCGCTGGCCGATCACGCCAACGCCGTGGTGGGCCTGCTGCAGGCCCTCCCGGCCGTGCCGGAGGTCCCGGCCGAGCCGTGGCTGATGACGGCGGAAGGTGACCGCCTCCCGCTGCGGGCCGCGTGCGCACGGCTGGCTGGCTGGCCGGTCGGCGCAGTACGGGCGTTCGGACCCGGGACCGCTGCCGCCGGGACCGCTCCTGCCCAGGTCGAGGTCGATGACCTGTTCGCGGTGGACCTGGCCGCCGCGGCCGAGGCGGTCACCGCGCGGCTGGGCAGCACCGGCCGGGCGGTGCTGGTCGCCTCGCTGAGCCGCGCAGGCCACGAGGAGGCGGCCCCCGTCCTGGGCGACCTGCTGGACATACCGGTGCACAGCCCGGTCGCCGAGCCGGCCGCGGCCCGGCTGGGTGCCCTCACCACGCCGGGGGCCCGCGACGAGGCGGTCGTAGTCGACCTGGGAGCCGGCACCATCGACGTGATCGGGGCCGGCCCGACCGGCCGCAGCGTGGTGGCCGCGGGAGCCGGCGAACTGCTCACCGCGGCCGTGGCGGAGATGCTCGGCATCCCGCGCGCGGCCGCCGACTGGGTCAAGCGCGGCCCGTGCGTCCGAGTGGACGGCGGGCAGCGGTTCGAGGCCGAGGACGGCACCCGCGGGTTCCTGGACGTCCCGGCGCCCGCCTCGGCGGCGGGCATGCTCGCCGTGGACGGGCCCGGCGGCTGGCTGCCGTTCGACCGCCACCACGGCCCGGGCGAATGGCGGGCGATCCGGCTGCAGCTCAAGCTGGCCGTGCTGGCGGCGAACTTCCGGCGTGCGGTCCAGACGCTCGGCCAGGACCCGGCGCAGGTCATTGCGGTCGGCGGCCCGGCCGGTGACGAGGAACTGCTCAGCGTGATCGCCCGCATGCTGCCGGACGGCGTGGCGGTAGGCCGGGGCGACGTCGGCGGCACCTGCGCGGGCGGCCCGCTCGGCCACCGCTACGCGGTCGCGCTCGGCCTGGCCCTGGCATGATCGCAGCCGCCCCTACGCGGGCGGCCACTCCTTCGCGACCAGGGTCAGCACGTCGTAGCTGGCCACCGATTTGCCGTCCTGGTTGGTCACGTCCACGTCCCAGCGCACCTCGCCGTACCCGGCGTCCTCGCGCGGGGTGATCTGCTTGCAGGTCAGGGTCACCGTCAGCTCGTCCCCGGGGTAGACCGGGGTGAGGAAGCGCAGGTTCTCCAGGCCGTAGTTGGCCAGCACCGGACCGGGATCGGGCTGGACGAAAAGGCCAGCCGCGAAGGAGATGATGAGGTAGCCGTGGGCGACCCGGCCGTCGAAGAACGGGTTGGCCCGGGCCGCGTCGGCGTCCATGTGCGCGTAGAAGGTGTCACCGGTGAACTCGGCGAAGTGCTCGATGTCCGCCAGCGTGACCGGCCGGGGCCCGGCCACCACGGCGTCGCCGATCCGCAGCTCGGCGAGCGACTTGCGGAACGGATGGCCGCCGTCGGCGTTCCGTTCGGTGCCCGGGATCCAGGTGCGGGTGACGGCGGACAGCACCCGCGGGCTGGCCTGCACCGCCGTGCGCTGCATATGGTGCAGCACGCCGCGGATGCCGCCCATCTCCTCGCCGCCGCCGGCCCGCCCCGGGCCGCCGTGGACCAGCGCGGGCAGCGGCGACCCGTGCCCGGTGGACTCGGCTCCGTCCTCGCGGTCCAGCACAAGGAGGCGGCCGTGCCAGGGCGCCAGGCCGAGGACGACATCCCGGGCGAAGGCGATATCGGCCGTGACGATCGAGCCGGCCAGGCTGCCCCGGCCGCGGGCCGCCAGATCGATCACCTCAGTAGTGTCGCGGTAACCGATGATCGTGCTGACCGGGCCGAACGCCTCCACCTGATGCGGCTCCGGGCGGCCCGCCTCGTCGGCCCGCAGGAGCAGCGGTGCCATGAACGCGCCGCGTTCGGCGCTGGCCCCGACGACGTCCACGTGGTCCGGATCCCCGAACACGATCCGGCCCGCCGACAGCAGGGCCTTGACCGAACGGCGCACCTCCTCGCGCTGCTCCAGGCTGGCCAGCGCACCCATCCGCACGCCTTCCTCCGCCGGGTTGCCCACCACCACCTTGGCCAGCCGATCGCGCGCCGCCTCCGCCACCTGGTCCGCCAGCGCGGCCGGCACGAGGGCCCGCCGGATCGCGGTGCACTTCTGGCCGGCCTTGACCGTCATCTCGGCGACCAGCTGCCGGACGTACAGGTCGAACTCGGGCGTCCCCGGCCCGGCCTCGGGACCGAGGACAGAGCAGTTCAGCGAGTCCGCCTCGGCGTTGAACCGTATCGACCGCCCGACGATGGCCGGGTGGGCCCGCAGCTGACGGGCGGTAGCGGCTGACCCGGTGAACGACACCAGGTCCTGCTCGCCCAGGTGATCGAACAGGCCGCCGACGCTGCCGCAGACCAGCTGGATCGAGCCTTCCGGCAGCAGCCCGGAGTCCACGATCAGCTCCACCAGCCGGGCCGTCAGGTACGCGGTCTGGGTCGCCGGCTTGACCAGGCTCGGCACGCCGGCGATGAACGCGGGGGCGAATTTCTCCAGCGGACCCCAGACCGGGAAGTTGAACGCGTTGATCTGTACGGCGACCCCGTGCAGCGGGGTGAGGATGTGCTGGCCGACGAAGGTCCCGCCCTTGCCGAGCGGCTCGACCGCGCCCTCGGCGAGGATGGTGTCGTTCGGCAGCTCGCGGCGGGCCTTGCTGGCGTAGCTGAGCAGCACGCCAATGCCGCCGTCGACGTCGAACTTGGAGTCGCCGAGCGTCGCGCCGGTGCGGGCCGACAGGGCATAAAGCTCCTGGCGGTGCTCTCGCAGCAGCATCCCGAGCGACTTGAGCAGCGCCGCCCGCTGGTGGAAGGTCAGCTCGCGCAGCGCCGGGCCGCCCGCCGACCGGCCGTAGGCGAGCGCCGCGCCCAGGTCGACGCCGGCCGACGACACCCGGGCGACTTCCTCGCCCGTCACCGCGTCAAGCACCGGCCGCCCGTCGTCGGCCGGAGCGATCCACGCCCCGCTCACGTAGCTGCGCAGCAGCGTCATCGTCAGCTCCCGTCTGCCGTCCTGCTTTTAGTGCTTGAAGGACTGGCGCTTGTGTTGGATCTCCGGCGGCGGCTGTGTCTGCGGATGATGCTCAAGGAACCGCACATGCAGACGCAGATCGCTGAGCAGCAGGTTGGCCAGGTCCATGCTGAAGCCGTTCCTGATCACGATCCGCATCACCGCGGTGTCGGTCATGTCCGCGGGGAAGGTGTACGCGGGCACCTGCCAGCCGCGCATCCGCAGCCGTTCCGATAGGTCGAACACCGAGTAGCTGGTGACGTCGTCGCGTAGCTTGAACGCGAACACCGGAAGGTCCCGGCCCTCGGTGAGCAGCTCGAACGGGCCCATCTTCGCGATCTCGCCGGACAGGTGGAGCGCGACGTCCTGGCAGGTCTGGTGCACGCGCTGGTAGCCCCTGTGGCCGAGCCTGACGAAGTTGAAGTACTGGGCGGCGACCTGGGCGCCGGGGCGGGAGAAGTTGAGCGCGAACGTCGGCATCTCGCCGCCCAGGTAATTCACCCGGAAGATAAGGTCATCCGGCAGGGCGTCCGGGGTCCGCCACATGACCCAGCCCACCCCGGGATACACCAGGCCGTACTTGTGCCCCGACGCGTTGATCGAGGCCACCCGCGGAACCCTGAAGTCCCATTCCAGGTCCGGCTGCAGGAACGGGGCCACGAACCCGCCGGAGGCCCCATCCACGTGCACCGGCACGTCGTGGCCCTGTTCGGCTTGCAGCCGGTCCAGGGCCTGGCTGATCTCCAGCACGGGCTCGTAGCTGCCGTCCATGGTGGAGCCCAGGATGGCCACGACGCCAATGGTGTTCTCGTCGCACTTCGCCGCGGCTTCTGCGCCGCGCAGGTGCAGCCGTCCCGGCACCATCGGCACGTAGCGGGGCTCGACCTGCCAGTAGCGGCAGAACTTCTCCCAGCACACCTGGACGTTGGAGCCCATCACCAGGTTCGGCTTGGTCGCGTCGAGTCCCGCCGCCCGCCGCCGGGCCCGCCACCGCCACAGCAGCGCCATCCCGCCGAGCATGCAGCCCTCGCTCGACCCGGTGGTCGAGCAGCCGGTCGCCTCGCTTCCCGGCGGCGCGTTCCACAGGTTGCTGAGGATGTTCACGCAGCGCCGCTCGAGCTCGGCGGTCTGCGGATACTCGTCCTTGTCGATCATGTTCTTGGCCGAGCACTCGGCCATCAGCAACTCGGCCTCTGGCTCCATCCAGGTGGTGACGAAGGTGGCCAGGTTGAGCCGGGCGTTGCCGTCGAGGATGAGCTCGTCGCGAACTATCTGCAGCGCGGTGCGCGGCAGCGTGCTCTGCTCGGGCAGCCGGTACCGCGGGATCTCGCAGCTCACCTCCTGGACGTAGACCGGGTTGACTTCGAGCGCGGAATCCTGGCTTGATTCGTCCACCTGGGTGTGCAGCGGCATGGACCTTTCTCCGTCTCCCTGGTTGCGTGGGCCGCTCCGGTTGTCCGGGCGGCCGTGACGGTTCAGTGGCCAGGCTAGCCTGCCAGGTGCTCATCGCCGGCCCAGGGGAGCGGCCAGGGGCCCTCGTCCGCCACCACCAGCGCCAGCGCACCGTCGCCGGGGGCCTCGGCGGCATCGTGGTCGCTTCCTGACCCGGCCGGCTCGGTCCTGAGCCAGGTGAGCATGGCCAGCCCCGCCACTACATACCCCCCGCCCTGGACGGCCAGCACCGGGATGATGCCCGCGAGCCGGCTCAGGTAACCCGCGGCCAGCGTGCCGGCCAGCACGGTGACGCCTTCCAGGGCACTGACGGCGCCGAAGACCCGGCCCCGGTAGGAGTCCTCGCTGCTGCGCTGGAACAGCGTGATCATCCCGGCCAGGATCAGCGCCCCCGGCAGGCCGACGATGATCATCCCGACGACGGCCGGCCAGACCGCGACATAGCCGAGCGGGTACAGGAAGATGGCCAGGTCCACCAGCCCGAAGGCGACCGCGCCGTAACTCAGCAGTCGGCCCGGGCGCATCCGGTGGCCGGAAGCCGCGGCGACCATCCCGCCGACGATGCCGCCGACCGCCTGGGCGGCGACGATAAGACCGAGATCCTGCGGCGTCCCGTGCAGCACGTGCTCGACGAAGGGCGTGAACAGGGTGCTCATGGTGCCCTCGCCCACGCTGGTGACCAGGGCGAAGAACATCAGGGCGCGCAGCACCTGGTTTCGCGTGGCCAGCCGGAGCCCATCGCGCAGGTCCGCGCCGACCTCGGCCAGCCGGGCGCGGACCGATCCGCCCTCGGGGCCGGCGGTGCGCCCGTTCGTCCTGACCAAGGCAAGGAGCACGGCGGAGGCCAGGAAACTGGCGGCGTCGATGAGCGTCACGGCGACGATGCCGCCGGCCGCCGCGAGTATGCCGCCGAGCGCCGAACCCGTCAGCCGGGACACGTTGGAGACCTGGCCGTTCACCGCGTTGGCCGTCAGTAGCTCGTCGTCGGGCACCAGCCGGGGCACCATGGCCTGCTCGGCGGGGGAGAAGAACTGCTGCACCGATCCCTCCCAGAACATCACCGCGAAGACGATCCAGACCTGCGCCGCGCCGCGCACCAGCAGCAGCGGCAGCAGGCCGGCCGCGAGCAGCAGGTCGGCGGCGATCATCGTCCGCTTGCGGTCCCAGCGGTCCGCGAACACCCCGGCGACCGCGCCGAACAGCACCTGCGGCGCGAACGAGGACGCCATCGTCAGCGCGGACGCCACCGTGGAGCCGGTCACGGCGTAGACCCGGTAGATCAGCCCGACCATGAGGATCCAGTCCCCGGTCATGGAGATGATCCCGGCCGAGAGCACCAGCCGCAGATCACGCCGTCCGGCCAGCGTCCGCCACACCGCCCGCACGTCAGCCCTCCGCTGGCGTCGCAGGACCCGGCGGTTGTCCTTCCGGCACCGTGAACAGCGTGAAGGTTACCGCCACCGAACCCTCCGGCCGGGAGGCTACGTCATCGATCGGCCGTTCGTCGATATAGCGCATCACCAGGGCATCGAAGGCCTCGGCGATCCCGGCGAGTTCGGCCTGGGTGAGGTAAACCGAGGACTCGCCGATACCGGTGTACTTACGCCACGCCTGCGGCCAGTCCTTGCGCCGCTGCTGCCAGCCGAAGAAATCCTCGAGTGTCCGCTCGGCGGTCATCTGCTCGAGCACGTCCACCGCGACCGAGCCCTCGGGGGTGGCCATCGCCCCGCTCCAGTTGTAGGACGTGGCCACCATCCGCCAGGGCCGCTCCCGGTGGTCCTTGCCCTCGACCTGCTCGACGAAGCCGTACTTGGCCAGCTGACGCAGGTGGTGCGAGGCCAGGCCGTGGCTGATGCCCAGCTCCCGCGCCGCGTCCGCGGTCGTGGCCCGCCCCAGCCGGGCGATAATCGACATCAGGTCGTGTCGCAGCGGATGCGCGAGCGCCCGGATAGCTATCGGATCGTCGATCAGCCGCCACCGCTGCCGAGACCGCCCACCCCCGGCTTCCCCGGTCCGAGGAGTCTCAGCTTCCCTGGTCCGGGGCGCCCCAGCGTCCTCGGCCCGGGGAGCTTCAGCTTCCGCAGGACGACGGGTCTCAGACTCCGCAGTCTGGCCAGATTCAGATTCCAAGGACATGCTTGGAATCCTGCCTGATCCGTCCGCAAGATGTCAAGCATATGTTTGGAATGTGGCCGGGTCAGCCGAACGGTTGATGCCACCGGTCCAGACGGCCGGCCGTCTGGCGGCTGGCCGGCGTGGCGAAGATGGCCGCGCAGCCGATCCCCCGCCCCGGGTCGTTCGGCCTAAGGATCTTTTCTGGTGTAACGGCAGAAGAGGAAGCCGTCGTCCTCCAGGACGTGAGCCAACCTCAGCGGCAGCGGCGGAGCGGTGGGCTCCGTCCCTGACCACGGGGCGCCGGCCACGACCCGGCTTGCGCCGGGGCCCGCCATCAGCGGGCCGGTGGTCAGGCACAGCTCGTCCATCAGCCGCGCCTCGACCAGCTGGGCGAGCAGGTGCGGGCCTCCCTCGGCGAGCATACGGCGGTGGCCGCGTGCGGCTACCGCGCTGACGGCGGCCGTCAGGTCGACGGTGTCCTCGCCGGCGACGATGACGTCCGCGTGCCTGGCCAGTTCGGCGCGGCGGTCGGCGGGAGCCTGGGCGGTGGTGATGACGATCGTGCGGGCATCCGCCGGGGCCGCGGTGACAAGAGGGCTGTCCGGGTCCAGGTCGAGGCGCGCGGTGACCACCGCGATCGGCGGCGTAGGCGTCCGGCCGTCCCGCAGGTGACGCCAGGGCGTACCGATCCTGGCCGGCTTGTACCGTTCGGTCCGCACCGTCGCGGCTCCGACGATGATGACGTCGGACAGCGCGCGCAGCAGCGCGAACAGCCGCCGGTCGGTGTCCGAGGACAGGGCCGCCGAGGCGCCGTCCAGGTTCGCGGCCCCGTCCGCGCTCGCCACCATGTTGGCGCGCAGCCATAGGCCGTCCGGATAGGCGTACAGTGCGGCCAGATCCGGGTTGTCCTGGCACGAGGGAAGCAGCTGGCGCAGGCTCACTCGGTGGACCGTAGCACGACGGCGGCGTGGTCGCGGACCTCGATCTCCTTCTTCGGCGGGTGGATGGCCCCGGGAACGCCGAGCCCCGTGTCGATGACGATCTCCCAGCCGGCCGCGTAGCTGGCTTCGGGCAAGGTGAACGTGATGGGGTTGCTGTCCGCGTTGAACAGCAGCAGGAACTTTGCGTCGGTGATCTTCCCGCCGCGCGGGTCAGGCTCGCTGATCGCCTCCCCGTTGAGGAACACCGCGAGCGACTTGGCGTAGCCGGCACCCCAGTCCGCGTCGGTCATCACCTCCCCGGCCGGGGTGAGCCAGACGATGTCGCCCTTCTCGCTGCCCGGCCCCTGGCCGTGGAAGAACCGGCGTCTTCGGAACACCGGGTGGTCGCGGCGCAGGCTGGCCAGCGTCTCGGTGAACTGCAGCAGGTCCTGCTCGGCGGCGGCCAGGCCCCAGTCCTGCCAGGACAGCTGGGTGTCCTGGCAGTAGGCGTTGTTGTTGCCGGCCTGAGTGCGCCCCATCTCGTCGCCGGCCAGCAGCATCGGGACGCCCTGCGACAGGAACAAGGTGACCAGGAAGTTCCGCTTCTGCCTGGCGCGCAGCTCGTTGACGGCGGGATCATCGCTCGGGCCTTCCACGCCGCAGTTCCACGAGCGATTGTCGTCCGTGCCGTCCCGGTTGCCCTCGCCGTTCGCCTCGTTGTGCTTGTGGTTGTAGCTGACCAGGTCGTTCAGGGGGAATCCGTCGTGACAGGTGACGAAGTTGATCGACGCGACGGGGCGGCGTCCGCTGGTCGCGTACAGATCACTCGACCCGGTGAGCCGGTACGCGAATTCCGGCACGGTCGACGGGCGGCCGCGCCAGAAGTCCCGCACGGTATCCCGGTATTTCCCGTTCCATTCGGTCCACAATGGCGGGAAGTTGCCGACCTGGTAACCGCCCTCGCCGACATCCCACGGCTCGGCGATCAGCTTCACCTGGGATACCACCGGGTCCTGCTGGACCAGGTCGAAGAAGGTGGACAGCCGGTCCACGTCGTGCAGTTCCCTGGCCAGCGCGGCGGCCAGGTCGAACCGGAACCCGTCGACGTGCATCTCAAGGACCCAGTACCGCAGCGAGTCCATGACCAGCTGGAGCGAATGCGGATGCCGGGCGTTGAGGCTATTACCGCAGCCGGTGTAGTCCAGGTAGCGCCAGGGTTCGGAGTCCGCGAGCCGGTAGTAGGCGGCGTTGTCGATGCCGCGGAAGGACAGCGTGGGCCCCATGTGGTCGCCCTCGGCGGTGTGGTTGTACACCACGTCGAGGATGACCTCGATGCCCGCCTCGTGCAGCGCCTTGACCATCGTCTTGAACTCGCCGACCTGCTCGCCGCGCTGCCCCGCGGAGGAGTACCGGTTGTGCGGGGCCAGGAACCCGATCGTGTTGTAGCCCCAGTAGTTGGTCATGCCGCGGACGACCAGGGACTGCTCGGCGACGAACTGGTGCACCGGCATCAGTTCGACCGCCGTGACCCCGAGCCGCTGCAGATGCGCGATCACCGCCGGGTGGGCGAGCCCGGCGTAGGTGCCGCGCTGTGCGGCCGGCACCTCCGGGTGGCACAGGGTCAGCCCGCGTACGTGCGCCTCGTAGATGACCGTCTCGTGGTAGGGGATCACCGGGGCACGGTCATTGCCCCAGTCGAAGAACGGGTTGATCACCACGTTCTTCGGCATGTGCGCCGCGCTGTCCTGCGTGTTCCGCTTCCTGGGGTTGCTGAACTTGTAGTCGAACAGCGACTCGTCCCAGCGGACGGCACCCTCGACCGCCTTGCCGTAGGGATCGAGCAGGAGCTTGGAGCCTTCGCAGCGCAGCCCGCGCGGGGGATCGTGCGGCCCGTGCACGCGGTAACCGTAACGCTGTCCCGGCGCGATGCCGGGCAGATAACCGTGCCAGACGAAGCCATCGACCTCGGTCAGCTCGACCCGGGTCTCAGTGAGATTGCCCTCGTCGCCGTCGGCCGCGTCGAACAGGCAAAGTTCTACACGTTCCGCGACCTCGGAGAACAGGGCGAAATTCGTGCCCCATCCGTCCCACGTCGCACCTAGCGGGTATGGTGTTCCCGGCCAGATACTCAATCGCCCCCTTTGGCGGCCAGTCGAGTCGGTCGCGTTCGGCCAGCGGCCGACTCTACCGGGTAAGCGTAAGCCCGGAGGGACGTACGATACCGGATCGTGACCTCCTGGTCGCGGATCCTCGGGTTTCTCGAGGGTTATCCCGAGTTTTACCCAGAATTACGCGTCCGATTTACGCCGCTGTGCGCCTGCGTGATCCCGTCTGGGTGAATCGGTCAAGCAAGACGTCTGCGACCTCGGCGCAGGCGCCGAGCACAGGGGAGACTGCGGCCGCCCCGGCGGCGAGCGTGGACTGCCGGATCCGGTCGGCGAACAGGCCGGGGGCGAGCAGGTAGGTGGCGACCACCACCCGTGGCGCCCCGGCCAGCAGCAGGTCGGCCACTGCCGCGGCGGGGGAGGGCTCGGCGGCCGAGGCGTAGGCCGGCTGGACCGCGAACCACCCGGTCCTGGCCTGCCACTGCGCCGCCAGCCGCGCGATGGTGGCGTTTGCCTCCGGGTCGCTCGAGCCGGCCGCCGCGAGCACCACCGCGGTCCGGGCCGGGTTCTCATGCGCGCTGGGGTCCGCTTCGGCCAGCCGCCGCTCGAGGGCCCGCAACAGCAGGGGATGCGGCCCGAGGGTGGCGCCGTAGCTGACCTGCGGACGCGGCAACCTGGCCAGCATGCGGGGGATATCGGCCTTGCTGTGGTAGGCCGCGGTTAGCAGCAGCGGCAGCACGGTCACCTCGCGGTCGGCCTCGACCGTGCTCAGGACCTGCGGCAGTGAGGGCGGGGCGTGGCCCAGGAAGGCGGTGCGCAGGTCCAGCCCAGGCAACCGCTCCCGGGCCACCGCCACCAGCGCCGTGATGGTGGCCGAGGCACGCGGGTCCGCGCTGCCGTGCGCGACGGCAACGAGGACTTCTTGGGGTTTTTGGGACGGTTCAGGCATGGATGCCGCACTCCGTCTTGCCGGTTCCCGCCCACCGGCCGCTGCGCGGGTCGGCGCCGACCTCGACGCGCGCCGTGCAGGTCGCGCAGCCGATCGACGGGTACCCGTCGTAGACCAGCGGGTTCACCAGCACGCCGTTGGTGGTGATGAAGTCATCCACCTGCTTCTGCGTCCAGCTGACGATCGGGTTGACCTTGACCATCTCCCGGCGGTCGTCCCACTCGACGACCTGGGACTGGCGGCGGTTGCTCGTCTCGTCCCGGCGCACGCCGGTGATCCAGGCGTCGTACTTGGTCAGCGTCCGCTCGAGCGGCTCAACCTTGCGCAGGTAGCAGCACAGGTCGGGGTTGCGCCCGAACAGCCTCGGCCCGAGCTCGGCATCCTGTTCGGCCACCGTGCGTGACGGGGTGACGTTGACCAGGCGGATCGGGTACACGGCTTCGACCGCGTCCCTGGTCCCGATGGTCTCGGCGAAGTGGTAGCCCGTGTCGAGGAAGAGCACGTCGATGCCCGGATGGACGGCCGAGGCGAGATGGATGATCACGGCGTCAGTCATGGAGGAAGTCACGCAGATCCGGTCACCGAACGTGTCCACAGCCCAGCGAATCACCTCTTCGGCCGACGCGTCGGCCAGGTCCTCCGCGGCCTGCTCGGCGAGGGTTCGCATGTGCTCAGGGTCCTCCAGGCTGATCTGCGCCAGGCCGCGCGCTACGACGGGACTCACAGTGTGACTCCTATTCCGGCAAAGCGTAGCTGGAAAGTCCTGGTGCAGCTGCGGCAGTGCCATTCGCCGTCGGCCGCACCCTGGGGTTCGAGGTCCTCCTCGCCGCAGTACGGGCAGTAGAAAGGAACGGCCCTGGTATTCACGACAGCTCCTCCTCGCTCGCCCGAGCCGTCCAGGCGGCGAAGCTCTCGCCGGGCTCGCGGGCCGCGTCGAACCGGCGCAGCACCCGCTCCACATAGTCCGGCAACTCCTCGGCCGTGGTCTTGAGCCCGCGGAGCTTGCGGCCGAACCCGGAGCCAGTGCCGTCGCCGCCGTTCAGGCTGCCGCCGAGGTGCACCTGGAAGCCCTCGACCTGCTGGCCGTCCGGGCCGGTGACGAGCGAGCCCTTCAGGCCGATGTCGGCCGTCTGGATCCGGGCGCAGGAGTTCGGGCAGCCGTTCACGTTGATCGTGACCGGTGCGTCGAAATCGGGCAGGCGCCGCTCGAGCTCGCTGATCAGGTCGGCCGCCCGGGCCTTGGTCTCGACGATCGCCAGCTTGCAGAACTCGATGCCTGTGCAGGCCATCGTGTGCCTGCGGAACGCGCTAGGCCGGGCCGGCAGGCCGGCCGCGTCGAGTTCTTTGACCAGCTCGCCGGTGCGCTCCGGGGGCACGTCGAGGATGACCATCTTCTGCTCGGTGGTGGTGCGCACCCGGCCACTGCCGTACTTGGCGGCCAGCCCGGCGATGACGTCGAGCAGGTCAGCTGACACCCGGCCCACGGTGGGCGCGAAGCCTACGTAGTAGTTCCCGTCGCGCTGGGCGTGAACGCCTACGTGGTCGCGGATCCCGTGCGGCGGTGCCGTCGGCGCGGGGCCGTCGGGCAGTGCGTAGCCGAGGTACTCCTTCTCCAGCACTTCGCGGAACCGCTCCGGGCCCCAGTCCGCGACCAGGAACTTGATCCGCGCCCGGTGCCGCAGGCGCCGGTAGCCGTAGTCCCTGAACAGCCCGGCCACGCCCGCCCAGACCTCGGCGACCTGATCCGGCCGGACGAACGTGCCGAGCCGCTTGCCGATCATCGGGTTGGTGGACAGGCCGCCGCCGACCCACAGGTCGTAGCCTTGCTCGGCGTTCTCGTTCACCACGCCCACGAACGCGACGTCGTTGATCTCGTGGATGGCGCACTGCGCCGCGCAGCCGCTGATCGAGGACTTGAACTTGCGCGGCAGGTTGGAGAAGGCGGAGTCACCGATGTAACGCTCGCCGATAGCGGCGATCTGCGGCGTGCCGTCGATGATCTCGTCCGCGTCGATGCCGGCCAGCGGGCAGCCGAGGATCACCCGCGGAGTGTCACCGCAGGCCTCGGTGGTGGACAGCCCCACCGACTCAAGCGCATCCCAGATGTCGGGGACGTTCTCGATCTCCACCCAGTGCAGCTGGATGTTCTGCCGGTCGGTCACGTCCGCGGTGCCCCGCGCGTACCGGCGCGAGATGTAGGCGATCACCCGCAGCTGGTCGTTGGACAGCTGGCCGCCGTCGATGCGGATCCGGAGCATGAAGTAGCGGTCGTCGAGCTCCTCCGGCTCGAGTACCGCGGTCTTGCCGCCGTCGATGCCGGGCCGGCGCTGGGTGTACAGCCCGTACCAGCGGAACCGGCCGCGCAGGTCGGCGGGATCAATGGAATCGAAGCCGTACTTGGAGTAGACGTCGATAATCCGCTGCCGAACGTGGAGCCCGTCGTCGTTCCGCTTGTTTTCCTCGTTCTTGTTGAGCGGCTCCCGGTAGCCGAGCGCCCACTGGCCCTCGCCGCGTTTGCGCTTGGCCTTGGCGGTCCCGGTTGCGACTGACATGTCAGGGGTTCCTTCAGGTTCGGGGACGCGCGTGGCGCGAGAACCCGGGCTCCCCTGGTCACCCGTATAGACGCGGCTCAGCCGCAGGGTCCAGCGGGATGGCGCCCGGCATCGCGCGCGCGCCCGGGGTCAGAAAATCCGGGCCGGCGATTATCGGGCGAGTAGACAGATGGCACTGCGGACGCGCAGAAGGTCGACGTGCCGTCGCACGACGAGCAGAGGGTCCGTAACGCTCATTACGCCAGAATCACATGTAACGGACCGAACTGTCCAGGCAGCGTCCGGAATGTGGACAGTGCGAAGGGTCACATCCGGCGCCATACCGACCGCAACATGCCCGCTCCGGCCTCTATTCCCGGCCGCTAGTCGGGGACATTGTTTCCGGGACGTTGTTCCGGGCTTAGCCCTGGCGGAGCCAGCTGAGCGGCGGCTCGGCGTCATAGTGCCCCGTCGGCGGCTGGTGCTGGCAATCGCACCATGTGCCGCCCGGGCACTCCTCGTGGTGCCGCTGCCGGCACGGGACGCAGATCATGTCTCCATTGTGCGGCATTGCTTGCTTGGCCTTCGGCTATTGCGCCTCGTTACGCGGGTACATCCCGGACATGAGCCAGGGCGAGTACGTGCTCCCCTTCCCGGACCGGCGGACCGCCGGGACCCTGCTCGCGGAACGGCTCAATCGCACCGTGTTCGGCGACAATTGGGCCGAACGAACCGTGGTGCTTGCCCTGCCCAGAGGCGGAGTGGCCGTGGCGAAGCAAGTCGCCATCGTGCTGGGCGTGCCGCTGAGCGTCATCGTGACCCGCAAGATCGGCTACCCGCGCCAGCCGGAACTCGGCGTGGGCGCCATCGCCGAGGGTCTGGGTACGGCCATCTACGACGCGGACCTGCTCGGCCGGCTGTCGCTTTCCCCGGCCGACCTGGCCCCGGTAGTCGCCGCCCAGCAGGCCGAACTGGCCAGGCAAGTACAGGTCTACCGGGGCGGCCGGCCGCTGCCGCCGGTGGCCGGATGGCACGTGATCGTGGTGGATGACGGCCTCGCGACCGGCGTGACGGCACGGGCCGCGCTGCGATCGCTGCGTGCGGCGCACGCGGCCTACCTCGTGCTGGCGGCCCCGGTCGCGGCTCCGGCAGCCGCAGCAGAGATGCGCGCGGAGGCCGACCAGGTGGTCACCTTGGCAACGCCCCGCGGGTTCCGGTCCGTGGGACAGTGGTACAAGTCCTTCGGCCAGCTCACCGACGCAGACGTGCTGGCGCTGCTGGCTTGAACCCCGACCTAGGCAGCGTTGGCGCGGCGCATGCGGCGGCGGCGCTCGGCCGAACGCTCATCCTCGTTCAGGCCACCCCACGTGCCGTACTTCTCCGGCCGCGACACGGCGTAGTTCAGGCATTCAAGCCGCACCGGGCAAGCAGCGCAGACACCCTTGGCCTTACGCTCCCTGATCTCCCGCTCCGGCTGACGCTCACCGTCCGGACCGAAGAAGAGCAACAGGTCCTCGCCACGGCACGCGGCAGCATCTTGCCACCCCCAATTCGGGCGGGGAAGCATAGCCGACTGCCGACGTACCTGAGACATGGATCAATCACCTCAACCAAGATGCATCAAATGGTGCGTTACAGTAGTTCGTAAGGCTCGTGACACGCCAACCAGTCCTGTCCGGAACCCTCCGTTGCAAGATACAACGCGTCTTCGCGACGTGGTGTTCCCATGCCCGGGTACGGCGACCGCGTAAGCAAACGGTTACTATACCGAACGGCTGGCGCCAGCGCATCGGTTCACCCGTCCTGTAGAACCACCGCGCGGGCCGCTGCATGCCCGTCGATAATGATGCCATCCACGGTAGCGGTCTTGCACGCGAGGTGGCGAAATTCCCTACCTGAATTCCGGCCCCCAGCTAGCCTGCTTGAGAGTGTTCGTGACGAACTGGACAAAGGGAAGGGAGCACGGCCACGATGGGCACCATGTCAGCGTCGGACGCAGCGCCGCTGCCCCGGCTCGGCGAGGTCTTCTTCGACGTGCGCGGCAGCTCCCGCAGCATGCGCCTGAGCTGGTACGCCGACACCGGGGTCTCCGTCTTCAGCATCTGGCAGGGAGGCACCTGCACCGGTACGTTCCGGCTGCCTATGGAGGAACTGCCGAGGCTGATCGACGCCCTGCAGCGCGGCGTCCAGGCCCCTGATCCCCGCGGCCCCGGGGCTTACGCAAGCCAGCTTCCCGGCGCGCCGACCGACCCGAGGCTGACGGCACTGCCCGGCGGTTACGGCGGCCGCGAGACCGACTTCGCCGGCCCGGTGACCGGGGACTTCCGTGCGCTGCGGCCCGACGACCCGGCCGGCACGATGGTGTTCAGCCCGGCGTCGCCCCAGATATCCCAGATACCCCAAATATCCCAGGTACCCCAGGTACCCCGGGCGCTGCCGCCAGCTCCGCTAGCGCTGCCTCCCGGCCCGACGTCGTCCCAGGTACCCCAGGTATCCCAGGCACCACAGAGTGCCCAGGACTATCTCGAGGACTACTCCGAGCAGTATTACCCCGAGCAGCAGCGCTACCCGGAACAGCGCTCCGGTCGGCGCATGCTCCCCGCCGAGGGCTACGGCGAGGTGGCCCGCTCCTACGGCGGCCAGTACGCCGAGCAGGCCCAGTACGCCGAGCAGGCCCAGTACGCCGAGCAGGCCCAGTACGCCGAGCAGGCCCAGTACGCCGAGCAGGCCCAGTACGCCGACCGCGGCTATGCCCAGCCCGGGTACGCCGACCGCGGTTACGGCGACCAGCAGCAGGAATACGCCAACCGCGGGTACGCCGAGCAGGGCTACGCAGAGCCGGGATACGGCTATGCGGACCAGAGCTACGCCCAGCAGGGGTACTACGAGCAGCAGGGGTACAGCGAGCAGCAGGGGTACGGCCAGCAGGACTACGCTGACCAGCGGTACGGGGACCAGGGTTATGCCGACCAGAGGTACGCCGGCTCGGCGCCGGCCGGCTCTGACCGCGGTTACGCTGCCACTTCCTCGTACCCCAGCCAGCAGTATGACAACGGGTCCTACCAGGGCTACGGTGCAGGCTCCTATTCCGGCCAGGGCTATGACAGTTCCGGGCAGGGCTATGACAACAGGTCCTACGACGAGCGCGAGTATGCCGGGCCGGGTTACCAGGGCCAGGACCAGCAGGGCTACACCGAGGACAGTTACCAGGGGCGGCGCTATCAGGACCAGGCCCATCCGGAGGCGCGTTACCAGGACCAGCGCTACCAGGACCAGCGCTACCAGGACCAGCGCTACCAGGACCAGGCCTACCAGGAGCAGGCCTATCCGGAACAGGCCTACCAGGAACAGGCCTATCCGGAACAGGCCTACCAGGAACAGGCCTACCAGGAACAGGGCGGCCGCCCTGAGCACAGGTACGAGGAATACGGTTATTCAGGTTCGGGCAGCCAGGGGTCGCAGGGCACCGGGGGTTACCCCGGACCAGGACCGGGATACGGCGACCAGCGCTACCAGGAGCAGGGCTACCAGGAGGCCGACAAGTCGGCTTACCCGGATCAGGGGTACAGCGAGTACGGGTATAACGGGCAGGCCCAGGGCGACGCCGAGT
>Ga0208565_1000506_pt1 | contig 28634 bp, 25 predicted proteins | sample Sb_taG_7_FD_187706 | JGI IMG/M metagenome (GOLD analysis project Ga0208565, IMG submission 187706) | Peat soil microbial communities from Weissenstadt, Germany - Sb_50d_2_FS metaG (SPAdes) (version 2) | ecosystem: Environmental > Terrestrial > Soil > Wetlands > Peat | place: Germany...
GGCGTCATCGACGTCGCCGCTGAACGCCGCCGGATGGAGAAGGATCTCGCGGCAGCCAGGAGCGAGGCCGACCAGGCGGCGCGGAAGCTAGGCAACGCCGATTTCACCGCGAAGGCGCCCGCCGCGGTGGTGACCAAGACCCGGCAGCGGCTGGAGGCGGCCAGCGCGGACATCGCCCGGCTCGAGCAGCGCCTGGCCTCAATCTGACGCGATCAAACGCCGGAAGTAGGCTGATGCGATGGACGTCGAGGCGCGGATGCACGAAGTCGAGCGGGAGATCATCTCCCGTCGACCCGAACATTCCGTTGATCTTGCCCTGGACCGGATGACCGAGCTCGTCGGGCTGCTCGGCGATCCGCAGCGCGCGTGCCCTGTCGTTCACGTGACGGGAACCAACGGCAAGACCTCGACCGCCAGGATGATCGATGCCCTGCTGCGCAGCCGCGGGCTGCGGACCGGGCGGTTCACCAGCCCGCACCTGGTGTCGATCAGGGAGCGGATCTGCGTCGACGGCGCGCCCATCGACGCTGAGCGGTTCGTCGCGGCGTACGAGGAGATCCTCCCGTACGTGCGGCTGGTGGACGAACGGCACCCGGCCGCGATGTCCTTCTTCGAGGTGCTGACCGGGATGGCCTTCGCGATCTTCGCTGACACGCCGGTCGACGTGGTCGTCCTCGAGGTCGGCGTCGGCGGCAGGCTCGACTGCACCAACGTCGCCGACGGCGTGGTGGCGGTCATCACCCCGATCTCGATCGACCACACCAGGCTGCTCGGCGACACTCTCGAGGAGATCGCGGGGGAGAAGGCCGGCATCATCAAGCCCGGCGCGACCGCAGTGCTGGCGCAGCAGCCGCTCCCCGCCGCTGAGGTGCTGCTGCGGCATGCGGTCGAGGTGGGCGCCACGGTGGCGCGGGAAGGCGTGGAGTTCGGCGTGCTCAGCCGCGAGCCCGGGGTCGGCGGCCAGCAGCTGGCCCTGCGCGGCCTGCGCGACACCTACGAGGACATTTTCCTGCCGCTTTTCGGTGCGTACCAGGCGGGCAACGCGGCCTGCGCGCTGGCCGCGGTGGAGGCGTTCGCCGGGGTCTCGGACGAGGACATCTACGGATCCGGCGGACTCGACGCAGACCTGGTCCGGGAGGCCTTCGCGAAGGTCACCTCGCCCGGCCGCCTGGAGGTCATCAGGCGCAGCCCCACCATCATCATCGACGCCGCGCACAACCCGGCCGGGATGGCCGCGACCGTGGCCGCCGTGCCGGAGTCGTTCACCTTCAGCCACCTGACCGGCGTCTTCGCCGCCAGCGGCGACAAGGACGTGGCAGGCATGCTCGCCGAACTCGAGCCGCTGCTCACCGACATCGTGGTGACTCGCAACTCCTCCGAGCGGTCGATGGATCGCCAAGAGACGGCGGAACTGGCGGCCGAGATCTTCGGCGAGGACCGCGTGGCCTCAGCCGACCGGCTCGATGACGCGATCGATATCGCGGTCGGGCTCGCCGACGAGGCCGTCGCGGAAAGCGGGCCTGGTACCGGCGGCGTGCTGATCACCGGATCCGTCATCACCGCGGGCGACGCCCGCAGGCTGCTCGGTCCGGCCGGCGGCGAGCTGCCACCGGAGCCGGCGGCCAGCCAGCCCTCCCGCCACCCGTTCACCGCCGCGGAGCTGTCATGAGCGGGTTCGACATACCCCTTGAGGGGAAGGGCATCAGGCAGCTGTGCGGCACGGTGCTGATCATGGAAGCGATCGTCATCGGGCTCGCCATCCCGGTCGCCATCGTCCTGGAGCACGCGAACCGCGGCCTGGCCGGCGGGATCGGCGGCGGCCTGGCCGTCTGCGCTCTGCTGATCGGCGGGGTGGTCGGCCGGCCGCGCATGGGCTGGGCGCTGTGGGCGGGAACGCTGCTGCAACTCCTGGTCATCGCCGCGGGTATCGTAGTGCCCGCGATGTACATCCTCGGCGTGATCTTCGCCGCACTCTGGGTCACCGGTATCTGGCTGGCCCGCCGTCACGAGACCCCCAAACCCCAGCCCTCGGCCCCGTCGGCGAACCCTCACCCCCACTCTCCCGCTCCTTAGACCTCCCCCCACCCTCCCACCGCTCATCCTCGCTCCCCGCGCTCCCGCTCCTCAGCCCGCGCTCCCGCGCCAGTAACAGCCACGATGGAACATCGTTGCTGTTCTGGCAACATCAATGCTCCATCGTTGCTGTTGGGCATGGGCCGGGACCGCGCCTACGGCGTGACTGGGTCTTGACACGCGAGCCAGAAGAGATAGGCGAGCAATAGCGGGATTTCTCACCTTGATCATTAAATGGCCGGCCCTTGGCCGCCAGGCGCGGGGACCTTGGTCATCTCTGGAGAGTGCCGATGAGCACTAGCCGTCACCTTTCCGCGTGAGTCACGGTTGGCTTACACGGATGAGGTGATGGTGATGATGGTCTGGTTCGGCAGCCACTGGACGTTCTGGCAGTCCGGCCTGATGTCGATCGCGATACTGGTCTTCTGGCTTCTGGTGGTCTGGGTGATCTACGCCTTCATCACATCGGGTCCGCCCAGGACGCGCAGCCGTGACGACGGCTCCGACGCCCGGCAGATCCTGGACCAGCGGCTGGCTCGCGGTGAGATCGACGCAGAGGAGTACCAGCGCTTGCGCGACCTCATCGCCTCCGACGGACGTCACCCGACCGTCAGCCCGTGGCCGTCCGAGAAGACCGGGGTCTCATCCCGCCGGTAACCGGCCGGTCGCGGTGGCGATCACCGGCTTCGTCGCACTGGCTCCGGCAGCACTCCAGGCCGCCGGAGGGGTGCCCGGCCCGGCCGGAGGGCTGACGGTACCTCGGGCGGAGCGCCGGTCCCAGGCGCGGGGGGCACCCTCGATCACGGGTAAGCTGGCCGCAGTAACGAATCGCATCGTCGACCGCGGCGAGCTGTCTGTGCCCGGTGAAGGAGCGTCGTTGTCAGAACACGCTGTCCGTCCTGATAAGACCCGATGCACCGGTATCGCGAGGTAGACAGGCCCGGGGAGAGATCGTGCTCCTCGTCCCGGAACCGTCTAGCTGGCATCACCGTTTTCCCGATAAGAACACCACGGGCCGCTCCATCGGAGCCGCCCCTCTCGATAGTTCCAAAGAGATCAAAAAGCCCGCGGAAGGTTCCCGTTCCCGATGAGCAACGCGCTGACTTTCCTCGGCCGTGACATGGCGGTCGATCTCGGTACTGCGAACACACTGGTCTACGTGCGCGGCCGCGGCATCGTGCTGAACGAGCCGTCGGTGGTGGCGCTCAATACCAACAACGGCCAGATTGTCGCGGTGGGCGTCCAAGCTAAACGCATGATCGGCCGCACCCCGGGCAACATCGTCGCGGTGCGTCCGCTCAAAGATGGGGTCATCGCCGACTTCGACGTGACCGAGCGGATGCTGCGCTACTTCATCCAGAAGGTCCACCGACGCACTCACCTGGCCAAACCGAGGCTCGTGGTGGCCGTGCCGAGCGGGATCACGGGCGTGGAGCAGAGCGCGGTCAAGGAGGCCGGCCACCAGGCCGGCGCGCGTCGGGTCTACATCATCGAGGAGCCGATGGCGGCGGCGATCGGCGCGGGACTACCGATTCACGAGCCCACCGGCAACATGGTGGTCGACATCGGCGGCGGTACCACCGAAGTAGCGGTAATCTCGCTGGGCGGCATCGTCACCTCACAGTCCATCAGGATCGGCGGCGACGAGCTCGACCAGGCGATCATCACGTTCGGCAAGAAGGAGTACTCACTGATGCTCGGCGAGCGAACCGCCGAGGAGATCAAGATAGCTCTCGGTTCCGCGTTCCCCACGGAGGACGAGCCCCACGCCGAGATCAGGGGCCGGGACCTCGTCAGCGGCCTGCCGAAGACTGTGGTGATCTCCGCGGCCGAGGTGCGCCGCGCGATCGAGGAGCCGGTCAACCTGATCGTCGACGCGGTCAAGAACGCGCTGGACAAGTGCCCGCCCGAGCTGGCCGGCGACGTGATGGACCGTGGTATCGCGCTGACCGGCGGCGGTGCCTTGCTGCGCGGCCTAGACGCGCGAATCCGCGAGGAAACGGGGATGCCAGTGGAGGTCGCGGATAACCCGCTCGAGTCCGTGGTGCTCGGCACCGGGAAGTGTGTCGAGGACTTCGAGACCCTGCGTCAGGTGCTGGTGCCCGATACCAGGCGCTAAGGGCGGCGTCGTCTGTTAGACCCTTAAACCCCGCCGTATGTCGCGGCGGGCCGACGAGGAGCTGCTGTGCACGACAACCGGCGTACTCGCCTGGTTCTTGGCGTGCTCCTGATCGTCGCGATCATCCTGATCACGCTGGACTTCAGGGACGGCGGCGCGTCGCCGGCCCGGAGCGTCGGCGCGGACATCTTCGGGCCCATCGAGCGGGTCACGCACGACGTGACCGACCCGGTGGCCAGCCTGTTCGACTCGATCACCGGCGGGCCTTCGGCGCAGGGCACGATCGCCACTCTGCAGCAGGAGAACGCCGAACTGCGCGCCGAGCTCAGCTCGGCCCAGCTGAGCCAGGCGGCGAAGAAGCAGCTGGCCCAGCTGCTGCAGCTCGATGCCGGCGGCTACCGCATCATGGCTGCCAGCGTCATCGCCGCCGGGGGTGACTTCTCCGATACGGTCACGCTGGACGCGGGCAGCAACGACGGCATCAGGCCGAACGAGACCGTGCTCAACGGCTCGGGTTTCGTGGGCACGGTCACCCAGGTGAGCGCGGACACCTCGACCGTCTTGCTAGCCAACGACGCCTCGTCGGTGGTGGGCGTGCAGATGGCGGGCAGCGGCGAGATCGGTGATGTGACCGGAACGGGCAAGTCCATGTCCGGATCCGCCCTGCTTCGGCTGAGCCTGTTTGACGCGAACGCGGTGCTACGGCCCGGGCAGCAGGTCATCACCTACGCCTCGGTGGGCGACCAGCCCGAGGTGCCCGGCGTGCCCGTCGGCACGATCGTCTCGGTGAGCAACAGCGCGGGGTCGCTCACCCAGACCGCGATGGTACGGCCCTACGTCAACTTCACCGCGCTCGGCGTCGTCGGGGTGGTGGTCCAGGTGCCGCGGCACAATCCACGGTCCTCGGTCTTGCCGCGCCCCGCGCCGACGGTCACCATCACCGTCACCCCCAGCCCGTCCGGCACCCAGTCTCCGGCCAACTCCACGACCACCCCAGCCGCCTCCGCCTCCGCGTCTGCCACGGGCGGAGGCTGACGTGCGCGGGCTTATCTCCGTCCTGGTGGTCGCCGTCACGGTCATCGTCCAGCTGACCATCGTGGACCGGATCGCGTTCCCCGGTGGCGCCGGCCCCAACCTGGTACTGCTCGTGGTGGCGGCGCTGGCGCTGGCCGGCGGGCCGCTAGCCGGCGCGCTGACCGGGTTCTGGGCCGGCCTGGCGCTCGACGTCGCGCCCCCGGGCAGCCACTTCGTCGGCCAGGACGCGCTGGTGTTCTGCCTGATCGGGTACGCCTGCGGGCTGCTGGCCGACGACTCCTCCGGCGACACCGCGGAGCAAGGGCATACGGCGCTGTTCGAGATCGTGGTCACGGCGGCCGCCGCCGTCTGCGGCGAGGCCCTGGCGGCTCTGCTCGGCGTCATGCTCAGCGACCCCCGGGTCACCTGGCCGGCGATCAGAAACGTGCTCCCGGCCGCTGTGGCCTACGACGTGCTGCTGTGCCCGTTCGTGCTGTATGCGGTCGCGGCATCGCTGCGCCTGGCTGGCGCGCGCGGCGAGGTGCGGCGGGCCGGCTGGTCGGCCAGCCAGGCGCGGACCCCGGTGCCCGGCGCGAACCAGGGCGCGATCCGGCAGCTGGCCGGGGGGAACAGTCTGCGGCTGCGGCCGTCGGACCGGGATAAGGGGCCAGCGGCGATCGGCGGCCTGCGCGGCCCGGGGGCCGGCCGGCCGGTAGCCCGGCGTGAGCCCCGGCTCAAGCTGGGCCGGGCCGGGCCGAGGACCTCGACGACCGCCTACCGGGACGGGCGCGCCGTGGGCGCGTCCAGGGTCAAGTTCGGCGGCAAGCGCCGGGAGGGCGTGCTCGGCGGCTCGCTGCTCGGCAGCGCCAGCCCCGGCGGCTCCGCCCTGCGCAGCTCCGCGCTGCGCGGTTCCGGGCTAGGCGGTTCCGGGCTGCGCGGTTCCGGGCTGAGCGGCTCCGCGCTGCGCGGTTCCGGGCTGAGCGGCTCCAGGTTCGGCAGCTCGAGCATGGGCCGGTCCCTGCTCGGCGGATCGGTGTTCAGCCGCTCCTCCTCCTCCTCCTCCTCCTCCTCCTCCTCGCTGGGCCGCAGTTCTGCCTTCGGCCGCTCGTCGTCCCGGTTCGGGCGGTCGGCTGTCTTCGGCCGGACCGCCCCCCTCCGCCGGTCGTCGCCCCTGCGACACCGGGGCAACCTGGTGCGTTCCGCGGGCGGCGGGCTGGCCGGGCGTGCTCCCCGGTTTTCCCGGGGTGGCTCGCTCGCCTGGCTCACCGGCACCCTGCGCGGGTCGGCTGCACCGAAGTCACCCGGCCGGGGCTGGCTGCGCGGCGCGTCCTCGCCCGGCCGTTCACCGGGCCGCAGCTCACTGGGCCGCAACCCACTGGGCCGCAGCTCACTGCGTCGGAACCCACTGGGCCGCAGCTCACCGGGCCGCAGCTCACTGGGCCGCAACCCATTGGGCCGCAGCTCACTGGGGCGGAGCGCGTTCGGCCGCCGGGGCACGGGCCGGGGTTTCCGCGGCTGGTCCAGCGCGGGCACGCCCCGGCTGAAGGCGTCACGCACCAGGCAATTCGGGGTTTTTGGGTCGACCCGGCTGCGCATGCCCCGTCCGAAGGCGAAGCGGAGATGGCGGACAGGAGGTTACCGATGAACGTGGCGTCGCGTCGCCGCCTGCTGGTGCTCTACGTGATCGCCGCCGCCATGCTGGTCTCACTGGGCGGCAGGCTCTGGTACCTGCAGGTGATGAACAACACCGCGTTCACCAAGCTCGCCGCCGCGAACCAGACCAGGGACGTCATCGTGCCCGCGGTCCGCGGCCAGATCCTGGACGACGTCGGGAACCGGCTGGTGACCAACCAGACCGCCCTGGTCGTCTCGGTGGACATGATGAACCTGTCCCAGCAGCCCGGCGGCGCCGCGCCGGTACTGCATCGACTGGCCTCATTGCTCGGCATGTCCTACAAGCTGCTGACCTCCAAGACGCGGCTGTGCACCGCGGGTGTCCCGCAGCCCTGCTGGGCCGGCTCTCCCTACCAGCCCATCCCGGTGGACCAGAACGTCTCCGCCCGGGTCGCGCTGCAGGTGATGGAGGAGCAGAAGCAGTTCCCCGGAGTGACCGCGCAGGTCCAGCCGGTGATCAATTACCCGCAGCCGGACGGGGCCAACCCGGCTCAGGTGCTCGGCTACCTGCAGCCGATCACCCCGCAGGAGATCGCCAGCCGGCACCTGCCGGTGACCGGCTTCTCCGGCGTGGACCTGGTCGGTCAGGCCGGCCTGGAGGCCCAGTACGACAGCCAGCTCCGCGGCCGGGCCGGGACCCAGGTGGTCTCCGTCAACGCCGCGGGGGACGTCACCGGTGACGTCAGCCAGACCCCGCCGGTCAACGGCGATGACCTTGTGACCAGCCTCAACGCGCAGATCCAGGCCGACACCCAGAACGCGCTCAACGGTGCCATCGCACGGTCGCGGGCAGCCGGGAACAACGCCAACCAGGGCGCCGCGATCGTGATGACGACCACCGGCCGGGTGGTGGCCATGGCCAGCTACCCGGACTACGACCCGAGCGTGTGGACCGGCGGCATCTCCCAGCAGGAGTTCAACGCGCTGTTCGGCACCGCCGACGGGCAGCCGATCATCAACTGGACCACCCAGGGCCAGTACGCGCCAGGCTCCACCTTCAAGGTCACCTCGACCGCCGCCGCGGTGGCCGACGGGTACCCGCTGAACGGCCTGTACAACTGCCCTGGCTCGGTCAGCATCGGCAACCAGACCTTCGGCAACGACGGCGAGCCGAGCCTTGGCGACATGACGTTCGCCGAGGCGCTCATCCAGTCCTGCGACACGGTGTACTACAACCTCGGCTACGACATGTACCTCAGCGACAACGTGAAGGCCAACTCGGCGAAGTCGCCGAACGCGCCGGTGCAGAAGATGCAGCAGATGGAGCTGGCCTGGGGCTTCGGCCAGGACACCGGCATCGACCTGCCCGCCGAGTCGCCCGGCACCATCCCGACCAGGCAGTGGCTGTACTACCTGTGGGAGGACAACGCCCACACCGGCCAGGACTGGTGCAAGAACGGCCGCCAGTACGGCAGCTACGTGCAGCAGATCGAGTACCAGGACTGCCAGAGCGGGTGGGTGTGGGAGCCGGGCCAGGCAGCCATCGCCGCGATCGGCCAGGGCTACGTGACCGTCACCCCGATCCAGCTCGCCGACGCCTACGCGGCGCTGGCCAACGGCGGCACGCTGTACAGCCCGCGGATCGGCGAGGCGCTGGTCTCGCCGGTCACCGGCCAGGTGGTCCAGCGGATCAACCCGCCTGTCATCCGCCACCTGCCGGTGTCCGGATACACGCTGTCCTACATCCGCGACGCGCTGGCCGGCGTGGTGACCCAGGGCACCGCGGCTGGGGCCTTCAGCGGCTTCCCGCTCAGCAAGGTCTGCGTGGCAGGCAAGACGGGGACCGCCCAGCTGTTCGGCAAGAACGCGACTTCGGTGTTCGCCTCGTTCGCGCCGTGCAACGACCCGAAGTACGTGGTGCTCGTCATGGTCCCCGACTCCGGCTACGGCGCCGACGTGGCGGCGCCCGCGGTCCGGCAGATCTGGGACAGCATCTACGGCCTCGAAGGGCGCAAGGCGGCGGTTCCCGGCGGCCAGGTGCCGTCCGTGCCGCCGCAGATCTCCTCGACCGGGACGATCACCGCACCGTCCGGCTACACCAGGGGGAAGTGATGCTGGGCCGAAGCACGAGCTACACCGCGCGCGGCCTGACCACACCGCGGTCGGGGGTGTTCTCCGCCCGCCGCCCGCGGTCCCTGCTGGCCCGTGCGTTCGCCAGGAACTCCCCGCTGCGGCACATGGACTGGCTGCTGGTCGTGGTCGTGCTCGGGCTGAGCGCGATCGGCACCCTGCTCGTCTGGTCAGCCACCCAGCCCAGCCTGCTCGCGGCCGGCCTGGACGGGCGCACTTACCTGAAGAAGCAGTTGCTCAACGTGGTGATCGGGCTGATCTTGATGGCCGGGGTCAGCCTCGTCGACACCAGGCAGCTGCGGACTTGGGTGCCGTTCTTCTACGGCGCGACCCTGCTCGGCCTGCTGGCCGTGCTCACCCCGATCGGCTCCGACATCAACGGTGCCCACGCGTGGATCTCGCTGCCCGGCGGCTTCCAGGTGGAGCCGTCGGAGTTCGCGAAGGTCGCGCTGATCCTGGGGATCGCGAGTATCTTCAGCCGGGCCCGCCCCCGGGGCTCCGGCGGACCCGGGGTCAGGTCGCTGCTCACCGCGCTGGCTTGCGCCGCTCCGCTGATCGGCCTGGTGGTGATCGAGCCGGCCCTGGGCGTGGCCCTGGTGCTCGTCGTAGTGACCGCCACCATGATCGTGCTGTCCGGCCTTCGGCTGCGCATCATCGCCGCGCTCGCGGCCCTGGTGGCCGTGACGATCGGCGCGGTAGGCGGCCTGCACCTGCTGAAGTCCTACCAGCTCACCCGGTTCACCTCCTTCCTGCACCCGTCCGCCGACCTGGCTGGCGCCGGCTACAACGCGGCCCAGGCCAAGATCGCGGTCGGCTCCGGCGGGATGTTCGGCCAGGGCCTGTTCCACGGCCGGCTAGTGGCGGGCAACTTCGTCCCGTCCCAGCAGACCGACTTCATCTTCACGGTGGCCGGCGAGGAACTCGGCTTCGTCGGCACGATCGTGATCGTCTTCCTGCTCGGCGTGGTGATCGTCCGGGCCCTGCGGATCGCGACCCGGGCGGACGACCTGTTCGGCCTGCTGGTCGCGTCCGGCATCGCGATGTGGTTCACGTTCCAGTCGTTCGTGAACATCGGCATGACGATCGGCATCATGCCGATCACCGGCCTCCCGCTGCCCTTCGTCTCCTACGGCGGCTCAGCCGTCTTCGCCAACATGATCGCGATCGGCCTGCTCCAGTCGGTCCACCGCCGCCACACCGTTTTCGAATGACGCAGCTGTCGAAATGACGCACCGGCCGGACGACCTGCAGGTTCGGCTGACGCGCCATCCGGGTGACCTCGAGCCCGGGGGAGGGTCACCCGCGTCCGGCCCCTCGTTTCGCTGGGGTGGAACCGGGATCCGTTCGGATAACCTGGTTTGATGCCTGTCGAATCGGTGTACCCAGCGCTTGAGCCGCTGCTGCCGCGCGTGCGCAAGCCAATCCAGTACGTCGGCGGCGAGGTGGGCTCGGTCACCAAGGACTGGGACAGCGCGGATGTCCGGTGGGCGCTGTGTTACCCGGACGCCTACGAAGTCGGGCTGCCCAACCAGGGCATCCAGATCCTCTACGAGGTGCTGAACGAGCGCGCCGGCGTGCTCGCCGAACGTACCTACACCGTGTGGCCCGACCTTGAGGCGCTGATGCGCGAGAACGGCGTGCCCCAGTTCACCCTGGAGGCGCATCGGCCGGTCGGCGCCTTCGACGTGCTCGGGGTGAGCTTCGCGACCGAGATGGCGTACACCAACCTCCTGACCGTGCTTGACCTGGCGGGCATTCCCCTGTTTTCCGCCGAGCGGACCGAGGGTCACCCCCTGGTGATCGCCGGGGGCCACGCCGCGTTCAACCCCGAACCGGCGGCGGACTTCCTCGACGTGGTGGTCCTCGGCGACGGTGAGCAGGCCGTGCTCGCGATCACGGACCTGATTCGCGGCTGGAAGCAGGCCGGGCAGCCAGGCGGGCGGGACGGGCTGCTCCTCCGGCTGTCGACAATCGCCTATGTACCTCGTTTCTACGACGTATCCTACCACTCCGATGGAAAGATTTCAAAAGTAGTTCCGAATCGCCTCGACGTACCGTCCACAGTTTCGAAATATACCGTGATGGACCTGGATGCGTGGCCCTATCCGCGCCGGCCCGTCGTCCCGGTCGCGGAGACCGTGCACGAGCGGTACAGCGTGGAGATCTTCCGCGGCTGCACCCGCGGCTGCCGGTTCTGCCAGGCCGGGATGATCACCAGGCCGGTGCGGGAGCGGTCCATCACCACGATCGGCTCGATGGTCGCGAATGGCCTCAAAGCCAGCGGCTTCGACGAGGTGGGACTGCTCTCCCTGTCCAGCGCCGACCACAGCGAGATCAACGAGATCGCAGTCGACCTGGCCGACTGCTACGAGGGGACCAACGTCGGGCTGTCGCTGCCGTCCACCCGGGTGGATGCCTTCAACGTGACCCTCGCCGACGAGCTGAGCCGGAACGGGCGCCGGTCCGGGCTGACGTTCGCCCCGGAAGGCGGGTCCGAGCGGATGCGCAAGGTGATCAACAAGATGGTCACGGAAGAAGACCTGCTGCGCACCGTCACGACCGCCTACGGCAGCGGCTGGCGGCAGGTGAAGCTGTACTTCATGTGCGGGCTGCCGACCGAGACGGACGCCGACGTGCTGGCCATCGCGCAGCTGGCGCGCCGGGTGATCGCGGCCGGCCGGGAGGCGACCGGGCGGCGCGACATCAGGTGCACGGTGTCGATCGGCGGCTTCGTGCCCAAGCCGCACACGCCGTTCCAGTGGGCGGCGCAGTGCCCGCCAGAGGTAGTGGACGCCCGGCTGCGCGCGCTCGGCGGCGCGCTGCGCGCGGACCGCGGCTACGGCAAGGCGATCGGGTACCGCTATCACGACGGGCAGCCCGGCCTCATCGAGGGCCTGCTTTCCCGCGGTGACCGCCGGGTGGGCGCCGTGATCCTGGCGGCGTGGCGGGATGGCGCGCGGTTCGACGGGTGGGGCGAGTACTTCTCGTTCGAGCGCTGGCAGCGGTGTGCCGAGACGGCTCTGGCCGGGGAGCCGGTCGATCTCGCATGGTACACTACGCGCGAACGTGGTTACAGCGAGGTGCTCCCCTGGGATCACCTGGACGCGGGTCTTGACCGCGACTGGCTGTGGCAGGACTGGCAGGATTCCATCGCTTCCGAGGGTTCAGGGGTTTCTGGGGGCGCGGCCGAGGTGGAAGATTGCCGCTGGACTCCGTGTTATGAATGCGGGGTTTGTCCCGCCATGGGTACCGAGATCCAGGTGGGCCCGACGGGAGAGCGCCTTGACGGGAGGCGGCTGCTTCCCGTAGTGGGCGGGAGGTAGCGTGGCGGAACCGGCACCCACCAGGCCTGCGGTGCAGCATCTGGTGGTCCGGTATGCTAAGCGTGGAAAGATGCGTTTTGCCAGCCACAGGGACGTGGCGCGCGCCTTCGAGCGGGGAGTGCGCAGGGCAGGTCTGCCGATCGCTTATTCAGCCGGGTTCACGCCGCACCCGAAGATTTCCTATGCGGGCGGTGCGCCGACCGGTGTGGCGAGCGAGGCTGAGTACCTGAGCCTCACGCTGACTGCCCGGCAGGATGAGACGCAGGTGTGCCAGCGGCTCGACGCGGCACTGCCTGATGGGATTGATGTGATCGACGTCACGGAGGATGCTGGGGTTGACGGGAGACCGTCCACGGGCTCTGGCGCGTCGCCGTCCGGTGGTTTTGGCCATCTGGAGGCATCCGAGTGGCGAGTGGTTCTACCGGGCGTGAGGCCGGCGGCGGCGCAGCGGGCCGTCGCGGGTTTTCTCACCCTCGGCGAGGCGCCGGTGGAGCGCCTTACGGACAAGGGCGTCCGGCGGCTGGATGCCCGCGCGGCCGTGGTCGAGATGAACGTGGTCGAGATGAACGTTGTCGAGATGGGACCGACTACGGCTGATCCTGACGGCGGTCAGCGTGCCGCTGTGACAGGCTACGAGGATTGTGCCATTCTCCGAATGGTTGTTCTACATACGGCGCCTGCCGTGCGGCCCGAGGATGTCTTGACCGCGCTGCGCGAACAGGCCGGCATCGTTCCGTCTTCGCCGCCCATGACCACCCGGCTGGCGCAGGGCCCGCGGGCCCGGCTGGCCGGGGAGGCCCTGCTCACCAGGGAGAAGGGGTCATGACGGCGATGCGGTGGTGCCAGGGGGCCGTACCCGTGAAGACAGAGATAGGTTACGAGGCTCGGTGCTGTCGGGCTCGCGCGGTAACCGCGCGAGCCCAGGACCGCCAGCGCGGCTCCGCCTGGGCCTTCGTTTACAACGTGCTCCCGTGCGGTGTGCGGATGCGTCGCGGAACGCCGCCAGCTAGCGGAATGCCGCCAGCTAGCGGAATGCCGCGGTACCGCGCGCCCGGGAGCCTGACTGGAGATTGCCCGAATGCTCGAGAGCGAGCTGTACGACAGAGAATTCAATGACAACGCCGCGGGCGGGCGTGGTGCCGGCGAGCTGAACCCGGTCGTGCCCGCGGCGGTGTTCCAGCCGCCGCAGGTGGTGTTCCAGCCGCCGACGGCGCGGCCGGAGCCCGTTCGGCCCGAGCCCGTTCGGCCCGAGCCTGCGCCGCCGGCCCAGACAGCCGGTTCCCCGGCGCCGGCCGGGACCAGCGGGAACGCTGACGGCGCCGGTGGCCCCGGCGACGACGACGACGGCACGGCAGCGGGGCGCCGCCGCAGGCGGCGGCCAAGCCGCGGCCGGGGCAGGAACGGCGAGGCGGACGCCGCGGCGGAAGCCGGCGACGGCCAGCCGGACGCCCAGGCTGGCGAGGGAACCCAGGACGCGCAGCCGGACGCGGCGAGCGGCGAAGGCCGGCCGGAGGCCCAGGGGACCAGGCGGTCGCCTGCCCGCACGCGCAGCCGCCGGACCAGCGCGGCCAGGGACAGCGCGGCCAGGGACGGCGCGGACACGTCCGCGGGCGCCGGCGCCGACACCTCCGCGCAGGCCGGATCCGCGGACGGCAACGGGGACGCCGGCGCCAGCGGTGCGGCCGAGGACGACGCCGACGGCCCGGGCGGCAGTGCGCGCCGGCGCCGCCGCAAGCGCCGCCGCGGTTCGGCCGACGGCGTGGCCGGGCCGGACTCGCTGACCACGGACGACCCGCCGGACACCGTCGTGCACGTCCGCGAGCCGAACGGCAGTGACGACGTGCGGTCGGTCAAGGGCTCCACCCGGCTCGAGGCCAAGAAGCAGCGGCGCCGTGAAGGCCGGGAGACCGGCCGCCGTCGGCCGCCGATCGTCACCGAGTCGGAGTTCCTCGCCCGCCGCGAGTCGGTCGAGCGCTCCATGGTGGTCCGCCAGCGCAAGGACCGTACCCAGATCGCCGTGCTAGAAGACGGCGTGCTGGTCGAGCACTACGTGAACCGGTCCACCCACCAGTCCTATGTCGGCAACGTCTACCTGGGCAAGGTCCAGAACGTGCTCCCGTCAATGGAGGCCGCCTTCGTCGACATCGGCAAGGGCCGCAACGCGGTGCTCTACGCCGGCGAGGTGAACTTCGACGTCAGCGGGCTCGAGGGCCAGCCCAAGCGGATCGAGTCGGCGCTCAAGCCCGGCCAGTCGGTGATCGTGCAGGTCACCAAGGACCCGGTCGGCCACAAGGGCGCCCGGCTGACCAGTCAGGTCAGCCTGCCCGGCCGCTACCTGGTCTACGTGCCCGGCGCGTCCATGACCGGTATCAGCCGCAAGCTGCCCGACACCGAACGGACCCGGCTCAAGCAGATCCTGAAGAAGGTCATGCCCGAGGACGGCGGCGTCATCGTCCGCACCGCGGCCGAGGGGGCGGCCGAGGAGGAACTGGACCGGGACGTCGCCCGGCTCGCCGCCCAGTGGGAGGCGATCGAGAAGAAGGCCAAGACGGCCAGCGCTCCCGCGCTGCTCTACGGCGAGCCCGACCTGACCATCCGCGTGATCAGGGACGTGTTCAACGAGGACTTCGGCAAGCTCGTGGTGTCGGGCGACGATGCCTGGGACGTGGTGGACGAGTACGTCAAGTACGTGGCCCCGCACCTGGCCGGCCGGCTCAGCCGCTGGCAGGGCGACCGGGACGCGTTCGCCGAGTACCGCATCGACGAGCAGCTGGCCAAGGCGCTCGAGCGCAAGGTCTGGCTGCCGAGCGGCGGGTCGCTCGTCATCGACAAGACCGAGGCCATGACGGTCATCGACGTCAACACGGGCAAGTTCACCGGGCAGGGCGGCAACCTGGAGGAGACCGTCACCCGGAACAACCTCGAGGCCGCCGAGGAGATCGTCCGCCAGCTCAGGCTGCGCGACGTGGGCGGCATCGTGGTCATCGACTTCATCGACATGGTGCTCGAGAGCAACCGGGAACTGGTGCTGCGCAGGCTGCTCGAGTGCCTGGCCCGGGACCGGACCAAGCACCAGGTCGCCGAGGTGACCTCGCTCGGCCTGGTCCAGATGACCAGGAAGCGGGTGGGCGCCGGCCTGCTCGAGGCCTTCTCCACGCCGTGCGAGTGCTGCAACGGCCGCGGCGTCATCCTCACCTTCGACCAGGACGCCGACAGCCAGGCCCCGCACCACACGCACGGCCGCGGTAACGGCGGCAATGCCGGCCGGGTTCCCGCCCCCGCTGCCATGGCCAGCCCGGCCTCGGTGGCCGCCCGGTCCCGCCCGGCCGAGAGCCCCCCGCCCGCCGCCAGCAGCCCGGCCGCCGTGACGCCTCCGGCCGACGCTGGCGCCCCGGACGGTCCATCGGCCGACGCCTCGCAGGCCCCCAGCTCCCAGCCAGGCCCCGCCCAGCCGGGTGGGGCCGAGGTCGCCGACGCCGCCCAGGCCACCAACGGCCAGGTGCCAGGCACACCGCCCGAGCCCGCGCGCTCCGGCAGCGGCCGCCGCCGGCGGCGCAAGCCCTCGGGGCTGGCCACGCCTGTCCCGGCTGACACGGCGGCCGCAGCTTCCCCTGCCGACGCAGCGCAGGCCGCCGACGGTGCCGCCTAGACCGGCCCTCAACCGTCACGTTGTCACATCGTTGCGCCAATCGGGCCCGCGCCAGGCCCGCGCCGGGCCCGAAAGACGGATGCCGAACGAGCCGGGTTCGTGCAGGCGCTGAGGTCTGGTAGCCTTAGCGGTCGGGAGTTGCCCGCTGCGCGGGCCCCGTGTGCACGTTCAAGCGAGCCCGCCGTGGTGAACCGGAGTTCCGAGGCACGCTAGGAAAGCGCAAGGAAAGAGAGAGTTCTCGGGTGTACGCGATTGTGCGCTGCGGCGGCAGGCAGGAAAAGGTCGCGCTGGATGAGGTCGTCACCGTCGACAAGCTGCCTGGCGAGGTCGGCTCGAGCATTACGCTCCCGGCCCTTCTGGTGGTAGACGGCGACCGGGTCATCAGCGACCCCGCCGAGGTCGGCCGCTATCAGGTCACGGCGGACATCGTCGGTGACGCGGCAGGCCCCAAGATCAACATGATCCAATACCGGAACAAGACCGGCTACCGGCGGCGTCTCGGCCACCGGCAGCGGTACACCCAGGTCCGGATCACCGGCATCGGCGCCGAAGCCACGAGCGTCGGTGCCACGAGCACCGACGCCAAGGCCGCCGGCGCCACGACCACCAAGGCGAAGGCGGAGGAGGACTGAGATGGCACACAAGAAGGGCGCGTCATCCAGCCGCAACGGCCGCGACTCGAAGGCCCAGCGCCTCGGCGTCAAGCGTTACGGCGGCCAGCTCGTGAACGCGGGCGAGATCATCGTCCGCCAGCGCGGCACGCACTTCCACCCAGGCGAGGGCGTCGGCCGCGGCGGTGACGACACGCTGTTCGCGCTGGTCGGCGGCACCGTTCAGTTCGCTAGGCGGCACGGCCGCCGGGCCGTGAACATAGTCCCGGCCGAGCCTCCGGCGTAGGCTCGCCAAGGGGACGCACAACGTAGGACCAGAAGGCGGGCCGGGCAACAACCTGGCCCGCCTTTCTCGTGCATAAAGGAAAGGAACATCGTGGCGGAGTTCGCCGACCGGGTCACGCTGCGGGTGCAGGCCGGCCACGGCGGGAACGGCTGCGCCTCGATTCACCGGGAGAAGTTCAAGCCGCTCGGCGGCCCGGACGGGGGTAACGGCGGACACGGCGGTGACGTGATCCTCCAGGTGGACGCGAGCGCGGCCACCCTGCTCGACTTCCACCGCCGCCCGGTGCGCCGGGCCGGCAACGGCCGGCAGGGCGAGGGCTCGAACCGCACCGGTGCCGACGGCGCGGACCTGATCATCGGTGTGCCGAACGGGACTGAGGTCAAGACGGCCGACGGCGAGGTGCTCGCCGACCTGGTCGGCGTGGGCACCCGGTTCGTCGCCGCCGCGGGCGGCCGGGGCGGTCTCGGCAACGCGGCGCTGGCCTCGCCGCGGCGCAAGGCGCCCGGATTCGCCCTCAAGGGCGAGCCGGGTCAGCAGCGCGACCTCATCCTCGAGCTGAAGACGATCGCCGACGTCGGGCTGGTCGGCTTCCCCAACGCGGGCAAGTCCTCCCTGATCGCGGCGATGTCCGCGGCCCGGCCGAAGATCGCCGACTACCCGTTCACCACCTTGATCCCGAACCTCGGCGTGGTCGAGGCGGGCGACGTCCAGTACGTCGTGGCCGACGTGCCGGGCCTGATCCCGGGCGCCAGTCAGGGCAGGGGCCTGGGCCACGACTTCCTCCGCCACGTGGAGCGCTGCTCCACCCTGGTCCACGTCATCGACTGCGCGACCGAGGAACCCGGCCGCGACCCGGCCGCCGACCTGGCCGCGATCGAGGCGGAACTGACCGCCTACGGCGACTCGACCGGCGCCGAACTCGTCAGGCGGCCGCGGCTGATCGCGCTGAACAAGATCGACGTGCCGGCCGCCCGCGAGCGCGCGGACCAGGTCAAGCCCGAGTTCGAGGCCCGCGGCTACCCGGTCTTCGAGATCTCCGCCGCCACCGGCGAGGGCCTGCGCCAGCTGGGCTTCGCGATGGCGGCGCTGGTCGCCGCGGACCGCGCGGCCCGCCCGGCCGAGCTTCCCGCCGAGCGGGTCCGGGTCAAGGTCGCCGTCAAGGCCGCCGACGAGCCGGGCTTCGAGGTGGTCAGGATCGGCGACACCTTCCTCATCAAGGGCGAGAAGCCGCAGCGCTGGGTCAGGCAGACCGACTTCAGCAACGACGAGGCGGTCGGTTACCTGGCCGACCGGCTGGCCCGCCTGGGCGTGGAGGAGGCCCTCGCCGAGGCGGGCGCCGAACCAGGCGCGGAAGTCCTGATCGGCGACCCCGACGACGCCGTGGTGTTCGACTGGGACCCCGCCGCCCCGATGAGCAGTGGCGCCAGTTCGTCCGCCCGGCACGGCAGGCACAAGGACCCCAGGCAGCGCCTCGGCCCCCGCGGCACCGACCCCCGGCTGTCACCGTGACGATCGCCGTCCAGCGGCCGGACATCGCCGCGGCGTCCAGGGTCGTGGTCAAGGTCGGCTCCTCGTCGCTGACCACCGCCGACGGCGAGATCGCCGACGAGGCGATCGCGGCCCTGGCCGCCGCCCTCGCGGCCCGCAGGCAGGACAACACCCAGCTCGTCCTGGTCTCCTCGGGGGCGATCGCGTCCGGCCTGGTCCCGCTCGGGCTGTCGCGGCGCCCCCGCGACCTGGCCACCCAGCAGGCGGCGGCCAGCGTCGGCCAGGGCCTGCTCATCGCCAGGTACACGGCCGCCTTCGCCCGGCACGGCATCCGCACCGGCCAGGTCCTGCTGTCCGCCGATGACCTGATGCGCCGGACCCACTACCGCAACGCCCAGCGCACCCTGGACCGGCTGCTGGAGCTGGGCGTGCTGCCGGTGGTCAACGAGAACGACACCGTGGCCACTGACGAGATCAGGTTCGGCGACAACGACCGGCTGGCCGCCCTGGTCGCGCACGTGACCCGGGCCGGCGCGCTCATCCTGCTGTCCGACGTGGACGGCCTGTACGACGGCGATCCGCGCCGCGGCGAGGCGCAGCGGATCACCGAAATCCGGGAAAGAGCCGACCTGGACGGGATCAGGCTGGGCCGGGGCGCCAAGGCCGGCCAGGGGGGCAGCAAGGCGGGCGAGAAACAAGGCATCGGCGGCATGGCCACCAAGGTGGAAGCCGCGATGATCGCGTCGGCGGCCGGCATCCCGACCGTGGTCGCCGACGCCGCCAGTGCCGCGGCCGCGCTGAGCGGCGCGCCGGCGGGCACCTATTTCGCGGCGGCCCGCGGCCGCCGCCCCGCGACCAGGCTGCTCTGGCTGAAGCACGCCGCAGTGGCCCGCGGCAGCCTCCGGCTGGACTCCGGCGCGGTGGAGGCCGTCGTCAGCAAGCGCGCCAGCCTGCTGCCGGCCGGCATCACCGGCGTCGAGGGAACCTTCGACGCCGGTGACCCGGTCAACCTCTGTGACGAGGACGGCAACGTCGTCGCGCGCGGCCTGGTGAACTACGACGCCACCGAGATCCCCGGCCTGATGGGCCGCTCGACCAGGTGGCTGGCGAGCAAGCTAGGCCAGGAATACGAGCGCGAGGTCGTGCACCGCGACGATCTCGTACTGTGCTAGCCCGGGGGGACTGTGCTAGCCCGGGGGGACGACCCCCCGGAACCCCCCGGTGCGCTCCGCGCCCCGCTGCGGTGCCCGCCGTAGTATCGCGCGGCCGGAGGGGCCTCCAGGCCCCTCGCGGACCGCGCGATGTCGGAGCTTCGTTCCGAACTGCTCGCCGTGTGGCTCGGGGCTAGTTGTCGTCTCCGCCGCTGGGGGGGCGGTTGGACAGCCGGTCGAACAGCCCGCCGCCGGCCCGCGCCGCGCCTTCGGCGACACCGCGGAAGATGCCGATCAGCGGGTCCTGGGAGCGGTTCCACGAGTCCTGGTAGGCCTTGGCCGCGTTCCTGATTTCCTCGCCGACCGAGGCGCTGCCGTCGGTGTCCCGGCGCGGGTAGTCGCCGCCCAGGATGCGCTCGTACTCACCGTGCGTGGCCCAGTAGTCCAGCTCAGCGAACCTGACCACGGCGAACGGGTGAGTCGTGCCCTGGAGCTGCAGGATCTTCAGGATGCTGTCCCGCAGGTCGGGCACCGCGTCGTACTCGTGCGCCTGCTCGCGGAACGCGTCCGGGTTCAGCTCGGACAGCTGCGCGCCGCCCGCCAGCTTCATCAGCACCCGCCGGGAGGCGTCTAGGTCCTGCCCCGCCAGCAGCCCGGCGCGGTCGCAGGAGAGCTCGGACTTGCGGAACCACTCCTCCAGGCCCCAGATGATGGCCCCGAGGCCGAGCGTGATCGGCAGGAAGGCGACCCGCGCGGCCAGCCGGAGCAGGATCAGCAGCATGGTGCGGTAGACCACGTGCCCGGACAGGATGTGCCCGAGCTCATGCCCGATCACCGCCCTGAGCTCTTCCGCATCGAACAGGTCGACCATGCCGGTGTTGATCACGATGAACGGCTTGTCCCGGCCCAGCGCCATCGCGTTCACGATCGGCGTCTGCATGACGTAGCACTCGGGCACCTCGTCCAGGTCCAGGATGTAGGCACCGTCCCTGACCAGTTCGTAGATGTGCGGGAACTGGCGCTCGGAGACCCGGACGCTGCCCGCCAGGTAGGTAAGCCGGAAGGCCCGCTCGTTGAACAGGCCGAACAGCTTGCGCAAAAGCGTGTCGAATCCGCTGAGCTTGCGCAGCGCGACCAGCGCCGAGCGGTCGGCAGGATGCTCGTACGCGCGGGACGAGATGCCGGTGAGCCGGACTCGCGCGCGATCAGGAACTGAAGTCATATCTCGTATGGTAACCCTACCGCCGGCCTGTTAGGCCGCCATAAGGCCGGTACGATACGACGGCATGAGGGCTCATTAGCCATGCGGCGGATCGGAGTGGTGGGAGGCACGTTCGACCCCATCCACCACGGCCACCTAGTCGCCGCGAGCGAGGTCGCGCACGACTTCGCGCTGCACGAAGTCGTCTTCGTGCCTACCGGCGAGCCCTACCAGAAGGAGTACCGTGCCGTCTCGCCCGCCGAGGACCGGTACCTGATGACGGTGATCGCGACCGCGTCGAACCCCAAGTTCAGCGTCAGCCGGGTGGACATCGACCGGCCCGGGCCCACCTACACCATCGACACGCTGCGGGACCTGCGCGCCGCCGCCGGGCCGGACGACGAGCTGTACTTCATCACCGGCGCCGACGCGCTGGCCAAGATGCTGACCTGGCATGACGTGGACGAACTGTTCACCCTGGCGCATTTCGTGGGCTGTACTAGGCCAGGGCACCGGCTGTCGGGGGCGGGCCTGCCGGACGGGAAGGTCAGCCTGGTGGAGATCCCGGCGCTGGCCATCTCCTCGACCGAGTGCCGCGCCCGGGTCGCGGCGGGCGAGCCGGTCTGGTACCTGGTCCCCGACGGCGTGGTGCAGTACATCGCCAAACGCTGCCTGTACGCCAAGCCGGGCGCCTGACCTGGGCCTGGGTTTCTCCGTACGCGGGATGAGCCCACGGGCACGGTAACCTTCGGGTGGCGTTACATCGCCCAGCGCGGCCTGTACGCCAGGGCGGCTGTCAGACCGCTGTGAGATGGTTAGAAGGAAAGCGACCCTACCGAGGGAGGCCGGCAAGCACTCGTGACAGCCACACCGAGGGCCGTCGAGCTCGTGGAGACCGCCGCGCTAGCCGCGGCGGACAAGCTGGCGGACGGCATAATCGCCTATGACGTGAGCGACCAGCTAGTGATTACCGACGCGTTCCTGCTCTGCTCGGCGCCGAACGACCGCCAGGTCAAGGCCATCGTGGACGAGGTCGAGCTGCGGATGCGCCAGGCGGGCGCGAGCCTGGTCCGCCGCGAGGGCGAGCGGGAGGGCCGCTGGGTGCTCCTGGACTACCTCGACGTGGTGATCCACGTGCAGCACTCCGAGGAGCGCATGTACTACGCCCTCGAGCGGATCTGGAAGGACTGCCCGCAGATCCCTCTCCCTGAGCTGGTCGTCAATCCCGGGAGGAACTCCTGAGCGACCCCGTGCGGCTGGTGCTGTGGCGGCACGGCCAGACGGTCTGGAACGCCGAACGGCGCTTCCAGGGGCAGAGCGACATCCCGCTCGACGAGACGGGGCAGGCCCAGGCTGACCGGGCCGCGAGGCTGCTGGCCGGGCTGCGCCCGGACCTGATCGTCTCCTCCGACCTGAGCCGCGCGGCGAGCACCGCCGCCGCGCTGGCCCGGTTGACTGGGCTCGAGGTGACGCTCGACAAGGACCTGCGCGAGCGGCACGGCGGCTGCTGGGAAGGGCTGACCGACACGGACATCCGCGCCCGCTACCCGGCCGAGCACGCGTCCTGGAATCCGCCCGACGGCGAGCCGAGCCCCGTGGTCGCCGAACGGGTGGCCGGCGCGCTGCACCGCATCGCCGCCGGCCTCGACGACACGACGTCCGGGCTGGCCGTGGTGGTCAGCCACGGCGCCGCGCTCCGGCTGGGCATGTCGCGGCTGCTCGGCATGCCGGACGAGCTGTTCGGCGTGCTCGGCCCGCTGTCCAACTGCTCCTGGTCCATGCTCGGCCGCCGACGCGACCGCTGGCGCCTGCTCGAGCACAACGCGGGCACCCTGCCCGAGCCTGTCCTCAGCGACGACCGATAAAAATCATGAGTCCTTCTCCCGAACGACCTGGGCGATTCGCCTCCCTCACCTGGTACGGCCAGGCTGGGTTCAGACTGGCGGCGGGCGACAGCCGCGTGCTGATCGACCCGTTCCTGACCGACCGGTCCGACCGCCGCTACCGGCCGCCCGCCGCGGCGGCGGACTTCGCCGACATCACCCTGGTGCTCTGCACGCACGAGCACGTGGACCATATGGACCTGCCGTTCCTGCGGGAATTCTGCGCGGTCAACTCGACCGCCACGATCGTGGTTCCCGCGCCGGTCGTCGAGCTCGCGGCCGGCGGTGGCGTGGACCGGTCCCGGCTGACTGGCGCGGTGCCCGGCCAGGAACTGCGCGACCGGGACGTGACCGTGCACCCGGTGCCGGCCTTGCACGGGATCGGCGGTGACGAGCCCGTGGTGTACGAGTTCTCCTCCCGCGACGGACCGGTGAGGTTCCTCGGCTACGTCATGGACATCGGCGGCATCCGCTTCTACCACCACGGCGACGGCCTGGTCTATCCCGAGCTTCCCGGTACCTTGTCCGAGCTGGCCCCCGACGTGCTGATGATCCCCATCAACGGCCGTGATCACATGCGCGAATCCCGCGGCATCGTCGGCAATATGAACGAGACCGAAGCCGCCTGGCTCTGCGCCGAGGTCGGCCCGGCCTTCGTCATCCCCATGCACTACGACGCGATCGCCGGCAACACCGGCGATCCCGGCCACTTCGCCACCCTGGTCCGCGAATCCGCCGCCCCCGCCACCGTGCTCCTTCCCCCGCGTGCCAAGCCGGTCACCCTAGCCCTTCCCTGACCCCCCGTGACCGGCAGCGTGACCGGCAGCGTGACCGGCAGTGTGACCGGGCAGGGCCCAGATAGTCGTGCGCTTGACGTCGCTATCTTCCAGCACGCTCAGGCCGGGAACGTCGTATGCGGCCAGCGCGCGCAACCGGTCCCGGGGCAGATACGCCCGCCCGAAATCGCCCGCCAGGACGTCGGCTCCGCGGGCATGACCCCGCTCGAGGAACCGCATCACCCGGCCGGCCAGATCCCGTTCGTAGAACGCGTCGGCGGCCAGCATCACGTCAGCGTCAGGGGCATCGGTGTCCAGGACGTCCGCGCAGACGGCCAGGACCGCTACGCCGTTGGCGTCGGCGTTGAGGCTGATCGCGGCGGCCGCGAGCGGGTCAATGTCGCAGGCGGTCACGGCCGCTGCTCCTGCCCTGGCCGCCGCGATGGCCACCAGCCCGGAGCCGGAGGCGATATCGATCACGTGCCGGTCTTTGACCGCCTCGGGGTGGTCGAGAAGGTAGCGGGCCAGCGCCTGGCCGCCCGCCCAGGCGAACGCCCAGAATGGCGGGTCGAGATTGGTCCGGCCTGCCGCCAGCTCCGTGCGCTGCCACAGGCCGATCGGTTCGCTCGCCTGGTGCAGCCGGATCTCCGGGACGAGCGCTACCGCACTCAGCTGGGTGCTGGTCAGAATTATCTGCCGCGCGGACGGCTCGGGCACAGTACTGCGGATCACGATGCTGGCCGCCGTCCGGCTTAAAGTCCCGCTCCCATGCCGACGGCGTCCGAGAAGACCCCGGAAGATCCGAGAAGACCCGCCGGCAATTGCCGGTCCACGCCGACCTATCAATTGCTAGCCTACGCCCGCTCGTCAATTTATGCAATTAACTTGCAATTGCGATAATGGCGCATTTAATTTATCCAGGTGACTGCTCCGGGCCCGACAGGCGTGGCGAGTGCCGGGTACCGGTGGTATCTAGCCGCGCAGGTGCTGTCGCTAGCCGGCACGATGATGAGCTACACGGCGCTGTTCTGGCTCGTGCTGCACATCCCCGGCGGCGGCGCTCCGGCGCTGGCCGCGGTGGACGCGGCGCAGTGCCTGCCGATGCTGCTGTTCAGCCGCCGGGCCGGGATCATCGTCGCCCGTCACCGGGCCGCCCGGATCGCGATGGTCACGCAGGCCCTGCAGGCCGCCGGGTCGCTGGCCATCGGCGTGCCGCTACTGGCCGGGACGATGACGATCTGGTACCTGGTGCCGCTCTCGTTCGCGATCGGCTGCGTCCAGTGCGTGGACCTGCCGGCCCGCCAGACCTTCATGCTCGACCTCGTCGGCGGGGCCGAACTGCGCCGCGGCACCTCGCTCTTCGCGACAGTCACCGGGCTGGCCAGGATCGCCGGGCCGGGCGTGGCCGGGATCATCATCGCGGCCAGCGGCGAGACCGCGGTGTTCTTCATCAACGCCGCCTCGTTCAGCGGCGTGATCGTGGTGCTCGCCAGGCTGTCTGCCAAACCGGCCCCGGCCAAACCAGCTCCAGTCAGGCCGGCGGCCCTGCCCGTAGCCCTGCCCGTAGCCGCGCCCGTAGCCGCCCGGCGCTTCCGCTGGCTGCTCGACCTTCCCCGCGGCGTCCAGGCCGCGGCCGCGATGGCGCTGCTCGTGGGCGGCTTCGGCCTCCAGTTCGCGGTGACGAACCCGCTGATGGCCACCCGGGTCTTCCACCTGGGCGCGGTCGGTTTCGGGCTGTTCGGCACATCCATGGCGGTCGGCGGGATCGCCGGGAACTACTACTCCTCGCGCCGGAGGGACCCCGGCCAGCGTGAGTTCCTGGCCTGGGCCCTGGTGTTCGGCGCGGCGGAATGCCTGGCCGCGGTCATGCCCACGGCCTGGGCTTACGACGCGGTCATGGTCGTGACCGGCGCGGCCACCCAGCTCTTCGCGACCAGCGCGACCGTCTACATCCAGCAGGCCACGCCGGCCGACCAGCGGGGGCTCGCGCTCAGCGCCTACAACGCCGGATTCATCGGGTTCGTGCCGGCCGGCGCGTTCGCCGTCGCTGCCATCGCCTCGGTCGCGGGGACCCGCTGGGCGCTGATCGCCCCCGGGCTGGCCATCCTCGCCTGCGGCACGGCCCTGACCGCCCGCGCCAATCCCAAGGACACCGCCGTCATGGACGCCGGGACCCACCCCCGCGCCCGCCGCGACGGGCAAGAACCGGAATCCGGGGCTGATACCGCCGCTCGTTCGGCAGAAAAAGGGACATCCGCCTGAACGGGGTCGCCGCGCTGCTAGCTGCCGCCAGCCGCCTCGCCTGGCCGCGGCAGCCCGAATAGGGCCACCGGGTTCTCCCAGCAGACGGCGCGCAGCCACGCGTCGCCCAGGCCGAGCCGGGCCAGCCCGCCGACCTGCCGGGCGTACGGGTAGGGGATGTTCGGGAAATCGCTGCCGAGCAGGATCTTCCCGGCCAGGCCGAGGTCGCGCGCCAGTGGCAGGGACGCGGCCGGGAACGGGGCCAGCTTGTCGAAGAAGTCGGTGAAGATCATCGTGGTGTCCAGGGCCACCCGCTCATGGTCCGCGGCCAGCCGGAGGAACGCGTCGTAGTCCGGCGCGCCCATGTGGGCCACGATGGCGGTCAGCGCCGGGTACCGAGCCAGTAGGGAACCGAACGGTCCAGGTCCGGTGTGCTCGGTCCCGACCGGAGCATGACCTGCGTGGACCACGACCGGTATCCCCGCCTCGGCGAGCAGGCCCCACACCTCATCGAGCAGCGGGTCGTCCGGCGCGAAGCCGCCCACCTGAAGGTGCACCTTGAAGATGCGCGCGCCCGCGTCCAGCGCCTGGCGCACGTAGCGCGCCGCCCCGGGCTCGGGGTAGAACGTCGCCGACGGCAGGCAGCCCGGGTTGGCCTGGGCGAACGCCAGCGTCCAGGCGTTCAGGTCGGCGGCCATGTCGGGCCGGTGGGCGTAAGCCAGCGCGCTGAACATCCGCACGCCCATGGACCGCAGGTGGGCCACCCGTTCCTCGTCACTCCACTTGTAACGGATCGGCCAGGACACCCCGACCAGCGGCCCGGCCTCGTCAAAGTACTGCCAGACCCGGCGCAGCATCCGCGGTGGCAGGAAATGAGTGTGGATATCGGCCAGCCCGGGCACGCCGAGCGCCCGGCAGAACGCCGGGAGGTCCGCGTCCTCCTCCCACGGCAGCATGTGGTCCATCCCTCGATTCAACTCCAGATTCCGCGGCCGGAGGTGTATCAGGACGGGGATAGCCCGCTCCGTGATGTCAGGCGGGGAGAACACGGCATCGGAGAGGCGATGCGGGGGACCTCTCCGGTGCCGTGTCCGGCGCTTACGAGGCGGGCTGCTGCTGCCTGGCGCAGCGGGCCTCTACCGACCAGCAGGCCTCGAGCAGCACCGGGGTGAACACCTGCGGCGCGGTGGTGCACACCGCGTGGTCGGCGTCTATCTCGTGGTCCGACGCGCCCGGGATCGCCCGGGCCAGCTTCATCTGGCGGCTCGCCGGCACGATCCGGTCCCGGGTCGTGACCACCACCGCGGTGGGGACATCGACCTCGCCGATCCAGCTGTGCGACGTGAACTCAGAGGCGGCCCGGACGGCCGAGATGGCGGTGGCGAGCGTGGTCCGCCTCATTTGAGCGCGGGCCCACTTGGCGGTGGCCGGGTCATCCACGGGGCCCAGCAGGGTCATGCCGAAAAACTCGGCGCTCATCGGCTGCAGCAGCGGGTTCCACTGGATGGCGGCGACCGCCGTCGGCAGGTACAGGGCGGCCATCTTCTCCATCGGTGATCCCAGGACGTTGCGCGCGGTGGCGCACAACACCAGGCCCGACAATAGCCGGGCGTGCCGCTTGTACATGAGCTGAGCGATCATGCCGCCCATCGAGTAGCCCACGGCAATGAAGCTGCCGATGCCGAGGACCTCGGCCAGCGCGGCGATGTCGTCGGCGCAATCCTCGAGCCGGAACCGCGAACCGACCTTGATCCCGTCACCGTGGCCCCGCAGGTCCATGGCGATGACCCGGAAATAACGGGACAGCGGTGCGAAGACCTTCCCCCAGTTCAGCTCGGCCGTGAACGCGACCCCGTGGATGAGCATGAGGGTCTGCGCGCCGGGCGGGCCGGTGCACTCCCATACCCGTGTGACTCCGCGGCCTGGCAGCTCGACCAGGCGGGTAAGCGGAGCCGTTGCCTCCCCAAGCACCTGCCGCACGCTCCTTACTCTCCTGCGACGCAGTCAGCGATGGTCGACGATCGCCGATCGTGGCCGGCCAAACGACCGACCACGATCCTTGAACCATCAACACCGACTTCGTGCAGCGCCGACAGGGCCGAAGGGCCCTGATACTAGATGTTTCCCCCGTGTTACTGAGGAATATGCTCGCGGACTGACGCAAGCGGCAAATCATCGCGACGCTGATAGGCGAGGCGCGCGTTCCTGAGGCGCGGGTTCTTGAGGCGCAGCTTTCCTGGGGCGCAGCTTTCCTGGGGCGCAGCTTTCCTGGGGCGCAGCTTTCCTGGGGCGCAGCTTTCCTGGGGCGCGGCTTTCCTGAGGGTCAGGCGCTCTGGCCAGGCCGCGCCGGCGTCCGGCCGGTCATGACGTATCCGTTGCCGAACGCCATCTCACGGACGCGGACGTCCTCGACCAGCTGCTCCAGGTGTCCCCACGGCCGGTCGAATCCGCTGAAGCTCCGCACGTACGGAGCGTGCAGCATGCGGGTCATCATGTTGGCGGCCATCATGATCGGCGCGGCCCACTTGCCGCCGCCGGCCGCGACCCGGGCCCCCGGATGCAGCTTGGTCAGGACGTTCGCCAGCGCGCAAGGGGACTGCATGATGTCGTGGACAGCGCAGAAAAGAGCGGCGTCCGCGGTGAGCGCGATCTGGACTTCCTCCGCCGAGGACTGCACGACCGTGACGTTGCGCCATCCCTGCGATGCGATGTGCTCGCGGGCCACCGCCGCCATCTCGGGCGACTCCTCGATGCCCACCACGGCCCCCCGCAGGCCCACCTTGTCCCGCAGCAAGCCGCAACACAGCCCGGTACCGCATCCCACGTCGAGGACCACCTGCCCGCGGCGGAGCGGGAGCGCCTCGACGACCGCTTGACGGTAGGTCTGGAACGCGCCGGTATCCCGGTTATAGGAACGGGCGTGCTCGCCGTAGGCCGGCTGCCTCCCAGCCTGCCCGGCATGCCTGGCGGGCGAATCCGCCGTCGGCGCCGTAGTACGTGATGTGCCCATGGCTCGTCACCCGCCTTCGGTAGAGCGGTATCTCCCGGCGTGCTTCCGCATGCCCGGCCGTCGCA
>Ga0208565_1000513_pt1 | contig 28276 bp, 67 predicted proteins | sample Sb_taG_7_FD_187706 | JGI IMG/M metagenome (GOLD analysis project Ga0208565, IMG submission 187706) | Peat soil microbial communities from Weissenstadt, Germany - Sb_50d_2_FS metaG (SPAdes) (version 2) | ecosystem: Environmental > Terrestrial > Soil > Wetlands > Peat | place: Germany...
CTGCTCGTCAGTCATCCGCGTCGCTTCCTTCCTTCGGGCTTCACGCCGACGAGCGCGAGGGCCTCCTCGTCCGTCATGGGCTCCTCGTCCGGATGGTTCTCACCGAGCACCTTGCAGCCGAAGGACGCCCACCTGAGCGCCGTCGCCACGAGCGGCTCGCGTGCGGCGCGCACGAGGCGTACGACGTGATCGGAAGGCTTGGTCTTGTTTATCGGCGCCGCGATCAGCGCCCAGATTTTCCGCGACTCGTCCTCCGAGCGCGGGTAGCAGCAGTCGTAGCGCATCATGTCGACGAGCGCCGCGGCCGACGGCACGTGCACGGTCACGACCGAGACGTACCGAGTCTCCCTGCGGCTCTTGCTCTTCATCTTCTTCGCCATGGTCGTCACCAGCGAGCGAAAAGCTTGCCTTCGAGCTTCTCGATCTCGGCCTCTACCTGGGACTTCTCAGTCTTGAGCAGCTCGAGGCGCTTGAGGTCGAGCGCGCGCAGATCGTCCGCGGTGTACTCGAGCTTCGCGGCGAGCCTGCCCACGAGGTCACCGCCCACTTCGCGAAACGCGTTCACGATGACATGCGGTCCCGGCCACATGCGCTCATCGTGAAAGAAGCTCACCTGAAACATCCAGCCCGCGTAGTCCTCGTCGAAGAGGATGTTCATGATCCCGTCGTCCGGCGGGAACTTCTTGCGGGCCATCTCGATGCCCTTCTCGAGCGCCGCGCGCATCTTCTCGCGCACGTCTTTGGGGACGTCCGTGAGTCGCTCGACCGCGTACTCTCTCGTGACGCTGCCGGTGCTCATCGACGCTTGCCCCGCATATGCTTCTTCGCGATGGCGTCGCAGATCACCCCGAGCGCCTGCTCCAAGGACTTCGTCGTGCGACCGCCCCAGTTGTACGGACGGGTGTTCGGGACCCCGAGGACCGTCGCGCCCTTGTCCCAATACCTCCCGCGCTTCTCGAAGACGACGAAGGATGTACCGAAGTCGCCGTGGGTCGGGTCGCCGTGGTGCTTGCAGAGGAGGTGCGAACCGTCGATCACCACGCCGTCGGTGAGGTCCCATTCGGTGTCTTCTTGGGCTGCGTCGGTGTCTTTCGACCCTGCGCCGACGACGGGGACACCATCGTGACCGCAGGCGTCGAGCTTTGTCCGCACGAGCACGAGAAACTTCGCCGCCCGCTCGTGCATTTCCTTCTCGCGCTTCGCTTCGAACGCGAGCCACTCTTTGCTGTTCAGGATGTCTTCTTCAGCCTTCATCATGACGCCTCCACGCGTGCAGCCGGCACGTACGGGAGCGACTCGTCGCCCTTGATGAACGAATCACACCAGTACGAGAGCACCGCGATCCATTCCTGCGGGGCCGGCGCACGCACGCCGCGCTTGAGCAAGCGCATCGCGTCATCCGCTTCGAGGGACATGCCTTCATAGATGCGATAACCGCGCTTCTTGAGCTTCGCGACATCCGAAGGAGAGGCGGGCACCTGTCCACGCTCGATGCGCACGCACTCGTGACCGCGCACATCCCACCGATGCGACCACTCGACGGGACGACCCGACGAAGTCTTCTTGGGCTTGCTGGGCGCGACAATGAATTCGTCCTTCAGGTCAACGACGTAATACGGCGCCGGAAGCGGCAGCATCTCTCGCACGCGCTTCGAGGCACTCTTTCGCGCCATGCGCGAGGAGAGCGACGCAGGGTGGCTCCCCACGATCTGCTTGTGCTCGTTGATCGCTTTGACCAGCATCGGCACGATCCATGGATCCATGCTCATGGGCTGGAGCCACTCGCCGTTCTCGTACGTCTTGATGAGCCCTACCTTGCCTTGCACCATACCGTCGTCGGATTCGATGTCCGTGTCTGCGAACTCGAGCCCGAGCGCAGTGAAGATGAACGGATTCTCGCTTTCCCACGCGACCAAATACCCGAGCAGGAAGGCTTTAGTGGCTCCCAATTTCGAGAGTTCGGCCGGTCGAATGCGCGCGTGAAGGGCGTTCGGCGAGTAGGTAAGATTGAGTTTCGCACCGAAGCTGAAGAAGCAAGAATCGAACGGAAGCGGTTCTGGAAACGGCCACCGGACGCCGTAATCCTCGTGCGCCGAGAGAAGCTTCTCGAAGTCCTCCGGCGGGGGCCGCGTGACGGCGTCGACCATCTGCGACGCCGCCATCGCTGCGACGTCGAGCCTATCCTCGTCGACGGCACGGTCATAGACCTCCTGCATCTCGTGAAAACCGTTACGACGCTCCTCGCTCAGCTTGCTGACGATGTGCTTACGCAAGGCCTGCACGCCCACGTCGGTCAGTCCGACCCTACCGGAGTCTGGGCCGTGCATGTAGCCGCGCACGATCGCCTCGGGCTCCGTCAAACCCCAGAGCGCCCCGCAGTTGCTGAACATGTCCCTCTGGCGAAGATGGATCGCGCTACGACCCGAGTGCTTCAATCCCGCGAGCGTCTCGGTCACGTACCGATCTGCCACATCGTGGAGCGCAGCCCAGCGCTCTGGCCCGAAGCAGAAGAGCCGCGCTCGCTGCATGGCCGACCACGCCAACCGACCCTCCTGGGCAGCCCTCTCGTCGGTCAAACCGTCACGGCCAGCAACGTTCCCGCGCGCCTGCTCAAGCGACGACGACGACGCGGCGAGGAACGTCTCGATGCAGTGCTCGACGAGCTGCTTGTCCGTCTTGTAGAACCGATCCTTCATTGGGAGTTACCTGAACCTCACCTGACTCCCACCGTAACCCATGTCTGGCGGCGCGCAAGCGGGATCGCGTTCAGCTCGGATCTTTCTCGACGTGCCTCACAAGCTCGCCGTTGATGTACGCGTCCGAATACACGAACGTCTGGGCGCAGTGGACGCAGCGATCGACGCTCGAGAGCATCATCGACGCCTCGTCCCGGTAGACCATGAGCGCGCCCTCCCGGCACACCGGGCAGAGTTTCCGGAACGGACTCTCCGTGTCCCTGAAGCGCTCAAGCTCCGCGTGGCAGACGCGGAGAGGCTTGGCGTCCACGTTCACGCCTGTCCCTCGCTTCGCTCGCTCCGTCACGTCGTTCGCTCGAGACTTCGTCTCGACCTCGGATCGGCGCCTGTTTTGGTCGGCGTCGACACCGCCTAGTTCTCCATCCTATCGACGACGGGCAACCGCTTCCTCAGGGATCGCCAGCGGATCGAGTCAAAGACGGCGTAATCCCCGCCATCGCCGTCGTCGCCCGAGTCCCAGTCATCCGTCTCCTGCCGCTCCCACTCGCCTTCTGCGCTGTTCATCTTCGGCTCTTCTCTTGTTGCTCAGGCACGCCTCTGCGTCTTCAATGCCGCGACGCACCGCTCGAAGAGCGCGTCGAGATCCTGGCCCCGCGATTTCTCGACGAGAGCCTTCGCGTTGCCCGTCGTGATGACGAGCACCCAGCCCTCCTCCTTGTTCCACGACAGGCGGATGCGCCCGTTGGGGCCCACGTGCTCGCTAAGCTCCACGAGCGTCATCGGCATTCTCCTTCCGCCGAAAGTAGTCCTCGGTCATCCGCACGATCTCGGCGTCGACGAACGGAATCGTGTGGGCGTCGACGTCAAAATTCATGGATCCTCAAGGGCGGCCACCGCGCGATCGTTATGGGCGAATCGAAGTGGATGTAGTCGTTGTGCCCCGCGTGGAGCCTCGCGATGGCGCGCGCGGAGTCGAGGTTGATGCCGCGACCGATCTCGTGGATGCCGCGCCCGCGCGTCCACGCCTGCACGGTCAAGTCCGCGTTGATGCACGGCGTGTCGCTCGGGGGCCTCGGTCCCACGCCGTTCAGAAAATCGAGCCCATCGAACCTCATGGCGCCACCCACTCGACGTGGCAACGCAGACACGCGTACGTCTTACCGTGGATCGCCTGGCCGCCGTCCGTGCGAATTTCTTCGGGGATCCCATGGCACTCCGGACAGCGGTGAGGCTTGTCCTCGTTCGGGGAAACAACTGGCCAGCGCCTCGTCTTCGGAACTCGCGCCGCGCTCATCGCTCTACCATCCATGTCCGCAAGTGCACCGCCCAATCTCTCTTGTCGACCGCGACGATCGCAACGCCGTTCGCTGTGCCAGCGCTATCGACCCAGAGGCGCGAGCCCTTGTCCATCGTGAACTCACCACCCTTCCAGCCAGTGTAGGTCTGGCCGACGGCTTCCTTGAGCATCGCGAGCACCTCGGACACTTTCGGGGTCTCGCGCTTGTCCGAGTAGTCGCTCGGATCGCGCCAGCCCATCGCGACATCCTCGTAGTAGCCGCGGTACGAGTGCATCCCGTCGTGCGTCTCCGGCACGAGGCAGCCGAAGTCAAAATAGATGCCCACGTCTTGTTTGCACGCTTCGAGCCTGTCGATCACGTCGCCGAGCGAGAGCGCAACGTGGATGTGTTCGCCCGCGCCCGCCTTCTCGACGAGCTTCTCGAGGTCCTCCGCCACCCCAATCGCACGCGCGAACGGCATGATGTCGACGTTCATGTGCCTGACCGAGTCGAGCAACTCCCCGAGCGTCTTACTGAGCCTGCGTTCCATCGACATTACTCCTCAGTTCATGTCCTTCACGGCGATCTCCTGCATCATCTCGCGCGTAACCATCTCCTTGGAGAGCTTCACGCAGCCCGTGAAGGTCTTCTCGTTGGCGGCTCTCCCGTGGCCCGCGAAGTCGCCACCGAGCAAGATGCTGCGCGCGGCGCAGATGAGCGTCACAGCGGCCCTCACGCGGTCGTCCTCCACGTCGTAGTCTCCGTAGAACTCCCGGCCCACCTTGTAGATCGCGCTCATGAATTCCATCGCCTTCTCGCCGTCCGCGGTAGATACGGAAGAGAAGGGCGATTTCTTATTTTTGATTTTCTTGACCATGTTCATCGCTCTTTCTCTATGCTCTTGAACGCGAGCGGTTCATGCGCCTCGCTCCTCGCGGTGCAGCCAGTGCCGCAATAAATCGAACCTGGGTACGCACGCTTGTCCCCGCACTGCGTGCAGACGCCCGCGAGCAAGCGGTACCCTTTGATCGCCTTCTCGAGATTCTTCACGTACAGCTCCTCTGCGCTCTCGACGCTCATGACCGCCTACCTTTCTTCCTCGCGCGGGCGCGACGGTGCTTGTCCTGATCCTCGCGCTTCCACTCGGCCTGGAGGACCGCGTGCCGGACGATGTACTCCCACGTCACGCGCCACATGAAGACGAACTCCTTCTTGTACGAGAGCTTGATCAGAAGCTCGACCGGGTTCTTCTTCATCCGCGCGGCGAGCTTCCCCGAACCGATGCCGAAATCGAAGAAGTTCTCCGGCACGGGCTTGCCCGTCTTGGTGAGGACGTGCACCTCCTCGACCCTCACGCCCCGGCACGACGCGGGCTCGTTGCCCTCGTCCCAGAGAATGCAGGCGCGATCGAACGCTGTCGTGGGCACGATGATGTTGACGAGGCCCTTAGGCTTCTCGACAGACGAGAGCGGCGTGCGGACGTTGTGCGTGATGCACGTGCGGCCGTCGGACTGGGCCCAGATGTACAAGCCCTCGGGGTTGGATAGACAACGGATGTAGCTCATGGTGCCTCGCGCTCCTTACCTACGCGGTCGAGCAGCTCGAAACAGAGCTTGCACACGCGCACACGAAGCCGCCCAGGAGGCAAGGACTCCGCGCCGTCCGGAAAGCGCCTGCCGATCTCCACCTCGAGCCAGGTTTCGAGCGGCAGCGGAAGCGCCGGCTCGTCGCAGATGGGGTCCGTCATTGGGACACCCTCGGCAAATCAACCGCGTCGATGGGATCGCCCTCGGCGATGGAGAGCTTGAAGAGCTTCATCGTCTTCTCCTTACCCGTCGCCGCGTCTGCGCCGAGGGACTTGTGCCCGTCCCACACGATGCGGACGGGGTGCCCGACGTCGATCATCGCCGCGTCGACGAGCTGCATGAGGTTCGTGCCGGAGACCATGTACGAGCCGCGCATGGGGACATGCACGAGGACGACGTCGTACTGGCCGAAGGAGCCGTTGCGCGTCGTCCGCCCGCCGTAGAAGCCGACAAGCTCGGTGCCAGGGATCTTCGGGTACCAAGTCTTCGGGGCGTGGACTTCTTTCCACCGATAGCGCTCGAGGATCGTCTTGCCGGCGTCTACCTCGGCGTCTGCGCGCCCAGCACGCACTTTCGTTCCCGACGGCCGGCAGATGTTGCATCCCGTGGGCGGACTAATGCCGTGCTGGCACGCCGTATCCCATGGATCGGCGAACGGCGAGAACGCGTCGAGCGCTTCCGGCTTCGCCCGGAGCCTCGCGGCGATGGCATCGACCTTCGCGGTCTGACCCTCGATCGTCGGCGGCTTCTTGATCTTCTTCTTCTTCGTCATCGAATCTTCTTCTTCTTCGTCATCGCTTCTTCTCCCGCGGCGTCCCGACGAGATCGACCGGGTCGCCGGGCTCGGCGTCCACCGGCCCGTCGTACGTCACGCTGCTCGCCCTGACGGTGTCGAAGTTGTTCTTCAAGAACTGCGCGAGCGCCCTCTTGAACTTCGACGAGTTCATCTCGTCCGAGAGGTCCTCGGTCGCGGTGAAGAGGATCTCCATGCGGTGGTAGAATGGCTGCTTGTTGCTCATGGCTTTCCTGCTTCCGCCCCTGCGTGGCGCTCTCTCCACTGACGAACGATCTCGTCCTCTTTCTTCTTGTGCTCGCGCTGAAGCTCGATCGCCTGGAGGTCGCCCATCTCGTCGCGGCCGGTCGGCGTGATGCGCCAAACGCCGCTCCGCGATCCGTCCGAGGCGCGAGCGGTCGGGAAGTGGCGCGCGAGACCGCGCTCCGCGAGCGAGAGGAGCGTGCGACGCCACGCCGAGCCAAAGCGCACCGTGGCCGCGACGTTGTCGACGGGGCCCTCATGGAGAAGCGACTCCAACGCTTCGGTCTGGCTGCGGGAGAGCTTCATCGCTTCCCTTTCAGGCTCGTAACGATGCGCTTGTTCAGCCTCTTGAGCTTCTCGAGGTCGAAGTTGAGGACCTGGCTGCGCGTCTTCTCGCTCTCCTCGACCCGCTTCCTCGCCTTGCGGACCCCATTTTCTCCCAACTTCGCGTACGCCTGCAGGATGAGCGCGCGCAGCGTGTCGGCCATCTCGAGGCCGGTCGCAGCCGAGACGATCCGGAGCTTCTCGTAGTCTTCTTCCGAAAATCGGAAATTGAACTGCTTCGTCTTCAGCCCGCGCTTGTCACCGTTCTTCGTCATGACCGTTACACACGTTACACACGAATCGATCTGCCGTCAAGCCGCCGTCACCGTGCCACCATGACGGGCGGCCGGGCCTGCTCCTGACGCGCGATTCAGTGGATCAGTTGCGCTGAGGCGTGACTCTCGAAGCACTGGGGACAGCACGAGCGCGCCGAGAATTTTCTCTTGCCGTTATTCTTGTCGGGCATGAGCTTCGCCCCGCACGCGCACACCATAGGCGCGAAGTGCGGAAGCTCGTCATCGCTCGTCTGGTAGACGCGCTTGCACCCGGAGCAGACGACATGCCCTTCCCACTCCACCCACTGATGGTCGCGGCACTTGAGCTTCATCTCGCGATCCTCATCTCGGCGTGACGGGTGACGCACTCAAGCAACTCTCACCCGAGCGTGCGCAAGACCATGTCGCGGAACACGCGGCTGTCGATGTTGTACCCCTTCGCGCGTGAGACGAGCCCCTCGACCTCGTCCTCCAACTTTTCCAGGAGCGCGGTCTGCTCGTGACGCTTGAGCGCGGTCAAGAGATCCGTGAAGTCCTCGTCATGCCAGCCTTCAAAGAATTTGTCCCGGATGGTCCTGCCGCCGCCCACCGTGCCGCCGTCCCCGCCATCGGCCATGTTCTCCAGGTCAGAGTCGATGTTGTCCTTCCTCCACCTGAAGACGTCGCGCTCGATCTTCTCCTTGTAGAGGTCAAGCTTCTCTTCGTAATCAGCAGGATGTAGCGCCATACCTAACTCCGTTTTCCCTTCCTCGACGAAGAGGGTCGTTCAGCGCGGGCGGGCGTGCTTCGCATGGCGGCTCTTGCTCTTCCTGAAGCGGGCGTGAACCGTCGTCCAGTACGCGCGCCCCGCGATCGCCTCCGCGCGCTTGCGACCGATGCCGTAACGGGCCATCGATCGGCGGACGATGCGCTCGAACGTCGTGGGCCTCATGATCTTGCCCGGCCTCGTCCTGCGGCGCCAAGCAAGCTCGGCCGCGGGCTCGTGGTGCGCACGCTTCTTCTGTGTAGCCATCCATCGAGCTTACAGCAGCTCCAGCCCGCGCGTCACCTTGCCCGAAAAAGTTGGTTCTCGCGTCATCTAGACGTAAGAAGTTTTCCGGCGCTCATCCCCCACGCGAGCGCGATCCCGCCGAGGCCGGCCGCCGAAATCTCGAGCCAATGCTCCTTGTAGTTCAACGCGAGAAGCGTCGTGATGCCGGCGATGATGCCCGTCGCGACGAGCGCGCCCTTGTCCACCGATTCGAACCCTCCGGCAACCGCGTGCTTCTTCGCGCTCTCGTCCGCTGCACGTTTCGCGGCAGTCATGGTCGGGAACATCGAAATGACGCCTGTGTCCGGATCCGTCCAGCACGTGGGACCAGGATCGCCTCCGACATATTCGCTGCCGTCGCACTCGGCGCACAGGCCATGGCGCTCGAGGCACTCGCGCGTCGGGAAACACCCGCACGGTCCGCCCGGCAGGTTCGGGTCTTGCCCTTGAGAAGGATCGTAGCCGCCTATGCCTTGACTCTCTCCGATCGTACCCGAGATGGCTTCATCCATCCCTTGCCACTCGGCCCACGTCGGCTGGTTGTCGTAGCGGGGATTATACCGATCCTCGAAGGGCCGCTGGAGCGCGAGATTCGCGCGCGCGACGGAATCGGTCTGCACGAACGGACTGAACGCGTTGCCGAACTTCGCGAGATCCTGGTCGTAGAAGAACGCTCCTACGCGTGTGCTGTCGTTCGGCTGGACAGCAGCCCGGAGTGCGGCCAACGTCGCTGAGCCGGGAAGACCGTCCACGTAAAGACCATGGATCGACTGGAAACGCCTCAGCGCAACCCACGTATTGAACCCGAGCACGCCATCGGCGTCGAGGGGTTGATCAGCTCCGCTTGGATCTTCATCGGGATGAATCCGGCGTGACGTTTTCCACCCGGTGTAGCCAAGCTTCCGGAGCATCTGCTGGGCAGCCAAAACATCGCTGGCGCTGACGTTCGTTTGGCCGACGTGCTCGGTCGATGCGATCTGCCTCGCGATGTCGAGTTCGCACTCGCGGCTCCACTCGTGAAACGAAATCCATGCCGGGTCGTCGCAATTGCCGCACTCCTGGCACGTGTTCTGTGGGAACACGAACGAGTCTCCCGGCTCCGGGTACCTCGGCGGCTGGCACGGTGAAGGGGTGTTTGGGTCGCGGAGGTGCTCTGTTTCAATGCTCCAGCGGCGGAACGCCTCCCAATCAGGGCTATCGCAATTGCCGCACTCCTCGCACGTCTTCTGGAACCCGAACATGCTGACGTTGCCGGTGTCGCCCGGCGGCGCGCACGCCATGTCGACGCCCACCGCGCTCGGTCCCCAGCCCGTGCGCGTGTCGCTGCGCTTGAGAATGGGATCGACGAGATCCCACGCACGCTCGCCGAGCCCGCCATCGCTCGTGAGGTAGGCGCGGATGCCACCCTCGACGTCGTGCACGATGGTGAAGCTCGCGCCGTGCATGGAGCAGTGCACGAAGCTCGGCCTCTCGGCGGCGCAGGACGCGCCGGCGCGGCCCAGCGCGTCGATGATCCCGGCGAACTCGCCGTCGGTCACGGGCGCGTACCAACGCAGATTCGTCATAGTTACCTTGCCTCCGCGGAGTCCGCCGTGCAAAGGACGACCTCGCGCGGCACGTCAGGACCAGCTTTCACGATCACCTCGAGATCGCTCGTCACGAACACGGCGCAGGTCCAGAGGCGTCGTCCGTCGTCGTACCCGAATATCTTGAAGAAGTACTGGTCACTCTGCCCGCGCTCGAGGATCGGGTCGTCGTGCACGATGCCGGTGAGGTGGGGGTCCACGCGGAACCCGGAGCGTGTCTCGATGAACAGATCCGTCTCGCCGAGCTGCTTCTTGCACCTGTGGCTGATCTTCCACGCGAGCTTCTGGGCCGCGCTCCCACCTCGGCTCGCCATCGCGTCCTCAGCCCTCAGCGGTGCTGCGCGGAGCCGCCACCGCCCATGCCCATGGAGCAGCTCTGCGCACCGGAACTCATCAAAAACGCGAGCAGTCCCACGATGAACATCCAGCGGCCAATTTCCGCGACTGATGCCTTCGTGATGCTGACGCAGAAGAGGTACATGACGAGGCCGGCGACGAACACGAGCACGGGGAGCAGGGCTACAATGGTCATGCCCAAAACTTATCAGCGGTGCGTCTACAACGCCAAAACGCGGAAATCCTCACGAGGGAAACGTCGCCGAAGAGCAGATCGCCGGGCCGGAGTCGAAACGCCGGCGCAAGCCATAGACTGCGCCTCAGCGCGTGCGGGCGTGCGCCGCGCGGCGGGCCATTTCAGCTTTGAACTGCGGCATCGTCAAGCCCATGCGACGAGCGATTTCTCGTACTTGTTTGTTCACGTGTCGCCCAATGCGCCTTCGGATTCGGACACGCTTGGCCGATGACAAGCTTGATCGCGATTCAAGCGGTCGCGATCGAAGGGCACTGAGGACTTTGCCGAAGAATCCCGATTTGGCCATGCAGAAAGATTATCACGAGAATGCCACGCGCTGAAAAAGATACTTCGGGTGGGTGAAGCGCACAGCGAGCTGCACCCACTCGGGCTCGCGCGAGACGCCTGGATACTCGATGAGCACCCACGCGCGGAAGAATCCGTCGCGCACGCTGAGGATCTTGTAGTGGGGGCCGAAGGCTTCCGAAACGGTCGGCACGACGCTGCCGACGCCAAGGTCGTCACGGCCCGTGAACGCGTCGATGATCTTCATCATGCGCTCATGGGAGGAACCGCCGAGACCGCGACTTTAGCCTTGTGCAGACATTCGAGCACCGCGCCATAGACGTGCGGGCCAGCGAGGGCCGCATGCTCGAGACTCTCATGGGCGTACTCCTCGGCGGCGAGCAAATCCTGCAAACTGCCGGAATTTGAGTACATCGCGTAGGCGGCCAGTGCCCGACCGCCCCAAGTGATGGCGGTCTCGTACTGCACCGTGAGTAGCGTCTTCGCCTGTAATTCTTCGAGCGCCTTCTGCATCGCAGCGGCGAGTTGTACATCGAGCGCGCCCATGATTACTCCTCCTCCGCGATCAGTCTCGGTCTCATGAGGTATGCGGGAGTTCGTTTCCCGACCCACGCACCCTCGGTGTTGAAAGAGAAATACTCTTCAGCCTCTTCGTCGGTCATGCCCTGCGAGACGAGCAGCTCGATGCATCTATTGCGGTCGTACACCACGATCGCGGGCTCGCCGCATCGCTGCGCGACGCCGAGCAGCGCCTCGTCGAAGCCATCAGCGAAGAGCAACTCGTCGTCACCGCACAGCTCTACCAAGTCTTCGCGGCTCATCATGACCCGAATCGGAGCGGGGTTTGCGGCGGTGGCGGAAGCGTGTCGGCGGACATCACGCGCTCGGCGTGCTCGATGTCCTTCTCGACGATCTCTTTGTTGTCGTGGGCGTACGCGAGCGCGGCGAGCACTTTCGCGGGCCCGAGCTGCGGGTAACGTTTGATGAGCGTCTCGGCAGGGACGCCTCGCCGGAACCAATCGTAGATGCGACGCACGGGAACGTTCGAACCTATGACGAAGGGGCTCGTCTTCTCGGCACCTAGGACGGGGTTCGGGATTGGGAATGGCGGCGCACGAAGCTCGATGTGCGGGTAGACCAGAACTTCCATCAGAACTTGTCCCGCGACCAATCGATGAACGCCTCCATCACCTCGTCGATGAAATCCTCGTGCTTCATCCGCATCGGCCGATGGCGCATCACGCTGTACTCAACGTTCTTGTTCGGCCACTCGTTCTGCGAGATCTCGTACATAGCCTCACTGATGTCACGCTTCGCCTTCTCCATGATGGGGCCGATGACGTGTGGGTAAAGCTCCTCTTTGAACGCGCGCTTCGCCTCGCTCGACTGCTTGCTCATGGAACCCTCATCTCCTGGACGATCATCGGCGAGATCCTCGCGGCCTCACCTCGCTCAATTCGAATATCCCGAAATTTTGTTCATCTTCCGGCCAACGCTTCGCGTAGCGATCGAGTTCATCTTGAGCCTCTGCGATGGTCGAGTAAGGGCCGAAATGGGGCTCCTTGTAAGCGAGTCCCCATTGGGGCCTCGACCGACCACTGGAGTAATTTTCCAAGACGCAATACATCGCTAGATCCCTCCTGCCAGGACACTACCGATGGCGTTCTCGTCCGGGCCGTGTATCTCTATACCTTTCGGCGAGACGACGACGATGTTCGCCCGATCCATCGTGCGGCTCCTAAAGCTCGAGTCGCCCCTCATCACGTAGATGAAGAAGAAGCTCTCGGCCCCGTCTTGGCTGCCGATGACCTTCCCCACCTCGGTGTTCGGGTCGTCGTCGAACGCAAGCTCGCACTTCGATCGCAGGTTCATCGCCTTGGCGTACGCCTTCGCGGACATCAGACGGCCTCGTGGACGACGCGAGCTTGCACGGACTCGCGGACGACCACGTTCAAGACGTCCACCTCGTCGTCGTCTAGAGACCTCCACCAGAGCGAGTCCATCGCGCAGAGGATCTCGTCGTAACGCTGGGCCTGCGAGGCGTCGTCTTGGAGCGTCTCCATCGAGCACTCGAGCATCAAGTAGGCGAGCATCGCCGGGCTCATCAAACCAGACCTGCCATGATCTTGCCGAGCGGCGTGATCATCCAACCCGTGAGGGGCTCGCCGCCCACGATCGACTCGAACACCATCTTCTCGACGAGCCCCTCGCGCGCAAGCTCCTCGCCGTGGGCGGTCGCGCCGTAGTACGGGTACTCGCCGCCGCCCTTCGGGAAACCGGTCTGCACGCCCCCGCACTGCGCAGCCACCTTGAGGAAGTTCCCCTTCGAGTGCGAATCGCCGCCGCGTCCGCGCCAATAGTCGTCGTGGTCGTCTTCGAAACCCATGGCCGTCTCGATCCTACTTCACGAAGCCATAAATCAGAAACCCGCCAGAAACCCCTTTGTAGATGTAGGGCTTATCCGCCGCTGCCGCGGGGACCGTCGCCTCCATAGCCTGCTTGCGCGCCCCGTCGCGTACGTAGTCGTCCCGCTCGCTCACCTTGACGTGCAGGCCGCGATTGTACTCGGTGCGTCTCTTTTTATCGCACTCCTTGCACCGCGACTGGCGACCGTCCTTCGTCGCGGTGTTCGTGTAGAACGCCCCGAGCGGGTAAGGAAACCCGCAATCGATGCAGATCTTCTCGTCACGCTCGATCCCGTCTGGCACCTCGTACTTGCCGTACCTCTGCGGCACGAGCCGTAGTTTCACGGGCACCACCGTCGCGGCCAGGACGGGAACGTCTGGTTCCGTCACCGGTTCCGCTGGCGATAACTCCGCCGCGAGTGGAGGCTCGAAGAACCCCGGTCTCACCTCAGGTCTCGTCTCGGGTCTCATTTCAGGCGCCGGAGATTCATGCGGCTCTGCCTCTCGAACCGGAAGAGCACGTGGCTCCGACATCTTCACGACCGCGACGAGCGCGCTGATCGATTTCTCCTTCTTGCGCCAGAAGCTGTCCACCGGCCTGAAACCGTCCTCGGGCACGCAAAGCTCGTAATCGTCGACCTCGCTGAGGACCACGAGCTTCTTTCCCTCGGCCATCGCGGCGCGCACGTCGTTCTCGGTGGGACTCACGGCGTTCTCGTTTCGCATCTCTTTCTTCATCCCTCCAGATCCAGCTTGAGCGCCCGAATGGCACGCGCGATGAGCGCCCAGCATCCGAATTTCTTCCGCTCGTGGCCGCGCACGAGCCCATGCTTCTTGTTCGCGTGGCGCTCACCCACGACATGCACCTCGTAGTCCGACATATCGGCAAGACCGCTCATGTTCGAGATGGTCATGACGCGGATGGGGCGCTTCTTCGTCTCGTCGCCGTTCGGGATCACCTCGATGGTCACGCGGAGCATCGTCACGCGGCCTTCGGCGGGAAGAGCGCCACGACCGCGGCTACCTTCGCCGAGTCGCCCCCGATCGCGACCCACGCCGCTGCCTGGTCGGAGACGTGGCGACCGTGCGAATCGAGCCCCGTGTCTTTCCTGAACTGGAGGGCCGAGAACGTCGCGAAAGTCTCGGGGTCGACGGACGCGACGAATGCGGGCGAGACCCAGCACCACGCGCCCCACGTGAAGAGGCGGTAGTTGCCGTTCGCGTCAACGTCGGAGAGCGGCGTGAAGTGGCCATTCTCGGGATCGGGCGTCATCGGGGACAGGAACGATGCCCCGAGCTGGAACTGCTGGAGGAACGCGTCGGGCACTGACCACGCCATACAGACCGCGTAGAACTGGTCGACGAGGTACTGCGCGAGCGCGGTGTTCATGACGTCGAAGTCGAGGTGATCGGCGACAACGGCGTTCGGGTCATTTGCGATGCCAGCTCCACCGGCGACCCAGATCCCGCTCGGACCGACGAGCATGTCCTCGGTCGTGCCATTGTCGCCGCCGCTCACGGCCTCGTACTGCGAGTCGAGGGCCGAGTCGTCGACGTCGAGCTGGATGAAGCCGGCTTTGCCTTGGCCGTAGGTGCGGATATCGTCGACGTGCGCGCACATCACGGGACCGCAATTGCCCAATTTGTCGTTGTCGTTCATCGGGCACGACACGCTCCCGTTGCCCGTGCAGTCGACGGGGAGCACGGTCGCGGGCGGTGCCGCGCATACCCTCGGCGCGATCGCCTCCACGGCTTTCGGCGCCGCGCGGCGCCGCATCGAGTCGCGATGAACGAACGTGACCCAATGTCCGTGCTTCTCGAGCCACTTTTTCTTCGTGGATGACGTTTTTTTCATCACAAATCCTTTCCGCCGAGCCTCTTCCACGTGTCGTATCCCATCTGCACGATCGGCTTGCCCCCATCGCGGCGAACTGTCACCACGTCGTCCTCACGCGTGACGTAGTTGTCCTCGCCAAGGCTAAGCACGCTCTCGGTTCGCAAGAGAGGAAGCTCTACCGAACGAAACTCCAAGCTACCGTCGTGATCCTGAAAATACGGCACCTCTTCGCTTCTCGCGCTTGCCTTGCGCGGCATCCCGCCGCCGCTCGTCGTGATCGAACCTGGCGGCAAGTAGCACATGCACTCCTCGGCGCGGCTTCGCCGCTCCGGGACCCTGACTCCAGCGGACTGAAGTCCGCTGCAGTTCCACGCCGAGTGCTCCTTGCACCAAAAGTCGCCGCTGCTTCCGCTACTCATAGAGCTGCTACTCATGAACGCCAGCCGCCCAACCGACGAACGCGAACCTGGGTTTCTTCTCCCCGGACGGAAGGATCACCGTCTCCATGAAGTTCGACATCTTGCGCGTCCAAGAAGTGTGGCGCGTGAGCGCCTCGTAATGGACGAGGGGCTCGAGCGTCTCCTCGTCGAGTGTCACCGCGAAGACGCGATAGAACGGCCCTTTGTAGTGCTGGTACCGGCCCAAAGGAAACGAGAGCGCCGCAAGTTTCGCTTGCGCCAAGTCCTTCTCGTCCAGCGTCTCGGGTGACTCACTCATCTTTCTTCGCCTCCCTGATGTCGGGCACGGTCTTCCGCGTCGGAATCTCCTCACGCGTGAACACGTCCGGATCATTCTCTCCGTCTTGCAGCTCTTCTTTTTTACGACCCAAAGACCTCAGCGAGAGCGGGCCGCCACCTTTCGGGATCAAATACCCGAGGATGAGGCCGCCCACCGTGAAGAACACATGGATCGGGATGAAGCCCTTCCACGTCAAGACCGTCGTGCAAATGATGAGCACCGCGAGCAGAAACGATGCTGGCCACGTGACGGACGTCATCACTCTGCGATGGGCGCCGGTTTGAAGAGCTTCAGGGCCTTCTTGAAAGCACTTCGGGACAAGAACATGGTTGCGGATTTATCGTCCCTCCACTTCCCGGTGAGCGATCCGACCCGCTTGCGTCTGCTGGCGCGTGCGCGGATGTCGACGTATCGTTTGCCGTCGTAGCTCGCTTCGAGGTCACCGCCGATATGGACCCACTCGCGACCGGGATCATCGACGTTCGGCATGAACCCCTCGGCACGACGTTTCAGTGCACGAGCTGTCATCGCCCAGAGCCGTTCTTCTTGCCGCGGAACCTCGTGACCAGCACGCCCGTCGCGAGCGCTGCGACTGCGAAGAGCTGGCCCGTCTGCACGTGTTTCGTCCACTCGCCGACCTGTTTGCCGTACGTCGGCGAGTCCGGCGAAGGTGCCGGTGCCTGCGCCTGGAGCGCGTAGTAGATCACGCCCACGGCGCCGATGGCGGCGGGAACGATCTCGTCCATCTTGGGCATCTTGATCTTGTCGAGGAAGCGCGTCGCCATGACTTCTTCTCTCCTCTTAAGAGGCGATCCCGTGCCTGGGCGCCGCAGTGCTCGGGGGAAAGAGGACGGCGGCGGAGCCAGGGATTGGGATTCGCTTCGATTATCGTTCGAGATGCGGTCGCATGCAAGGAACGGAAGATTCATGCGGGACGCCGCAGAACGAGCACACGGTCACGACAGCGCCGAGCGCGCCACCGTTCACGAGCGCCCAGCACTTGTAGCAGGGTACGAGCGACCGACGCACTGGACGCGCTGACCGCTTCGATCGGCTCGGATTCGGGCTCGAGTCCTGACCACGCATCACGAGGATCACTTCTTCCGGCACCTGCACCACGTGTCCGCACGAGAGCGACGCCGAAAAGAACGGCATCGGTTCTTCGCCGTACGCTGCCGCCGCCTCCACGACATCGGGCGACGGCTCGACGAGACGCGACCGCAAGTGGAACGACCGTGGGAAGAGGTGGCTATAGTTTTGCCACATCTCGACGAGCGCGAAGTGCGACGCGTCCCAGACCTCGGACTTACGCCTTCGACTCAACCTGTGCTGCCCTTGAGCCTCACGGCTTCATGCTGCTGGTTGTAGTGCACGTGGTAACACCAGTCGCAGACCGGGCCCCCGCAAGCAATGCAAGCCCAGATCTCGGGATCATTGTGCTCGCGCTTCGATTTGATCTTTCGCCGGCAGCCGCACGTGCCGAACTTGAGCAACCTAGCCACCGGCCTTCTCCACGTAAGGCTCCGGATCTGGCCTGTACTCCTTCCTCATCACGTAGAGCGTGTCGCGCCAGCGCGCCTCGCGGATGCACCTCGGCGAGCACACGCGGTACCCGAGGAAGCTCCCTCCCATCGACTTGTCGATGTCTACTTCCGCGCCGCACGCATTGCAGAAGATCTTGGGCTTGTTCCCCTGCGCGGATCTGTCCGGCGTCTCGGGCGGCACCTCCGCGTACCGCAAGAATCCTCGGATCGAGATGTCCTCTTCGACGTCGGGCCAGTGCACGCCCTCGCCGTCACCGATCAGGCGGTAATTCTTGAGCTGGGACTCCGTCGCGTCCTTCAGCCGCTCGAAGTGCTCTCGCCGCACATAGAGCGTACGTTCGTCCCGGAGCTGCACGCGCAGCCATGCGCCCATCGGGTGAACGGTCTTGACGCCCACACGCGCCGCATTCTCCTCGTCCTTCTCGGTCTTCGCTTCGCTCTCCTCACTCATTGGGCACCTCCTCCACGTAAAGGCCCGCGTCCGTCGCTATCGACACGCAGCTCGCGGTGCCGCGACCTCCGGGGAACGCATAGACGACGCACTCGCGACCCGAGCCAGAGAACGCCTTCAGGATCTCGACCATCACGGTGTTCCTCATGGGGCCAGCAGCGCGGTCGAACTTCTTCCAGAGCGCCGGGACCGTCGCGCGGTGCACGCCACGTTCATCGGCCCAATCGCGCGCGAGCTGATCGGCCCCAGTGGCGCCGCCCTCGATGACGAGATCTGGCCGAGCAGCGTCGAGTGTCGCGTAGACGCGAGACCTCTTCTGGTAGTCGCGACCGCCCGTGACAATGACGCACTTCTTGATCTTCATCTCCATCGCGTTTCCCTCAGCGCCTTCAGCACCAATACGAGCACAACCACCACTTACATTTTTTCGCGTGAAACGGGATCCCGACGAAATCGCAAAGCGCCTCGATGGCCGCCAAGTCAGACTTCGTCTGTTTCTCCGATGACGCGAGCTTCTTCGGATCAACGGCCACGGGGTATCCGCGACGGGCCTCCATGACGCGCACACCGACGATGTACATCGTGTGCTCCCCCGAGCAGTGCCAGACGACCGACGCGCCGGTCTTCTCCTCAGCCTTGAGAAGTCTATCGTAGGAGATCCCGCCCTCGCCTTCCTCCTCCTCCAGGATCGTATCGATCTTCTCCGAGTCCTCCGACTCATCCTCGACCTGCATACCGAAGACCAGGATCGCGTCCGTCGACACGCCCATCTTACGCGCTCTCCCCGTCAGCTTCGCCGCGTTCGATCCGGTTGGCGACGGTCCCGAGTGCCTCGGCGACCTTCGACCAGCGCCTGGCTTCCTCGTGGTGCCCCTTGATCTTATAGTCACCCGCCAGCGACCGGTGACCGCTCGCCGTCTTCCGGAGCAGTTCGACGACGCGTTCCTTGTACTGGATCGTTTCCGGGCTCATTCGCCCACCTCGCTTCCGTCGTTGGGACTGAAGAACGCCTCGTACTTCTTCGCGCGCTTCTCGATGCGCAGGAGCTTCACGTACGAGAACGACGGGCGCCAGATGCCGTAGAGATGCCACCAGCCGGCGCGCATCCTCTGGACGGCCTGGGTCTCCTCGCGGCGCCGGTCGCAGCGTGCGCGGTACGTCACGGTAAGGGATCCTTCTCCCGCGCCTTCTTGTAGATCCTGTTCACGAACCACGAACGCAGACGCGATGTGTTGCGCTCCGCGGCAAGGACGACTTCCTCCGTGATGTCGTCAGGCGAACCGCAGTAGCGGTGTACGCCACCGTGGCACCCGCCGTTGCACCAGACGTAATGGAGCGCGTCAAGCTCACGATTACGCGTCTCGTTGTTCTCGCGGGCCTGCGTCACCTCGCCCCGGAGCTTCTTCACCTGCTCCGCGAGCCGCACGTTCTCGGCACGCAGGCGCGCGATGCGCGCGTCGTCGCGCTCGCTGTCATTCGGCAGATCGAGCACCGCCGCGAGGTGCGCACGCGCAGCGACTTTCTCGGTCTCGATCGCCGCGCACCACTCCTTGTAGACGCTCATGCCCGAACCTCCACGGAACGCGGCCTCGAGCCGCTCCTTCTCATCGATCGAAGCGAGCCATACCTTCGCGTTCTCGATGACGTCAGCCACGCTCACGACTTCACCTTCATCACCTTCACGGCCGCGACGAATCCTTCGATGAAGCTCCTCATCTTTAGCTCATCCTCCTTCGGCAACTTCTTTCTCCGCTCGGCGTCCCACTTGCCGACGTCGGTCTGGCGCTCGATCGCGTGGAGCCGGTACCAACCGTGCCGGGCATTCTCGTAGAAGTACTGAACGAAGAGCCCGTAGTGGAACCTGCCGTTGAAGACTCCCACGAGCTGGCCAAGCTCCTTCTCCGAGAGGTCCTGGCTCTCGAAGAGTTGAAAGGCGACGAGCTGCTCCATGTGGCTCGACGAAAAGAACGACGTCTCTACCTCCAGCTTGCGCACGTGTGCCGTGAGCTTGTCGATCTCCTCCTGTTTTTTCTGAAGCGCTGTCAAATCCCAACGGGGACGCTCGGGCACAGGCACGGGATCCTGATTGCCCAAACGATCGTTCGATTTCTCCGTCACTAGCTTTTTCGTTCTCTTCAGCTTCGTCACAGGCGCTCCCTGTCCTCGTCGCGCGCCTTGAGAACGCGGTCGGCCTGCTCACGCGCGCCGTCAAGATCGTCAAGGAGCGCGAGGAAGTCCCTGCGATCAATCAGCACGTTGTCGAGATACATATCCGCGCGGTCGTGCACCCACGCCCGCCACTCGTCCGTCGTTCGTTCCATCATTCTTCCCCTGGCGGGATCGGACGCTTGCGAAGGGCCGAATCCCGGACGATGCCCACGACCGCCCGCTCCATCGCGTCGAGCCCCGCGTTGAACCCACGCCTGTAGGACTCCTTGAGACGCGGCTCGGCCTTGCAGAGCTTGCACGTGACGGCGTCGTCCGAGTACTCGGTCTCCTCGACGACGTCCTCCTTCTCGACGTGGAAGCCGCAGCCTTTACAGAGATACATACCGAGCGGATTCTTCGGCGTCGACACCGCGCCCATCTAGAGATCCCCCTTCGCTATTTGCGGCGGGGGTTTATCCGGCCACGTGCACGATGGACACGACCTTTGCATGCGCTCAGCCCACTTATGGCCGCGCGAGCACGAGTACTCCGTCGTCGACACGTTCGCGTCGTGGCTGTGGTACGTGCCTTCCTCATCGTAGAACGGCTGGTGGCCCATTGCGGTGGTGAAGCACACCCCGATCGTGATGATGCTCTTCTGCTCTTCTTTTTTGCACTCCTCGCAAATCATCAGCCCGCCTTCTTCCTCGCGGCGCGCGCGTCCACGATCGCTTGTTCCAGCATGAGCAAACACCCGTCGCACGTGACGACGTCATCCTCCTCCACGAACGTGACTCCATCGCCGCGCATGTGGCGCCACTCGCCGCCAACGAGCCAGAGCCGCTTGCTCCCGCAGAGCGCCTTCGCCCCACCCTTCCCGCCCAATTTCCCGTCACACACATGCATCAACTGCGACTCGCGATCGTCGCCATCGTAACCACGGGTCCAGCCGCGATGATTACAGAACGCCACTTCGTAGTCCGAAACCCTTCGACTCATCTGATTTCCTTCCGTTTCTTCGCGCGCGCAGCCGCGAGCCCTCCCTCGCGCCCCGCAACGCTCGCCTCGCGGGCCGAGTATTCGTGGGCCGTGCCCCACGCGTGCGCGGCACGCCCGCCGAGGGACGAGATCTCCCTCACGCGGGCGGGATCCATCGCGGCAAAACCTCGCCTCAGCTTCGGACCGGCGCGCTTCTTCTGGAGCTTGGGCCGCTCACGCTCGTTGTGCCGCTCGCGCCTCGAGTCGTCCGCCACCATCTTGACGAGCTTGCGGGCCCTCGACACGCCGAGCTTCAAGACGAGCTGCACGAACAGCTCCTCTTCTTTAGCGCGCCTCATCGGCGCCCTCTATCCCGCCCGACGTCGGATGGGAGAACCCGAACCCAATGTTGAACGGCAAGTAGATCCACCACGCGACGTCCCCGATCGATTCCTTCCGATAGATCGTGAAGAAGCACCCGCGGCGCCAGCGCTTGATACGCGCGTACGGGACCTCGACGTCCTTGGCCTCGAACGTGTCCCAGTGCCACACCCACCACGGCTCGTGATCTCGTCGTGCAGCCTTATCGCCTATCCCTACCGCGGGAAGCTCTTCATCGCCTTTGCCGGTGGTGGCCGCCGCGACCCGCTCGAGCCACTCCGGTGTAATCGACTTCATCCCGCCGCTCCCGCCGCTTTTCGTCTCATGCTCGACCTTGTAGTTCGAATTCTCGACCGAGCACCCCGAGCACACGCCGCACGCGCCGCACACCTTACCTTTGTGCGAGGAATCCTCCGGGCAGTCCAAGACCTCAATCCCCACGCTTCACCTCGTCCGCGATCTCGATCGCGTCCATCGCGCATTCCCCGGCCACACGCACTTCCCCGAGCATGCGTTCGCCCTCCTCGACGAGCCGAGCGAGGAGCACGACGAACTGCTGCGCAGCCTTGATGCGCACAGCGCGTGACGCGTGCTTGAGCGCGCTTTCCTCGCCACTCGGCTTCACCACGATGAGTCCCCATTCGCGAGCCTGCCCCCTGCCGAACCGGAGCCTATGGTCGTCCATCGGCACGTCAACCTCCACGCCGATGTCCAGCTTCACGAGCCGCTTCTCGAACTCGAGCATCACCGCCGAGAGCGCGACGGTGTCCTTCGTGAGCGCGGCGCCGAGCGCCCGGACCTTAGCCCAATCCACGGTCGCAGACTTCGCAGACTTCGTGGCTCCTCCCTCTGCCGCAGGTCTCTCGCCCGCGTCGGCGGCTTCGGGTACCGGCGCCGACGCGTCGAATTCGTTCGGCTCGATGGGCGCGCCGAACGCCCGCGCGACCTCATTCCAGTCGGCCTTCCCATTGCCGCGCATCTTGTCGAGGATCTTGCGCTCCTCCTCGCTCACGTCCATGAGCGCGTCCTTCACGATGTCGGCGCACCGGGGCGCGTACGCCTCGGGCGCGCAGAACACATCCGTCATCTTCTTCCGGAGAACCTTCTCGAGGTCCGGGCGGCCCTTCACGAACTCCACGACGACCTCGGCGCTCGTCATCGCTGGCCCACCTCTTTGCACTGGATCACGTTGTGATGGATCACGTGCGTGGCCTTGACGACGACCTCATAGCGCTTGCCCGTCGCAACCTCCGTCAAGCAGAGGAGCGTGTCCTGCTGGAAGACGCGGTCCTTGGCGATGTCCTCTGCCACCTTCGCCGGGTCGAGATCGAGGTTCGTGGCCGGCGTCGTGCGCCATGAGACCCCCCGCGAACCGTCGGCGTTCGTCGGGACGTTCCACGTCCCGATCGAGAAGATCCAATCGTGCGTCTTCTGTTTGTCCATCGTCAACCTTACGTTCCTTCTGATCGTGACGCTCGGGCGGCATCGACGAGCTTCGAGGAGAAGAACCGTTCGCGGAACTCCAAAAACTCGAACATCGTTTTGTTATAGCGGGCGTCCGCAAGCGCGTTGTGCGCCTGCCCTTTCTGCTTCGGCAACTTCGGATTCCCGAAGTCGATGCAACGCTGCTTGATGTCGAGGCAGATCCTCGGGAAGTGCTTCGGCAGATCAATCATCCGCCCGAAGAGCTGGCAAAAAATCACCCAGTCGTAGTCGCCGTAATAACCCCAGATTTCGGGTTTATTCGCCCCTTCGTCCTTGATGAACGCCGTGAGCATTTCCGCCATTTCGGACCGAGGACACTTGGGGAAATACGAACCGCCTGGAATGTTCATGACGTTCGTGTCCACGTAGAGATGCGGAAGCACGTTCTCTTTGAGCCAGTCACTCACCATGGCCGGGTACCAGCCGTCAGCGGCAACCGCGTAGAACTCGCGGCCATCATCGCAGACGACGGCGAGCGAGATCAGCTCGATCGGGTTACCGTAGCCGGACTCGTGAAACTCCGCGTCGATGAAGTAACGCATCAATTGAGTCTCCTTCGAACCGGCCCCGCCGACTCGGTGAATCTGTCCTCCATCGCGCGCCAAAAAGGCTCACGCTGATCCTTGCCGTGCTCCATGACGAAGAACTCCTTCATGAAGTCCATCGCACCCAGGCTCGTCGATCCATAGAGCCAACAGCGTCCACCCCGGACCCACTCGCACTCACGGCCCGCGTCATCATCATCCCCGGTGGGAAACGAACAGTGGAGCGAGATGTCGGCGCCGCGTGGGAACGCTATCGTGCCTAGCGCCGCCGTCGGGACAGTCACCGGCCACACGCCGGAGAAGACGAGGAGAGAGAGCGTGCAGTCGCCCTCGTCACCTCGCACGAGGTAGACCCACTCGTCGCAATGGATGCCATGGCCGGCTCCAGGGCTCTTACCGCAGCCGTTTTTGCCGCAGGGATTCCGTATGCAGTCGTAGCCGGGGCGCACAATCACTTCCCTCCTCGGCGAAGCGGGAACCGCGTCGTCGATCTCGATCACTCGGCGCTCATTCGTCATCCCGTTCTCTCCTTCCTGAGCCACTCGCCGCGCTCGATGGCGTCGGCCTCTTCGCGAAGCACGAACGCGTGCCAATTGTACTTGCTCGACCCGATCTCGTTCGCGCGCTTCCGGAGCTTCGTCACGACGGCACGGACGACCGCGCCCTCGATCTCGTCCTTCCGCGCGCTGAAATCAATACTTCGCGCGTCGTCGCGCCTTTCGAGAAGCTTCTCGAGCGCGATCCACTCAGACTTCACGTAGTCAGGGTGATCGTGCGCCTTGGTCCATAGGACGTGAAGCGGGCCATCGTCGCGGATGTCTCCGAACCACTCACCACTCATTTCTCGGCCTCATCGATCCTGGCCGCCCGCTTACGGAGCAACCTGTCGATCTCGGCAGCGATGAGTGCGCCGGCCTTGACGAGCAGATTCAGATTTTCGGTCTCGGTCGTCTTCTTGAGGGTGCCCATGCCCGTGAGAGGTCTTTTGTCATCCCTCCGGTCCCAGGGCCACGGGTCCACGAAGGACTCGGTGAACTCGCTCACCTCGTGGGCGTAGATGGCTTTCCGTCCGGCCGACGCCGCGTAACACGCGGCGGCCATCGCGAGGCTCCCGTCGTCATGCTCACCGTCGTCGTGTATGTCATCGTAGCCTTCGTCGTCAATCTGGCGACGCCTCTCGGCCGCGATGCGCGACGCGCCGCCTTTGTCTGCGCTCATAGCTGAGTCCTCGTCGCGGCAATGGCCAGCGCCGGCGCATCGTCGAGATCCAGGGACGCGATGCGTGTCTTCTCGCCGAGAACGTTCTTCGGGTCACGGGGGTCCGCCGTGATCTCGCGCCAGCGCTGCTCGCCGATCTCCTTCCGGATCTTCGCGACCGTCGCCTCCATCTTCCGCGCGGAGTCGCGCAAATCGGCGGAGAGTTTCTTCTCGTTCACGAGGTCGACCAGATGCCCCTCAGCGGTGCGCGCGGATACGTCCGAGCCGGTCTTGAGCGCGCTGATCACCTTGTCGCCGTCCGCGACCTTCGTCTTGAGCGCCGCGCACTCATTCTGGACCGACTCGAGCATCACGGAGAGTTGCGCGATCTGGCTCGCCCCCCTCCGCGCCATGTGGAACCTGAGGATCCTGAGCACGACCGGAACCTGTTTCGGGACCTGAGTGGGGTAAGTGTTGCCCGAAAATACTTGCTGGTCGTTCACGGACTGCACCGTGGAGACGTCTTCTTCGCGGATGTCGAGGGTCCGGTAGCCGCGCTGACTGTACGTCTCGACCTCGTCCGAATTCACGACGACCTCAGATCGCTCGACGCAGAACGAACAGCCCTGGCCCATCACCTCTTTCTCCTCTTCTTCCACGCTATCCACCACGACGCTCACGGCTCCCGATCACAAGACGAACAGCCGGAGCAGTAATCGCGGTGGCGCGGATGGCTCGGATTGTAGGGCGCGGTCGATTCCCTCACGTCCTCCATCTCGTCCTCCGAACAGCCGTCCCACTCAAGCTCCGGGTAAAGCGACACGAAATCGGGCACGGAATCGGGCACGGTCACCTCGTCGCTCTCCGCGACGCCGTTGCTCCACTCCACCATCACCTCTTCCGTCTCTTCGCCCACGATCACGTTCGATGATTCCATCACTCGCCTCCCATCACTCTGAACTGCATGTTCTCCGGCGCCGCGCCGGTGCCTTTGCAGATCGCACAGACAACCGGGGCTGCGTCGACGTCGACCACCTCGTCGAGCACTGCTCTCGCACGATCATCGGCTTGACCACTGCCACCGCACGCTTCGCATCGTCCTGACCTGGGAAGCAGCGCATGAAGCGGCGCGCCGGACTCGCGTTCACGGGCACGCCTCAGCGCCTCGCGAAGCTCGATGACGTCGGTGCCGTCGTAGCGGATCACATTCGGGTGCGCCTCGGCGCCGCCCTTCTTGAACCCTTCGTTCCAGGCGTGCGCGACGCAAACAACCAAGCCACGCGGACGATTCGCCAGCCACGCGAGGAAGTACGGCGGGAAATCATCGAAGAGCACGCGGCCGTACACGATGCTCTTGTCGCCCGTGACGGTCACCGTCGCGTCGGGCAAATGCTCGCGCGACCAATCGAGCTTCTCACCCCACGCGGCCCCATTCTTCTGGGGACCCTTGGTGAGCACGTGGAGCTTGAAATCGAGCTTGCGAAGCTCGTCGACGACCTCGAACCCGAGCGGGATCCTCTCGAGGTTCCGCCAGAAACCGGGCTTCTGCTGGATGAGCTTCCGGCGCGCCTCGATGTACGCGGGCTCGGTGCCGCCCGTATAACGATCGGCGTAAGACGGCTCGTTCGGGGCCTCGATCGAGCGCATCGCCTCACGGAGCGCCTTGTCGTAGTCGGCGACCGTACTGTCGAGGTCCACGAGCGCGATGTGGTCGGCGTGGCCCGCCATCACTCGACCCCTTCCACGTCTGAGGGCCAATCCGGCGCCGCCCACGCCCTGTCTTCCTCCCTGTAGAGCGACGCGAACTCGAGGTCTTCCGCTTGAAGGTACGGGTAGTCTTTTTTGATCTCTTCGAGACCGCCGGGTCGCGCGATGAGCGCCGCGACGTGACGCACCGTGAGCCGGCTGTACTGAAAGACCGGCTCGCCGCCCATGATGTCGGAGTTGACCACTACCGTCTTGCGCCACGCGAGGAAGCGCTCAGAAGTGCGCATGTCTGCTATCTGCGCCATCACTTCTTTCCTCAGCATGCTATCGTCGCCCACGGTGATCACGTGCGTCGCTGTCCCGAGAGGCCCCTTGTCGTAATGAGTGTCCGCGATGTGCACAGCTTCGGCACGGGTGCCGCCGTTGTCCTGGGAGAGCTTGCGCGCCCACCCTTCGGCCTCGACAACACAACCACGATATTCGTGAACCATCGCGCGGCCGGATTTGTCCGTGTAGCGGATCTGGTAACCCATCGTTCGTACCTCTTTCTTCTCAAATCAGCATTGCCGCGTCCCCACCTATGGGCCACAGCGATCAAATTTCATCGTTCAGGCGATGCAGAACCTCTGCTGCCTGCGCCGGGCAAGCACCTGAGGGGCACGTCCCGCACCGGGTAAGAAGCGTAGCTCGCGCACGGCCAAGACTTTTGGTGCTCGTCCCTCACCTCGGCCATCTTGACGTGCATCCAGAACCAGACCACGAGCGTGCCGAAGCCGAGGACTGTGGCGAAGACGACCGAGATCTTCCTCCGAAGCTCCTTGTCGAACTTCAGCCTCGCGATCGCTCCGAACTTCGACCTCACGATTTACCTCCCTGCACGAATTCTTTCAACCGGCGCGCCACGACGACAATGAACTCGCCACGCTCGACGGGAACGCCGAGGAGGTGCGTCGCGTGGACGAGCTTCTCGTCGTTGACTTTCTTCACCGCCGGGTCGCCGGGCATGTTGACCCACGTGCCCGTGCTCCCCCTCCGCACGCGATGCGGCACGTCGCCGAACTCGAGGAAGTCCTTCACCGTGGACTCGTCCGTCACGAGCGCGTCCTTTTTGCCGAGCGCCTCGACGACGCGCTCGACGTATTTCTCGAGGTCCTTGACCGCGGCCTGTTTGGCCATGCGAATACCGGCCATCACTCTGTCCCTCCCCGTCCCAGGAACTCCTCGATCTCGAACATCACGTTATCGTGCCGGATCGATCGCTGCTCAGGATCGGTCTTCGCGAGCACGTCGTGCGCGCGCCCGAGGATCTCGCGCACGGGCGAGATCTTCTTCGACAAGCTGCCCTTCCATTCGCCACGCTCGATTCGGTCGGCAAGGTCGCGGAGGATGGGCATCACGGCTTCCTGGAACGCGATCGTGTCGAGCCCGCGTTTCTCACCGGCGCCCGCGCGCAACCAAGAGGCGATCTTCGCGGCATCATCAGCATCCTTTACGGGCTTCTGCTGCTTCACCGTTCGGATGCACTGTACCGATCCGTCAAAGCACCCGAACGACGGGTCGCACTCATCGCAGCGCGCCGCATCGCAAGTGCAGGCAAAGTCATAAGGGTTCCCGCCGCCACGGGCCGCTTTCGTCATCGCGCAAGTCTCCACGTGCTCACGCTCGAAACCCCTTCGAACGATCACCTCATTCACTTGGACTCCACGACTTCCACGACCGCAGTCGCGGGAGCTGCGGAAAGTGCTTCTGCGGCAGGCGGTTGCGGCGCTTGCACTTGCCGCTTCGCGGCGTCCATCTTGCCGAGCGCGCCGAGCCCCTTGGGCTGTTCGAACTTCTTCGTGCCTTTCTCCTCCCTCCTCACCTTGTCGTCGATAACCTCGTCCTCGCGGATCTGCGCCTCGTTGTGGATCCAGTCCTCGGCATCCTTGACGAGCTTGGCGAGGACGACGCCCACCCGCACGATGTCGATCTTGCCCTTGCCGCGAGCGTAGATCGGGATGTTCGAGCCGACGATGTTGCCGTCCGGGCGGAAGCGTCCCATCTTGATCGAGTACTTCGGAATGTACTCGTCCGTCTTCGACACGCGGACGACAAGCTCGAGCGTCCCCACGCTGTCCTTGAAGTCCTTGCAGTCCGTCCACGTCATCTGCTTGCCGCGGTCCCCGCCGCGGTA